>UMDD01010516.1_pt1 | contig 140101 bp, 191 predicted proteins | sample 1964401 | NCBI WGS metagenome assembly UMDD01 (sample SAMEA4835985, study PRJEB28245) | human gut metagenome | biome: gut microbiome; material: fecal sample | place: Denmark | collected 2008
TTCGACATGACCACCGATAAAAAAGTATATTTTTCTAAAATATAAATGGATAGTTAGTTAAATTGTTTTTGGATTGTCGAGACTACATTTGAAAGAATAATTTGACCAGCGAGTTCACTTTGTTAGTCAGAATATGGTATGGGATTATCCATACCATTTTTTTATACTGGAGACATATGGCATGAATCAAAATCGGTAATTCGTGGTGGTAGTGTCTGTGAGTTAAGCGTTAGCGACAACTGCATGTAAGCTTACCGTGTGGGTGTTAATGCCGCTATATACAAAAGTTCGGTGCAGGAAATCTCGTTCAAGCGAAGCGCGTTTGATTTCCTACACCGTAATAAACTCTGTATATGGCGGCATTTACAGCCACTAGGTCAGCTTACCTAAAGTTGGCACTAATGCTTACCTCACAGACTGTACAACCCCGAAACTAATTCTCATCCATATATTTATCATATATAGCAATAACCTTATTCATAACCTCTGGACCAGGAGCTCCAAGAGTAAGTCTCTTATCTACACAAGTCTGAAGGCTGATAGCCTCGTAGATATCTTCATCAAATACAGGGCTTACAGCCTTGTATTCGTCAAGTGAAAGGTCATCAAGTGCAATATTTTTCTCAATGCACATAAGAACAAGCTGGCCGACAATACCATGGGCTTCTCTGAAAGGAACTCCCTTTTTAACAAGGTAGTCAGCAGCATCAGTAGCATTAGTGAAGCCGTTCTTTGCTGAAGCTTCCATTCTCTTGTTGTTGAACTTCATAGTATCAATCATGCCCTTGAAAAGGCTGATGCAGCCTTTGGCTGTGTCAAATGCGTCAAATGATAATTCCTTATCTTCCTGCATATCTTTATTGTAAGCAAGAGGAATACCCTTCATTGTTGTAAGGAGGCTCATAAGAGCACCATATACTCTGCCTGTCTTACCTCTTACAAGCTCTGCGATATCAGGGTTCTTCTTCTGAGGCATAATAGAGCTTCCTGTACTGAAAGCGTCATCAAGTTCTATGAATCTGTATTCATTGGAATTCCAGATGCATATTTCCTCAGAGAAACGGCTTAAATGCATCATGATAGTTGATAATGCAGATAAGAATTCAATAAGGTAATCTCTGTCAGAAACAGAATCCATGCTGTTGAGTGTTGGACCATAGAAACCAAGAAGAGAAGCAGTAAGTTCTCTGTCTAATGGATAGGTTGTTCCTGCAAGTGCACCTGCACCAAGAGGGCAGTAATTCATTCTTTCATATATATCGTGAAGTCTGCTTCTGTCGCGCTTGAACATTTCGAAATATGCACCGAAATGATGAGCAACAGTAACAGGCTGTGCCTTCTGAAGATGAGTAAATCCAGGCATGAATGTATGAGTGTTTTCTTTCATGATTCTTAAGATAACAGCCATAAGCTCTTTAAGCTCAGCATCAGTATTAAGAACTTCCTGTCTTGTGAAAAGTCTCATATCAAGAGCAACCTGGTCATTTCTGCTTCGTCCTGTGTGAAGTCTCTTTCCGGCATCACCGATTCTCTCAATAAGAGTAGCCTCCATAAATGTATGGATATCCTCGTATTCATCAGTGATTTCAAGCTTTCCTGATTCAATATCAGCAAGAATTCCCTTAAGACCTTCTACAATATGCTCACTTTCGCTTTCAGGAATAATTCCCTGCTTGCCGAGCATAGTAGCATGTGCAATACTTCCTTCAATATCCTGCTTATAGAACTTCTGGTCAAATGAAATTGATGCGTTGAAGTTGTTAACAAGCTCATTAGTTTCTTTGGTGAATCGTCCACCCCATAATTTCATTTATAAATCCTCCTTGAATTAAATATCTGTATTTTCTTCATTAAAATTATCTTCTTCATCTTCAATAGAAGAGAGAAGACTGTCAGTAAGTTCATCATCAATATCAGGTGATTCAAGATTCTCGAAATCATCCATATCATCAAGAATAGAACTTTCTATATTATCATCAGACAGTTTCTTAATGTCTTTGTTAGTAAGAGACGGATCATCAAGATATTTTCTGATAACTAACGGAAAATGTGCCATATTTACTTTTCCTGCTTTAATAAAGCAGCTGGCAAGATAAATGCCAATCAATATAATAATGCAAAGTGTAGTAATAACGCAACCCAATATTAAATTAACAGGACGATATTTTAATACAACAGTGTGAGTTCCGGCACTTACGTCAACACATAACAATGCATTTTCCCAGGCATAAGTGTCAGCTTTCTTGCCATCAATATACACAGACCAGCCACCATCGTATGGAATAGAGAATAATATTGCTTTGTCTGAGGAAGCAGTAAGAGTTCCTGTAAATTTAGTATCAGAGAATTTCTCAACCTGATAGCTTTCTGAATTGAGTTTATTGTAAGCCCTGATGAATTTGTCTTCATCGAGTGTGTATACAGAAAGATTCATTCCGCCGGTATCAGAAGTTACTTCGACAGTATCTGTGTCGTGGACATAACCAATATCAAGAATCCGGTTATTGCTCTTTATATTATTGTAGGTGTAAGTGGTTGTGTTATTAATAGTAACAGTTACGGAATCAACAGATTTATTCGCAACTGACAGGTACATATGACCACTCTTTGAAGGTGTGATAATACAATCGGCTTCAGTAGGGAATGAAGTAGTATATTCAAATACATCACTTATTCCGGTAAGAGATTGAATAAGAATATTCTGGTTCTCAATACCATTGTTATTCTTAGCCATAACAAGGTCATATGCTGTTGAACTGTTAATCGCATAACCAATAGGAAGTGTGTAATTATTCTTATACACAAATTCACCATCGCTGCCTGTATAATAATTTCTTATATCACTTTCAACTAAAAGTCGGTTAGAAATAGTGTATTTTACAGAGAAAAGAGAATCAGTAACAGCGGTAAGACCATTGCAGCCATATGCATTAGTTGAATTTTCCATTCCTATAAGGTTGTAAAGCTTTGACATCCCTGCATTGCATGTTGATGAAAATGTTGAAACAGTTCGGTAATTATGCCATGCACCATCATTTTTAGAACGCGCTCCAAAAAGCTTATCCATTCTATAGAAGGATGTGTCATTATCAGATACGGTTTTTGTAACAGTCTTTACGGCATCATAATCAAGAAGATATGATGTACGGCTTGTTGTTCCAATACCGGTTGCATCCATATTCATTGTACATTCAATGATTGATACTGAGAATGCAAGCATAAGAACGACAGGAATCTTGAGTTTGGCATTGTTATGAATAAACATTAACAGACCATATATAAGAATAAATATTCCACTTATGTATACACTCTTAAATGAATATTCAGTCTCAGAGTTAATAAAAAGTTCTTCCATAATAAGCAGAAGACCAATTGCAATCCATAATGATGCACCAAGCTGCTTGTTAGTAGAATTCTTAAGATTAATAACAGCTTCATAGCACATTGCAAGCAGGAAGAATATATATATGAATGACTGTCTGCAAGGCAGGCTGTTAGGAAAATGCATACCATGCCATATATAGTTAGGTATATTTAAGTTAAATGCTGTCAGGAAGATAAGCAGGATGACACATTTGCCAATCTTTTCACGTGCATTGACTTTGCTGCACATAATATAAAGCGGTAGCAGTACAAAAACAGCAACGCCGCAGTATATGTTAGGCAGATGATCCAGTCCTAAATGAACCGGAATGTTGATAAGCTGTCTTGTGAGCATTGATAATATGCTGAAATAAGAAATAAGCTTATCAGGGAATGTCGTGTCGCTTGAGGCTGAAAGTGAAAATGTATAGAATTCAGGCAGAAGAAGACACGCTCCCAGTCCACCGGCAAGCAGTGAATATACACAGAAATTAATAAATTTCTTCACATACTGCATAGGGCTTTTAATACCGTTATAAGCAATCATAAGAACAACATAGTAAATCACTACTGAAAGGCATACCATGATTGCAATATAATAATTAGTAAATATACATAATCCTAGAGTTATGCAATAGAATATGCAGCGGTTCTCATTAACAAGTCGTTCAAGTCCAAGCATGATAAGTGGAATCAGAATAACACAGTCAAGCCACATAATATTCCAGCTGTATGCCGCAATGAAGCCGGACATACCATAGAACATACCGAATATGGCAGCAATTACATGCTTGTTATTATTGTGTTTAGTAAGATAATACGTTAAAGAAAGACTGCTGCCAGCTATCTTAAGTATTATAAATGCATTCATTATCTCTATAGTGTATTTCTGTGGAAAAAGTGCAACGAACCAGTTAGATGGACTTGCAAGGTAATATGCGAACAGAGATGTGAAGTTAGTTCCCATTCCTATATTCCATGAGTAAGTAAGACTTTCACCATTTCTTATCTTGTGCCACAGTTCTGAAAAGAATGGCGCATACTGATGATACATGTCAGACCTCAGATAACATTCGTTTCCCCATGGAAATATGCCTCTTGTATAGTACAGTGCCATCATCATTATAACTGGAAGTACAAAGGCAGCAAGATATGTAAAGTTAGAATTAAGAATTGATTTCTTTGATGAATTCATGGCTTCCCTCCCTTAGCCGGTAATAGTAACATTTTACCAAAGAACGAAAAAAGTGTAAACAATTATAGGCAAATTAGGCTTGTATTCGATAGTACAATTTTGTAAAATAGAAAAGTACGCAAAAGGAATCTCCAAAGGGTAATGCTTAAGGAGAGTGTACATGGAATACAGACAATTATATAAAAAACACAAAAGGGCTGTACAATACGGAATATGTGCAGTTTTTCTGATTATAACCGGATTGATATATCTGGCAGGAAGAAAGAACGCTTCAGTGTCAGAGAATACATTTGCAGATAATGTCGTATCAAGTAGTATAGAAGACAGCTGGCATATGGAAAGTGAATCATCATTTGAAGACATATATGTGTATATATGTGGACATGTTAATTGTCCAGGTGTTGTAAAGTGCCTGAAGGGAACAAGGCTGTATGAAGCAGTGGCAATGGCTGGTGGTGCTGATGATTCGGCTGATATGTCTGCAGTTAATCTTGCAGCACTTGTTGCTGATGGGGAACGGATATATATTCCGGCATATGGAGAGGATATTTCTGTTATAGAAGAACAGACAGAGGGGATTGTTAATATTAATAAAGCTACAGAAAGTGAGCTTATGACACTGCCGGGAATTGGAAGTTCAAGGGCGGCAGATATAGTAAGATACAGGACAGATAATGGCAGATTCCAGACAATAGAAGATATAATGAAAGTGTCTGGAATTAAGGAAGCAGCATTTAATAAGATAAAGAATTATATTTGCGTATGATAAGATGCATATGCAAAGAGAGTAAAAGGAGTAGATTATGGCAGGCAGAGTTTTAGTTGTTGATGATGAGAAAATGATTGTTAAGGGACTTAAGTTCAGTCTTATGCAGGATTATAGTGTTGTAGACTGTGCATATGATGGTGAAGAAGCTCTCGAGTATGCTAAAAACAATGAATATGACATAATCCTTCTTGATATTATGCTTCCCAAGCTTGATGGATTATCAGTATGCCAGCAGATAAGAGAGTTTTCAGATGTGCCTATAATTATGCTGACAGCTAAAGGCGATGACATGGATAAGATTCTTGGCCTTGAGTATGGTGCAGATGATTATATTACAAAACCATTTAATATTCTTGAAGTTAAGGCGAGGATGAAAGCTATTTTAAGAAGAAATGCTGTGACAGAGAAGAAAGCAGTAAAGAGCAATATTATTAATGCGGGTGATATGAAGATAGATTGTGACAGCCGTAATCTGTATATTGCAGGAAGACCGATTAATCTTACTGCTAAGGAATTTGATCTTCTAGAATTGTTAGCAGTTAATCCAGGAAAGGTATACAGCAGGGATAATCTTCTTAAAGCTGTGTGGGGACAGGATTATTCAGGTGACGGCAGAACGGTTGATGTCCATATGAGAAGACTTCGTGAGAAGATTGAAGATAATCCGAGTGAACCAAAGTATGTTCACACTAAGTGGGGAGTAGGTTACTATTTTAATGTTTAATAAGATTAAAAAAAGAAATGACCATAGGAAAATCTTTTTTGACAGAGAGTTTGAGTCATTTTTCAGGTTCATAAATAAATATTCAACAAGACAGTTCGCAGTTATGGCGGTAATAGTTGCAACAGCGGTAATCTGTACATTTGAAGGTTTTGAGTATATTTACAGGCAGTCTGTAATTACAAGACAGACTGCGGTTATACAGAATGAAGCGGTTCTTATTGCAGCAGAATATTCTAATTATGAAAGTCTGGAAGCAGCTGAGAATAATGATATGAACAGCAGACTCAGCAGTTATTCGGCACTTAATCAGATAAGAATAAGAATTGTTAATCTTAATTATGTTGTCAGTGTTGACACATATTCTATTGATACTAATAAGACAATTCTTAATCCCAGGGTATTCGATATATTCAGTAATCATAAGAACAGTTCCGGCTATGATAAGAAAACGGGTAATATACAGGCAGCTGTTCCGGTATACAATGATTCAGGTACATTTATAGCCGTTCTTGTAGCTGATCTTGATTACACAGAGATAGATGCAATGTTTCATGATGTGAACAGTCAGAATAATAATATTAAACTGGTTATTATAACAATATGTCTGGCGTTACTTATCGTAGGCATATATTTTCTTAACCGGCCTGTAAAAAGGGTACTTGATATTGTTTCAAATGTAAGTGCAGGGCATACTGATGCAAGAATCCCTGTCAGGAGCTATACCGAAATACGTGAGATTGCAGATGATTTTAATAACATAATGGACAGGGCTAATGAAACAGATCAGTCCAGAGCAGAATTTGTTTCGAATGTGTCACATGAATTAAAGACACCTATAACCTCGATTAAAGTATTGGCGGAGTCTCTTAATACACAGGAAAATGTGCCAATAGAAGTGTATCAGGAATTCATGCAGGATATTGTAAGTGAGATAGACAGAGAAAGTAAGATTATAGAAGATTTACTTACTCTTGTTAGAATGGATAAATCTGTTGCAACACTTAATATTATATCTGTTAATATGAATGATTTATTAGAGATGACACTCAAGAGACTTAAGCCATTAGCACAGAAAAAGAATATTGAACTGCTTTTTGAAAGTTTCAGACCGGTTGTTGCACAGATTGACGAAGTTAAGATGACACAGGTTATATCCAACCTTGTGGAGAATTCTATCAAATACAATGTCGAAGATGGATGGGTACATGTTTCACTGAATGCAGATTATCAATATTTTTATATAAGAGTTGAAGATTCAGGCATAGGAATACCAGAGGAAAGTATTAATAAAATATTTGAAAGATTTTACCGGGTAGATAAGGCAAGGTCGCGTGAAACGGGCGGAACAGGACTTGGACTGGCTATTGTAAGAAACATAATTCTTATGCATCATGGAACTATTAAGGTTCATAGTGAGGAAAATATAGGAACAACATTTACAATGAGAATACCTCTTAATTATGTTGAAAACCAGCAGTAATGCAGATGAAAGTATGCCAGTGGACATATTTATAAGCTGTTAAGAATATCAGGATAGGAAAGGAGCAGTTATGATGGGACATGTAAGGAAAGCTATTATGAAATTGACATCCGTTATTATTGTTATTGCAGTAACATTTATAACTGTTTCATGTTCTTCGCAGAAGAAGGGAACAGCATATTCTGTATATTTTCTTAATGAAGACGGAACATCACTAACTGAAGGCAGAGTATACATCGAAAGTCAGGACGCTGTTTCAGTTGCAAATGAACTCCTTGAAAAAATGAATGTTGCAAAAGGCAGACATACAAGCATAATTAAGCCGGTGTCTGTATCGCAGCCAACGGTTGAAATTAATGGAATATACGCAGGTGTCTATTATGACAGCTCTTATTATGGAATGAAACCAAGTACCGAAGTACTTTACAGGGCAGCAGTTGTTAAAGAATTATCACAGATAAGTGATATTCTATATGTTAGATTTTATGTTGATGGTAAGGATGCTGTGTATGAAGATGGAACAATCATAGGAAATATGAGTGATGAGGATTTTGTAGATACACAGGAAGGTGCTATGGCTGATGTGAAGTGGAAGACGATTAATCTGTATTTTGCTAACAAGTCAGGAGATGCCCTTGTAAAGAACAGCAAGAGAATCTGTTATAATAAGAATGTATCTGTTGAGAAGGTTGTAATGGAACAGCTTATTAAAGGAACAACAGAGTCGGGGTGTTACCAGAGTATTCCGTCGAATACCAAGCTGCTTAGTATATCTGTTGTCGACAGGATATGTTATGTTAATCTCAGTCAGGAATTTGCAACTGATATGGTTAATGCAAAGAGCAATGTGACTATATATTCAATTGTTAATTCCCTTTCAGGACTGGAGGGAATTGATGGCGTTAAGATACTTGTCAAGGGAAATTCTAATCTGATGTATAGAGATGCAATTAGCCTTGATACAGTATTTTATATGAATAATGAACTTGTAAAAAAAGATTTATCTGATAATTAATGGTCGTTTCTGGAAAGGATATTATTGAAGAGACCATTTTTTGTGGCAGCAGTTATGAGCATTGCTGCAGTATATTTGTCATTATATGCTAAGTTATATATCGTTATTATAGTGGGAATAATGGTGTTTACCGGATTCCTTATATATCTTAAGAAAACAGGAATTCCTGGTTTTTATGTGATTTTTATCATGATGTTTCCAATTATGTGCCTAAGAACTGAAGTAAGTATGGAAAAGCTATGCTATCAGGGGCAATTGTCAGATAAAACACATATTGCTTATGTAAATGGATACATAGCAGATATTAAACAGTCAGAAAACGGTTATGCGGTGTATATAAGAAATGCCTTTGTTATGCCGGATTCATGGGGCAGGCAGTTTAAAAGCGGTTTGGTAGTATACTCAGAAAAAAGATTTGCCAATCCAGGGGATGAAGTTAAGATTAAAGTAACATTAAAGGATTTTAATATACCATCTAATGAAGGGCAGTTTAATGCCAGAAAATATTATACATCACTTGGATTTAATTATTGTGCAGATTTGTCAGATATTGTGAATATACAGTCTGGAAGTAGTTATATTTCCAGCATTTACAGATTTGCAGATTCCATAAAAAATATTTACCAAAATGTATATTCTGAGCAGAATGCAGGAATTATGCAGTCGATTGTGTTAGGTGACAGGTCAGGGCTTGATGATGATGTAAAGAGAATGTATCAGAAGAATGGAATTTCCCACATTTTGGCAATAAGTGCACTTCATGTTTCGCTTGTTGGAATGTTTATATATGACTGGTTAAAGAAGAAAATTGGCAGAATCGCATCTGCATGTTTTAGTACATTTCTTATTATTTCATATTTGTGCATGACAGGTTATAGTGCATCTGCCAGCCGAGCTGTAATAATGATTCTTGTATATATGCTGGCAGACGTGCTTGGAAGAACCAGTGATATGGCTAATACATTAGGGATAGCAAGTGTTATTCTTCTGTGGATTAATCCATATAATCTTATAAATTCAGCTTTTTGGTTGTCATTTCTTGCCGTGGCAGGAATTATATATATTAAACCCATACTGTCTGATGATAAAACTATTCTTATATATATAAGACGTCCTGATAAAAAGAATGCAGGATTTTTTCAATTAATTTTATTCAGAATCGCAGATTCGGTTATTACAGGCATGTGTGTTACAATTGTGACACTTCCGGTAATTCTTATTATATCTGGGCAGATTCCTGTAATAAGCCTGTTTCTTAATGTTATAGTAATTCCACTTATGTCGTTGATAATGATAAGCGGTATATTTACGGGAATTGCTGGCATGCTATCTCTTGAAGCAGCATATTTTTTTGCGGGAGCAGGTGGATATATTCTTGATTTTTATTATAAGCTGTGCAGTTTGTCATCACATTTTAAATATGCAGTCATTGTTACGGGAACCCCTGATACTGCAAGGGTGTTTTTATATTTTACAGTTTTAATTATATGGATATGTGTACATGTTATATTAATGAACAAGAAGATTGATGCTGTATGTTTTGCTTTATTAGTATGTGTGCTGACAGGGCTTCATTACAATATTGATTCAGATATGAAGATTGCCATGCTTGACGTTGGGCAGGGGGATTCAATTGTTATGCATACTAAGGAGGGCATGAATGTATTGTTTGACGGAGGAAGCACAAGCAAGAAGAATGTCGGGAGATATACCATATATACTTATCTAAAATATTGTGGGGTAAGAAGTCTCGATTATGTGTTTATAAGTCATCCGGATAAAGACCATGTTAATGGAATATATGAATTGATTGAACTGTGTGATAACACATTTGAGATAGGTACTGTTGTACTGCCGGGAATAAGGCAAACTACGGCAGTAAAGAAGCAGGCTGGTGATGATATGTCGAAGTTAGAGAGAACATTGAAAGCTACTGGTATTAATGTTGTTTATGCTGATGCAGGTGACAGTATTAAATCGGGAGAATTCTCGGTTAAGTGTATGCACCCATGCGAGGGTTATGATTACGAGTCAGCTAACGACTATTCTGCTGTATATCTTGTGGAATATGGATATTTTTCTATGCTTATGACAGGTGATGCGGAAAAGAAGGCAGAAAAGTGCATTGTTGAGGATGCCAATAGGATGGCAGGAGATGCTGGTGAATCAGCACGGTTTATGTCAGTTAATATATTGAAAGTCGGACATCATGGAAGTAAGGGGGCGAGTTCAGAAGAATTTTTAAGTTATGTAAAGCCTGAAAATGCATTGATATCTTGTGGGGCAGGTAATTCATATGGACATCCTCATATGGAAACTTTACAGAGATTGTCGGGGATTGGAGCAAAGGTGTATAGGACAGACGAAAGTGGAGAGATTGCGGTGCGTGTCAGGGATGGTTCGTATAAAATTGAGGTGTTTAAAGCTTTGAAAGGATAGAACTGTGAAAATACGTAACAGGTTGTGAGAAAATATTTTTTAACTTGAACCACTTGTACATATCTGATACTATTGTTTAAGATTAGAAACGGAGGCAGCAGGTTTGAAGGTCATAAGTGATGATATTAAGAAGGGTGAATTTAAGAGTGTATATCTTCTGTATGGAGAGGAAGAGTATCTTAAGAAGCAGTATAGAGACAGATTAAAGAATGCTATAGCTGGTGATGATACAATGAATTATTCATATTATGATTCGGATAATGCCAGCGTTAAGGATATAATTGATGTGTGTGAAACACTGCCTTTCTTTGCCCAGAAGAGACTTGTTATTATGGAAAATACCGGTTTTTTGAAAAGTTCTAATGATGAGCTTGCGGATTATATTAAACATATTCCTGATTATCTTGTTGTTGTTATGGTAGAAAAAGATGTGGACAAGCGTAATAAGGTATATAAGGCAGTTGATTCTGTGGGATATATATGCGAGATGAAGCCACAGACAACTGCTACTCTTGAAAAATGGATAGCAGGGCTTCTTGCTAAGGATAATCTTAAAATAAGCAGGGAAGCATGTGATTTGATACTTGATAAGACAGGTGCAGGCATGGATTATATAAGGCAGGAGACAGAGAAGCTTGTGAGTTATTGTCAGGGAAGGGATGTTGTGACAGTAGAAGATGTAGAGAAGGTATGCGCAACACAGACAACAAGTCATATATTTGATATGATAAGTGCAATTGCAAATAAGAAACAACAGCAGGCACTTGATTTATATTATGATTTGTTGGAATTAAAAGAACCTCCTATGAGAATACTTTATCTTATAGTAAGGCAGTTTAACGGAATATTACAGGTGAAAGATCTTATGTCAAGGGGGATTTCAGGTAAAGAGATTGCATCAAAGATAGGAGCAGCGCCATTTGTTGTCGGTAAATATCAGGCACAGGCAAAATATTTTGAGATGAATACACTACTGGATGCATTGAATGAATGTGCTAAAACTGAAGAAGCAGTTAAGCAGGGACGGCTTAATGACAGGCTGGGAGTAGAACTTATTATAATTAAATACAGTAAATAAAAAAGAACCCGGTGCGAGTGGGTGTCAGCACCGGGTTCTTTAAATTATTAAAATTCTTATTAAGCCATTGCGTTAACAGCTTTAGTAATGTGAGATACTTTTCTTGCAGCAGCGTTCTTGTGGAAGATTCCCTTAGAAGCAGCCTTCTCGATCTCAGCTATAGCAACAGGGAGAGCTTCGTTAGCAGCAGCCTTGTCACCAGCAGCAACAGCAGCCTCTACCTTCTTGATATAAGTCTTAACTCTAGACTTAATCGCCTTATTTCTCTCAGCTCTTACCTGACTTGTAATTACTCTCTTCTTAGCAGATTTAATGTTAGCCAATCCGTACACCTCCAAATCATAATTCAATAATAATATCTGTTTCGCATTAAAGCCGGACACGGACGATCTAATGTAAACATACTCACACATTTTATAGTACAAACATCTATATGTCAAGAACCAAATAAAGATTTTGGTATAAAAATTTCATTTTTTTGCACAATATGTTGGGGAGGTGATGTGAAAAATGGATAATATAGTTGTAAGAACTGACCTTGCAGTAGAGGCAAATGAAGAAGCAATGAATGGAACAGGAAAACTGAGGGGGATAAGATTAAGAGAAAGCAATAAATCAAGGATGGGAGTGAAGGTCACAGAATTGCAGGTGACAAATCATTTGGGCGAAGCCGCGATAGGAAGACCCAAAGGAACTTATCTTACTATAGAGGCAGATGATATTGCAAGTGGGGACGAAGAATATGCAAAAGAGGTTATATCGACATTGGCAGGATATATATTTAAGCTTTTAAAGCGTATGAATAAAAATGTCAAACCAGAAAAGATTCTTGTTATTGGACTTGGCAACAGAAATATAACATCGGATTCATTAGGACCTGAGGTTGTAGATAATATTTGTATTAAGATAAGTGAGGGCGATGAGACGGGAGTATGCACACTTAGTCCGGGGGTTATGGCACAGACAGGTATTGAAACTGCAGGAATTATTAAAGGCGTTGTAAGTCAGATAAAGCCGGATGTATGCATAGCAATAGATGCTCTTGCTGCAAGAAGTGTGAACAGATTAAATAGTACTATACAACTTTCTGACCAGGGAATTAATCCTGGCTCAGGTGTTGGAAATCACAGAATAGGAATAACAAAAGACAATATAGGTGTTCCGGTGCTTGCAATTGGCGTGCCTACTGTTATAGATGCCGAAGGGATTATTCAGGGGGCAGGAAAAATGTATGTAACCCCAAAGGACATTGATTCAGACATTAGAAACATAAGTATCATAATATCCAAAGCAATTAACCGTGTTGGTGTTCATATTCATGGCTGATGTGAATACAATATAATGGTAATGCAAAGTAAGGAGGATATATGAGTGATAGAAAGTACAGGCCTGTGTATATGTTTATATTCATGGGCTTAATGCTTATGGTAATAATGATGAATTATAGTTTTAATCTAATATATTATATTCAGAACAGAATTTATGAAAATGCAGTTAAGACATTGTTTCCTGTAGAGACATATTTTGAAGATAATTATGATGAAAATGCAGGTTCGGTGTGGGTCGATTCGGAATATATGTTTAGCATGGCAAAGGAGGATAAAAAACCTGCTACACAGACGGATGAGGGGGTCGTGGAGGCAGGCGCTGAAGTTTGTCCTTGGCCTATACAGGAAAATGCAGCTGGAAATGTTTATAATATTGCAGATTTAAATAATTATGATTTTCTTATGAAGTTCTATACAGTCACATCCATCACAAGCCTGACAACACAGATAATGCGTCCGGAGGAATTTCTGGCAAAAGATCTGTCATTAGAGAAAAATGCGGATTCTCCGCAGATTCTTATATTTCATACACATTCACAGGAGGGATTTATGGATACGGTTGAAGGAGATACGTCTACAACAATAGTTGGTGTTGGAGATTATCTAACAGATATACTCACTAATACATATGGTTACAATGTTTATCATGATACGAGTGTGTATGATTATGTTGATGGGAAGCTTGACAGAAGCAAGGCTTATACATATGCAGAAGAAAATGTGGCAAAAATACTGAAAGAAAATCCGTCAATTGAGGTTGTAATAGACCTTCACAGGGATGGTGTTCCGGATACTACAAGACTTGTAACCGAAGAAAATGGAGTAACAATGTCAAAGGTAATGTTTTTTAATGGAATAAGCTACAGCAAGGCAAAAGGAGATATAGGCTATCTTTACAATGCAAACAGAGATGATAATCTGGCAATGAGTCTTCAGATGTATCTTTTAGGAGAAGCGTATTATCCGGGGCTGTTACGGAATATTTATATTAATGCATATCGTTACTGCCTGCATATGAAAGGCAGGTCGATGCTTATAGAAGCAGGAGCACAGACTAATACAAGTACAGAGGTTAAAAATGCGATGATACCGGTGGCAGATATGCTTGACAGATTGTTGAGGGGTGAGAAGGCGTATACACAGTGAAGCGAAGTGCATCTTGTTTTTACCTCACATTTTCCCTATAATGGGCGGTGGTGATATTCTGTCGCCCATTCCACCACACACGATAGTGTAAAATGGCATATGAAATTAATGTATGAATGGGGAAAAAACCTATTAAAGCTTCTAAAGGTGATGAAATAGTAGGTTTATTGAGAGAAAATTCTGAGGATAATTAATGCGGATAAAGAAAATTGCCTACTAAATTGATGATTTAAGCCAAAATAGTAGGTCTTTTTGCTGATTAGAACTGTCTGATATTATAGACATATAAGAAAAAGACCTACTAAAAGTGTGAATAGTGTTTATCTAGTAGGCGTTTTAGTTGAAAAGAAGAATTACAAACAAACTAACAATGAGGAAAAGACCTACTAGATTGCTAAATATGATGAAATAGTAGGTAAAGGAGGTAAAATATGAGTAACAACATTTTAGCAGATTTACAGCCACACGCTGTCTTTAAATATTTTGAACAGATATGTGCAATTCCACATGGCTCAGGCAATGTGAAGCAGATAAGTGATTATCTGTGTGAATTTGCACGTGAGAGAAATCTGTGGTTTAAGCAGGATGAAAGTTATAATGTGATAATTAAAAAGCCGGCAAGTAACAGCGAGAGCAAGGCTGCACCTGTTATTTTGCAGGGACATATTGATATGGTAGCTGTAAAAACGAATGATAAGGTTAAAGATATGGAAAAAGATGGTCTTGACCTTTATATAGATGATGGATATGTCAAGGCTGACAGGACAACCTTAGGTGCTGATGATGGAATAGCAGTTGCTTATGCGCTTGCTATATTAGACAGCAAGGATGTGTGTCATCCGCCGATTGAGGCTGTGTTTACGGTAGACGAGGAAATTGGAATGCTTGGCGCTGAGGCAATTAATACTGACTGTCTTGAAGGTAAAATTATGCTTAATATAGATTCGGAGGAGGAAGGAATATTCCTTTCAGGATGTGCAGGAGGAGCAACTTTAAAGGCTTCTTATCCATTGAAAAAATCGGACATCACAGGAACGCAGATGTCTATTAAAATTAATGGCCTTACAAGCGGACATTCTGGAACAGATATAATATGCCAGAGAGCTAATGCTAATATTCTGATGGGACGTCTTCTTTTTGCTGTTAAAGAATGTGTGAATATTGTAAGCATATCTGGTGGTGAAAAAGATAATTCTATAGCTCCATTTGCTGATGCGGTTATAATGACACAGGAAGCAGATAAGGTTGCAGAGCTTCTTAATAATACTGCAGATGTCTTGAAAGAGGAGTATTCGGTTACTGACCCACATCTTACCATCAAGGTGAATTGTGAAGGTGAAGGCAGCACTTTGGCATGTGATGATGCGACAACGCAGATGCTTATAAATGTGCTTAATTTTATACCTGATGGTGTTGTTAAGATGAGTAATGATATCAAGGGGCTGGTGCAGACTTCACTTAATCTGGGGGTTGCAGAGCTGGCTGAGAAAACATTTGCAGCAACCTACTTAATAAGGAGCAGTTCGCAGAGTGAAAAAGAATATCTTACTGATAAGGTTGGAAAAATGACTGAATATCTTGGTGGAACTTATGAACTTAAAGGTGTTTATCCAGCATGGGAATTTAAGAAGAATTCTGCAATCAGGGATATGCTGTGTGAATCTTATAATAGACTTTTTAATAAAGAGGCTTTGGTGGAAACAATGCATGCAGGTGTTGAATGCGGTATTATGGCTGCAAAGATTGATGACCTTGACTGTGTATCGTTTGGCCCTGATATAATTGATATCCATACTGTAAAAGAAAAATTGGATATTGCTTCGACACAAAGGACGTGGGAGCTTATAACTGACGTTTTAAAACAGTTGGCATGAATAATTGAATAATACTATATATTGTGTTAGTCGTATCTTGTAAAATGAGCTGAAAAAAGCTTTTTTTATACCAGATACGACATTTTTTATACCAAATGCGACATAAACTCAACAGAACACGACAAAACATATAGAATACTATATATATTGTTGACAGAGATTTGCTATTAATATACTATATTACTTGTACAAAACATTTATTAAATTCCGTGCGCAGGGGGATAGGAAACATTTGAAAGGAAAAGGTATATGGAGTATAAGGAATTTGTGGAATATATTAAGATGAATGCAGGGTATATAGCTGGAGAAGGTGGTAATATTACTATTAATCATGTTATTAAGAATAATGGCTGTGAGATGGATGGGCTTGTTATTATGGAGAAGGGGAAAGACATCGCGCCAACTATATATCTGGACAGCTTTTATGAATTGTATACGAATGGTGAGAATATTAAGAACATAATACGACAGATAGAGGTTATATATGAACAGAATAAGAATAATGTTACATTTGATGTAAATATTCTTAAGCATTTTGACACTATAAAGGACAAGATTGTTTATAAGGTCGTCAATTACAGAAGTAATGAAAAACTGCTCGAACAGGTGCCGCATAAGAGAATACTTGACCTTGCTGTGGTGTTTTACTGTCTGCTTGATAATGAATATGGAAGAAGTGCAACAGCATTAATATATAATAACAATCTGAAAAACTGGAATGTAACTATTGATGATGTGTATAAAGCTGCTTTGAAGAATACACCGGATCTGCTTCACAGTAAGATTAGTTCAATGGCCACACTTTTTGAAAAATGTGGTGTTAATGTGGATGGAGAGAAAGTTGATTTAAAAGATTATGTTCCGTCTGATATGTATGTGCTTACGAATGAAAGCAAACTGAATGGTGCAGCCTGCATATTATATGAGAATGTATTGTATGATTTTGCGCAGAAGCTGGGAGCAGATCTGTATATACTACCTTCATCAGTGCATGAGGTTATACTTCTTCCCAAGCTTTCGATGTTTGAGAAAGATGAACTTGTTAATATGGTAAAGGAAGTTAATACAGAAGGGGTTGCTGCAGATGAAGTCCTTTCTGATCATGTATATGAATATAACAGAACAGAAAGATTGATAACTATGTAGGAACAGAATAATACAATAATGTACATGATGGGATTCGAACCCACGATCTTCCGCTCCGGAGGCGAACGCTTTATCCAGCTAAGCTACATGTACACAACATATAATAATTTATATGCTTATATACTATACATTATTAAATTAAAACCCGCAACAATTGAATTAATTTTTTTCTTTTGTTAGAATTAATACATCTGTATATTGATTTGAACTTATCAGCAATGAAGATAAGAATTGGAGGAAACATGTCAGAGCGTATTAATAAATATCTCAGTACCCATGGAGTCTGTTCAAGACGTGAAGCTGACAGAATGATACAGGAAGGACGTATCACAATTGATGGAAGAATTGCAGTTATGGGTGAGATGGTAGAAGACAATACAATTATATGTGTTGATGGCAGGAAAGTTGACAACACCACACCACCACAGGTAGTCATAGCTTTTAATAAACCTGTTGGAATTGTATGTACAACAACTGATAAACAGGGAAAGAATAACATAGTAGATTTTATTGGATATAAGGAACGCATATATCCTGTGGGCAGATTAGATAAAGAGTCTGATGGCCTTATACTGCTTACTAATGATGGCGACATGATGGACAGGCTGCTTCGTTCCGTTAATGGTCATGAGAAGGAATACATCGTTTCAGTTAATAAACCAATTAATAAAGAATTTATAAAGAGAATGTCAGGGGGAATATATCTTAAGGAACTCGACAGAACTACAAGAAAATGTGTTGTGGAAAAGATATCAGACAAGACATTCAGAATAATTCTTACACAGGGGCTTAACAGACAGATAAGAAGAATGTGTGCGGAATGTGGATATAGTGTAACTAAACTGACAAGAATAAGGATTATGAATGTGGAATTAGGGGATTTAAAGACTGGTGAGTATAGGGAACTTGACGGTAAAGAGCTTAATACACTTTATGAGCAGATATATAAGCAGATAGAAACAGTCAATATACAGGCTGATAATTAAGGAGCGGATTATGGATTTATTACAGGAATATTCAGAACTTAAGAAGACGATAGATTATCATATGGACAGATATTACAATCAGGACGAGCCGGAGATAAGCGATTATGAGTATGATAAGCTTATGATAAGGCTTAAAGAGATTGAGAAAGAACATCCGGAATGGGTGACATCTGATTCACCTTCACAGAAGATTGGTGGCACTGTAAAAAGAGAAGCTGGGGTTAAGGTCACACATAATGTACCTATGCTGTCTATTGAAGATGTGTTTTCAGAAGATGCAGTGTGTGCATGGATTGATAAGGTTCATGCCATGCATCCTGACTGCACATTTTCAGTAGAGACTAAAATTGATGGTTTAAGCATGAGCTTAAGATATGTAAAAGAAGCAGATGGGAAGTTGCATTTGCAGTTGGCAGAGACAAGAGGAGATGGTCTTATTGGTGAGGATGTGACAGCTAATGCAAGGGTAGTGGGGGATGTGTTACAGGTTATTGACCTTCCTTATGATTCACTAGAACTTCGTGGCGAAGTGTATATGAGCCATGAAGATTTTGAAAAATATAATGAAGAACAGGAAAGACTTGAGAAAAAAATAGCTGCTAATCCCAGAAATCTTGCGGCCGGAACATTAAGACAGCTTGATACTTCAATTACGAAGAAGCGAGGTCTTAAGATGTTTATCTTTAATGTACAGGACGGACCTGATGAGATTATGGAAAGCCACGGCAGGGGAATGGATATATTAAAGGCAGCAGGTGTACCGGTTGTATATCATAAGATATGTAAGACTAAGGAAGAGGTTGTCAGAGCAATTGACGAGATAGGAAGAATGAGAGAAGAACTTCCATATGACATTGACGGTGCTGTTGTAAAGATTGACCATATCGCATTCAGACAGGAGTTCCCTGCAGGAAGCAAGTATTCAAGTGGTCATATTGCATACAAATATCCACCGGAAGAAAAGGTTATTGTTATGGATGATATTCTTGTAGATGTGGGAAGAACAGGAAAACTTACATTTACAGGGATATTCCATGATCCGGAAACCGGAAAGCCTGCAAGGCTTTGTGGTACAAGTGTATCAAGAGCGACTCTTCATAACCAGGATTATATTACACAGATGAATGTAGGTATTGGTGGGGAATATAAGCTGTTTAAGAGTGGAGAGATTATTCCTAAGCTTAATGGATGTGTAAAGGCACCTGAGCATGTGTTTGAAGCACCAAAGGTATGTCCTGTATGTGGGGAACCTCTTGTACGAGAAGAGGACACAGCAGATATAAGATGTGTTAATCCGTCATGTGCAGCACAGTTGTCAAGAACAGTGGCATATTTTACATCTCTTGACTGCATGAATATCATGGGACTTGGTGAAACTCTTGTTGATGCCCTTATAAAAGAAGGATATATACACAATTATGCTGATATATATACATTGAAAGAACACCGAGATGAACTTATTGAGAAGGGAATCATAGGAAAAGAGAAGAATACTGATAAGCTGCTTGCAGCTATTGAGAAGTCTAAACAGAATACACCAGACAGACTGCTTACTGCACTTGGAATAAGAAATGTCGGCAAGAATACAGCCAAGCAGATTATGAATTATTATGATAATCTTATGGCACTTGCTGATGCAGGTGAAGAAGAATTGCAGAATATTCCTGATATAGGCGCAACTACAGCCAAATGTATATATGACTTTTTCCATGATGAAGCTAATATTGAATTAATAGAAAGGTTAAGACAGTCAGGGCTTAATATGCAGATGCCAGAGAAAAAAGAAATATCAGATAAGCTTGCAGGAAAGACGATTGTTGTAACAGGAAGCTTTGATAATTACAGCCGTAAGGATATGGAAGAACTGATTGTTTCTAATGGAGGCAAAGCAACAGGAAGTATCAGCAAAAAGACTGATTATCTTGTTGCAGGAGAGGCAGCAGGCTCTAAGCTTGATAAGGCTAATTCACTGGGGGTTAAGGTGCTTACGATTGATGAATTTATGGAAATGATAAAGTAAAGAATTAACAGGTTGATAATGTTATATATGTCTAATATAATATTAATAGAAAACAATTTGTTAAAGAAAGATATGGAGGTAATTATGTATGGCTACTTCAAGCATTACCAAGAATTTTGTTGTTTCAGGTAAGAAACAGGTTGAACAATTCGCTGATGCGATTGAAATGTCATATAAAGAATCTCTTTCAGAATCAAGTCCATCTTCTTGCAGATACAGAGAAATACATGAAACAGATGAAGTATACAGAGTAATGGAGAAGTGGAAAGAATTATATGGAGGATGATTTTTTAGTATTAAATATCAGAGAATATATAAAAATGGGAAAAGCTGGAGAAGACATGCTCAGGCAGGTTTTCTCCAGTTTTAAATGTGAGAAAAATCTTGATGTTGAAAGTTTTCTTACAGAACAATCTATAGATTTTACAAAGAAAAACCAGTCGGTTACATATATTGTGATTTCGCCAGACAAGAATAATATAGTTGGGTATTTTACAATAACAATTAAACCAATTACTGTTAATACAGATGAATTTAGTAATACAGTAAGAAGAAAAATTGCAAGGGTAAGTGAACAGAACTCTGATAATGGAAAATATTCGTTATCAGCATATTTGATAGCACAGTTAGGCAAAAATTATGATGATAGTATTGGAAATACAATTTCGGGAGACAATTTGCTTTCAATTGCGCTTGGAAAAGTAAAAGAACTACAATATATGGCTGGTGGGATGGTTGTTTTTCTAGAATCTGAAAATAAGGATAGATTATTAGATTTTTATGAAAAGCAGAATGGTTTTAAAAGGTTTGACACCAAAGTTACAAAAAAATATAAAGAAAACTCACATACTTTGGTTCAGTTATTAAAGGTGATATGATATAATCAGACAACAATGATAACAGAAAGAAGGAACAATAATGCCAATTAAGATTCAGAGTGATTTACCAGCTAAAGCAGAATTGGAAGAAGAGAATATATTCGTCATGGACGAAAACAGAGCTATTTCACAGAATATAAGACCTTTGGAGATAATAGTTCTTAATCTTATGCCTATAAAGCAGGACACAGAATTACAGCTTTTAAGAGGGTTATCTAATACACCTTTACAGATAGATGTTACATTTTTACAGATGTCATCACATGTTTCAAAGAATACATCAGCTTCACATATTAAGAAGTTTTATCAGACTTTTGAAGAGATTAAGAACAATAATTATGATGGAATGATTATTACAGGTGCACCTGTTGAGAAGCTTGAATTTGAAGAGGTTAATTACTGGGATGAACTTATAACAGTAATGGAGTGGTCTAAGAAGCATGTTACATCAACAATTCATATATGCTGGGGTGCACAGGCAGGATTGTATTACCATTATGGTATTAAGAAGGAATTACTTCCGAAGAAGCTGTCAGGTGTGTACAAACACAGGGTTATGAATAGAAAAGAGCCTTTAGTAAGAGGCTTTGATGATGTATTCATGGCACCACATTCAAGATATACACAGGCAAGCAGACAGCAGATTCTTGACAATCCAAGACTTAAAGTACTTGCTGATTCAGATGAAGCAGGAATATATATTGTTCTTGGTGATGGCGGGAAAGAGATATTTGTTATGGGACACCCTGAATATGACAGATTAACTCTTGATCAGGAATATAAGCGTGATATTGACAAAGGAATTGAGCCTGACCTTCCAGTAAATTATTATCCTGATGACGACTGCAACAGAAAGCCATTGCTTTCATGGAGAAGCCACGCCAACAACCTCTATACGAACTGGTTGAATTATTATGTATACCAGATAACTCCTTATGACCTTAATGAAAGTTATGATAATTACTGTATTTAAGGGAGCTGTAGAATTATTGAAATAAATGGTGTGTATATTTTTGCTCAAAAGAATATATTGTTGATTAGCATAGTTATTATTGAGGCCGTAAATGGTTCCTGACACACTCCTCGGAGTACCTGAGATGATGGATACACAGCCCATCCAATAATAATTATGCTTTTTTATTTATAAGATAGCTGTAATGGGTTTATACAGGAGAACACAATGTCAAAGGAACAAGCACTAGAAGAATTATTAAAAATGATAAAAGAGGGAAATATTACAGATTACGATGCAGAATTAGCTTCATACCGGGATGAAAAGTATGGTTATAAAGATATAGATGAGAATACACAGAGGGTTAATAATAAAGAATAATCAATACATAATGGACTCGTGCTATACATCACACCCTTTAAAAATCCCCAATCCCATGTTATAATCATTAATCATCAGAAAACGGAGATAAGAACATGAGCGTAGTAACAGAAAAGTCAAAGTGCAGAATTCTTAAATTAGCATCAATGCTTGCGGTAACGATGGGAATTATAATGGCATTTTATGCGTTTTATATTATGTCGGAGCTATATTCATTTTCAGCAACAGAGCAGGGAAAGGCATTATATATGATTGTCAAGCTGCTGAATATAGCATTTATAGCAGTTATTGTGGAAGGAGTTTACTTTGCAATTGCTGGATTTTATGGAATGACAAACATAGGTGCTGTTGATGCTGTAAAAAAAATCAAAGTTTATGGAATTGTTATGACTATAGCAGGAGTTGTTGATTTAATAATAGTATTTGTGGTATCTAAGTATTCAATAACTGGTAACATGCTGATTCTTATATGCCTTCCGGTTGTAATAGGAATTATGTATTTAGGTGGCGCATTTTATAATGAGAAGCTTATAAAGAATAATAATGGTGTGGAAGGTGATGGCAATGATTGATCCGAATGGAATAATGCCGCTTAATTTCTTCAAATACAAGGGTGTGTATACCGGACAGCACAATGGAATGAGATATATGCTTAAGCAGACAGGAGAAAAGCCTGATTTAAAGCTTTCTGCGTGCGTGTGGTGCGGGCCATATGCTTCATGTGCTGTTAAGGAAGAAGATAAGACAACAGAGATATTTGAACTGACAGAAGATGGTCGTCTTGCTGCCGTGGAATGGATAAGGCAGCAGTACGAATCCAGACTTGACTATTGGGAAGCGGCACCGTCTATAAAGGACGCTGTTCCGATTGTTCATGAATAAAGAGAATAATATATACAATGCAGCATATGGCGGCACCGGTAAGCAGGAGAGTGTATTCTTCTGCTTCTTTTATTATAAGACCAAATACAATGCGGCATATAATTCTTGATGAAAATATAGATATGACCGCAATACATAATGGCACAATTATACTGCCAAACGGGTCTGGCTGGATGTTCAGCTTCTTGTATATATTAAAAATGTAAAGCAGACTCATGCATATGTTGCTAATAAGAACACCATACAGATAACCGGTTATGCCAAGCTTTGGAATAAGCAGAAATACACAGGCAAGCCGGATGATAATTCCGGTTATATTAATTATGAATGTAAGGGCGGTATGTCCCATGCCATTAGTCACGCTTGTAAGGCTGATTTTTAAGTAGAGGAAAGGACACAGCCATGAAAGAATGCAGGTGTATATGTATACAGAGTCTTCGTGGAACATCATTGCACCGAGGCGCGCACCATAGTTAATGAATAAAAATATGCTTATAATGCCGAGACTCAAACACATGGAAACTGTTCTTTTTACTGTCACAGCAAGATGGTCAGACAGGACATTTGAACTTTCATCAGATACCTTTGGAAGAAGCATAAGTGCAAATGAATTAGCTGCCGTACATGGGAAAAGCACAAGAGGAAGAGCCATTCCTGTAAGTATACCAAACTGGCTTATTGCATCATCTTTGGACAGTCCATGCATGCACAGGATTGCGGGAATAAGAATTGCTTCTGCCCCTTCAAGCAGATGCAAAACAGTCTGATTTGCGTTAATTGGAAATGCATATTTAACAATATATCTGTATTCACGGAGTGAACAGGAGAGCTTCTGCGTCATGCTTTTATTATGAATGGAACGGAAAAACAGCGGAATAGCACAGTATGTGGCAGCTGCAAATTCACCGAATATATTACCGGTAACTGCGTCAGCAATTGATATTGTTGATACATTTTTTATGCGCACATAAAGTATAATAGTGCCAATACGCACAAGCTGTTCGACAAGCTGCGAGGAGGCTGGCAGAAAAGATTCCTTCTGGCTGTAATAGTAATTAGACAAGCAGTTATGTATGCACATGAATGGCAGAGAGATTGCAGTTATACGGATTATTCCCTCACAGCGGCTTTCCATAAATATATGGTTTGCAATGAAATCGCTGAATATAAGAAATAAAAGCATAACGGCAATTGAAAGAGAAATAGTAATCTTTAATACGCAGAAAAGCCATTTCAGAGATGGAGATGATGCTGAATATTTTGAAACAGCTACAGAAAATCCACTGCAGCATACTGCAAATGCAAGCGCAATAAGAGGTATGCACATCTGGAATAGTCCGACTCCTGCAGCACCTGTATAATTAGTGAGAAGTATCCGAAAATAAAATCCGAGCAATTTTGATAGAACGCCGGCAATTGTAAGTATTATGGCGGATTTGAATATGCCACCTTTTAAGGATAATTTATTATTCATAGCAGATACCGCAGATAGACTTATTAACAATATATGCCCTGCCTGAATACAATATTATAAGGAATTACAGGGCGGAAATATAATGATATATATGGACAATGCGGCGACAACTGCCATCAGAAAAGAAGTGGCTGAAGCAATGCTTCCATATCTTTTGGGAGATTATGGAAACCCGTCAGGTGTGTACAGGTTGTCTGAAAAAGCTAAAAATGTTGTTGAGGAATCAAGAGGTATTATTGCAGATATAATAAATGCTGACAGAAATGAAATATTTTTCACCTCTGGTGGAACGGAAGGGGATAACTGGGCAGTTAAAGCAGAGAGCCTGAAAAGAAAACAGGGACATATAATAGTAAGTTCAATAGAACACCATGCGGTGACGGAATCGGCACTGTGGCTTAAGAATTATGGAATAGATGTCACATTTGCACCAGTTGATGAGCAGGGAATTGTTAAGCTGGAACAGTTAGAAAAAATGATTAGAAATGATACATTTTTAGTGTCAGTTATGCTTGCTAATAATGAAATTGGAACTATCCAGCCGATAGAAAATGTATGTGAAATTGCGCATGAGTATGGTGCAAAGGTTCATTCTGATGCAGTGGCGGCATTTGGACATATTGATGTTGATGTGAAAAAGCTGGGCGTGGATTTCTTAAATGTAAGCGGACATAAGATATGCGGACCAAAGGGCGTAGGATTTCTGTATGTCAGGGGCGGAAAGCCAGAACGATTCATGCATGGAGGCGGACAGGAGAACGGACTTAGGGCAGGCACTGAAAATGTAGCCGGGATTGCAGGACTTGCGACGGCGGCAAGAATTGCTTATGAAACACTTTCTGACAGGGCAAGGCAGGAAAAGAAAATCAGCGACTATATGATTAAGAGAATACTAAGAGAAATTCCTTATTCAAGACTTAATGGAAGCAGGGAAAGCCGTGTTACGGGCAATATGAATTTCAGTTTTCAGTATGTTAATGGCGGAATGCTGGTTGTAATGCTTAACAAACAGGGAATATGCGCATCTGCAGGTTCAGCGTGTACATCTAATTCAGGAAAGCCTTCACATGTCCTTCTTGCACTTGGACTTGATGAAAAAATAGCAGAAGGTTCACTAAGGCTGACAATTAACCATACAATTACACACAGGGAAGCTGATTATGTGGTTGAGTGTATTAAGAAAGATGTTGCCAGACTGCGGGAATTGGCTTAATATTAATATATCAGACAGTTACGGAGGTTAAAATAATATGTGGTACGAAGAAGCGGTGTTTTATCAGGTATTTCCACTTGGATTTTGTGATGGATTAAGAGACAACGACGGGGTGATGAACAGATGCATATCAGAATTTGCAGACTGGATACCGCATTTGCAGAAGTTAGGAACTGATGCGGTGTATTTTTCTCCAATTTTTGAGAGCGATTATCATGGCTATGATACAAGGGATTACCGTGTGATAGATAAAAGAATAGGAACTAATAAGAATTTTGCAGAGCTTGTGTCAAAGCTGCATGAGGCAGGAATAAAGGTAGTCATTGACGGTGTGTTTAATCATGTCGGAAGGGGCTTTTTTGCATTTAAGGATGTATGTGAGAAAAAATGGGATTCTGCCTATAAGGACTGGTTTAACATCAGCTTTGATGGCAATTCACCATATAATGACGGCTTCTGGTATGAGGGCTGGGAAGGATATTACAATCTTGTGAAGCTCAATCTGAATAATCCTGATGTGGTTAATTATCTTATTGAGTCGGTGCGTGGCTGGGTTGATGAATTTGATATTGATGGAATCAGACTTGATGTTGCGTATTGCCTTAACAGGGATTTCATGAAGCGTTTAAGATACGAAACAGACCAGATGAAGCAGGAGTTTTTTCTTGTAGGAGAAATGCTTCATGGTGATTACAACACAATTGTGGGTAATGAATGCCTGCACAGTGCAACTAATTATGAGTGTTATAAGGGGCTGTATTCGAGCTTTAATTCAATGAATATGTTCGAGATTGCACACAGCATAGAAAGGCAGTTTGGAAAAGAACCATGGTGTCTGTATACAGGAAAACATCTGCTTACATTTGTTGATAACCATGATGTTTCAAGGATTGCCAGCACACTTACTAACAAAGCACATCTGCCGCTTATATATGCCCTTATGTTCGGTATGCCGGGAATTCCATGTATATATTATGGAAGTGAATGGGGATGCGAGGCAGTTAAGGGGAGCGGCAATGACAATATCCTGCGTCCGGCATTTGATAAGCCGGAATACAATGAGCTGACTGATACAATAAGTTCATTAGGACAAATGTATCATAACAGCAGGGCTTTAAGCTATGGTGATTACACAAAGAAAGTGCTTACAAACAGACAATATGTATTCAAAAGGGAAGCAGATGGAGAAAAAGTGCTTGTTGCAATTAATGCAGATGAGAATGAGTACACAGCGTACTTTGATACAGAATGTGCAGATGCACTTAATCTTATAACAGGTAAGAAGGAAGACTTATCTGGGAAAATAGTTCTTCCACCTTACAGCTTCAGATTTTACAGATGTATGTAGAAGGTGCAGATAAGATACATGTATATAAAATAAGCCTGAGCTCATCATAATCTGATGAACTCAGGCTTTCTTTCATTAAATATTGTGTAGTAATTAAATCCTGCGTTCTTAAGCATATCAGCCACGACATCAAATCTGTAAGCAAAAAACTTAACTTCGTGTGCATCAGAACCTACAGTGATTATCTCTCCTCCGAGGTCGTGATAGATTTTAACAATATCAAGGCATGGATTAGGTTCAGGCATTCCGTATTTAAGACCGGCAGTGTTGATCTCAATTCCTTTTCCTTGCTCAATGATTGTTTTAAGAATTATGCAGATTAAATCGTTAAAATCGTGCCAGTCATATGTGTAAGAATTGGCAGGTATATATCTTGCAATATAATCAAGGTGACCATATACATCAAAGTTGTGACAGCAGCTAAGATTATCAAGAATACTTTCGTAATAAGTTAAAACAGTATCCTTTGCAGAACGTTTCTCCCAAAACTCAGGGTAGTATGGATCTTCTCCATATACAAGATGTGACGAGCCTATTATAAAATCAAGCTGTTTTGCAGAATCGTATGAATTGACTCTGTCTGCGACGCTTCTCATAAGTCCCTGTTCAACACCTATGTGAATATTGATTTTATCATTGTATGATTCTTTCAGATTCTGGAAATACTTAATGTATTCCGGAAAATCAAGGTCAAACATGACTTTTCCATCTTCTAAAGGAGCATCAAAGTCATTATGGTCGGTAAAACAGATGTGCTTAAATCCCAGTGAAATAGCATTGTTAACAACATTTACAGGGTTCTCCTCTGAATCGGAAGAGAACATAGTATGTATATGTGAATCTGATAACAGCATAGTAATGTCCTCCATCAAATATTAGTCATATGCTTAAATGTCAATATACATTATACATAAACATAATTAATCCGCAATTGATATTTTTGATGTTTATGTAGAACATGTAAGCTAATGTAAAATATAGGTAATTTTTCCTTGAAAATGATTATTAGTATTGATATTATTAAGAAGACAGCGTATAAATTCTGATTATGTGAATGCGCATAGATGTAGAAGTACCAACTACGCTGTCCGACCTTGACTTTTATGCGCAGATAGGAGCTTTTGTGAGTTTTGAATTGATACACATTGTGATTATTCTTCTCGGAGGAATAGCGCTTTTCCTTTTTGGAATGCAGCTTATGGGAGATGGATTAAAGAAAGTGGCTGGTGGCAAACTGGAAGTTATTCTGTATAGATTAAGTAATACACCTCTTAAGGGAGTACTGCTTGGTACAGGTGTTACGGCAATTATCCAGTCATCGTCGGCAACTTCTGTTATGGTTGTTGGTTTTGTTAATGCCGGTATGATTAAAATGAAACAGGCTATCGGTATTATTATGGGCGCAATTATAGGTACATCTGTTACTGGATGGGTATTATGTCTTTCTGATATCAGTGGTGGTGCCGGATGGGTAGACTTACTTTCAACAGAGGTTCTTGCTGCTGTTATTGGTGTTATCGGAATCATGTTTAGGATGTTCTGTAAGAACCCCACTAAGAAGCATATAGGTGATATTATGATAGGTTTCTGTATCCTTATGGTAGGAATGCAGAACATGAGTGCAGCAGTTGCACCATTAAGATCTGAGCCGGCATTTATTGATATGCTTACTAAGTTTTCTAATCCATTTATAGGAATACTTATAGGACTTTTGGTTACTGCTGTTTTGCAGAGTGCGTCTGCTACAGTTGGTATTCTTCAGGCTTTATCAGTTACAGGAGCTATTTCATTTTCAGTAGCACTGCCTATTATAATGGGTATTGCTGTCGGAGCTGCCATGCCTGTTATCATTTCTTCATTTGGTGCGACTACAGATGGTAAGAGAACAGCATTTGTATATCTTCTTGTTGATGCATTGGGTGCTTTAATATGGGCAGTAGTATTTTATAGTATTAATCATTTTGTGCATTTTTCATTTATGGACAGAACGATGACAACTGTTTCGATAGCATTTGTGAACTCATTATTCAGAGTTGCAACAGTTGCTGTACTGTTTCCATTCATCAGATTCCTTGAAAAGATGGTATGTGCAATTTTCAAGGAGGTTGTTGATGAGGAAGATAAAGATATTGTTGAAATCAGTGTACTTGATGACAGATTTATTGCTCATCCTACAGTTGCTATTGAACAGGCTAAGACAGTTCTTTGTTCAATGGCACATATGGCACAGAAAAATCTTATTCGTTCCATGGAACTACTGGATACATTTTCGCAGGAAAAATATGACAAGATTCAGAGAAGAGAAGATAAGGTTGACAGATATGAAGATAAGCTTGGAACTTATCTTGTAAAGATTACACAGCAGGAGCTTACTTCTGGACAGAACAAGGAGGTCTCAAAGCTTCTCCATACAATTTCTGATTTTGAGAGAATAAGTGACCATGCTGTTAACATATCACAGGCAGCAGCAGAACTGTTTAATGAAAAGCTTAGGTTTTCTGATTGTGCTGTTGAAGATGTTGAACTGATGTCATTAATTATGAAAGAAATAGTTGGAAATGTAATAGATGCATTTGAACAGAACAAGGTTGAATATGCCTATAAGACAGAGCCGTTAGAAGAACTCGTTGATATATATTGTGATGAAATGAAGATGAATCATGTCAAGCGTGTCCAGAAAGGTGAATGTACACTTCATCAGGGCTTTATATTTAATGATCTGCTTACAGATTTCGAGAGAATTGCTGACCATTGTTCTAACGTGGCAGTTGCGATTATTGAGCTTGAGTTAAATGTGTTTGATACACATGAGTATCTTATTAATCTCAAGAAAGATAATGGAACTAATTTTGATAAATATTTTGAGGAATACAAAGAAATGTTTCCTTTAAGTCAGTATTAAGCGGGGATTAGTGTTAAGTAGATAATATTGGATACAGAATTTGTTAAAGTTTCGTCAAAATGACTAATTGATAATGAGTTATTATTGAAAAAAGTGCAAAAATGTAAAAAATGGGAAGAAAGCCTTGATATTTTGCTTCTTCTTATGTAAAATACACGGTAGTTGAAATTTTAACAAACTATGTTATAAAAATTCATTTTAGGAGGAATTGTTTTTATGTCAGTAAAAGTTGCAATCAATGGTTTTGGTCGTATCGGTAGACTTGCATTCAGACAGATGTTTGGTGCAGAAGGATATGAGGTAGTTGCTATTAACGATTTAACAAGCCCTAAGATGCTTGCTCATCTTTTAAAGTATGACTCATCACAGGGAAGATATGTTAACTTCGGTGAGGAAGATCAGGTAACAGCTGATGATGAGGCTGGTACAATCACAGTTAAAGGTAAGACTATCAAGATTTACAAAGAGCCAGATGCTAATAACTGCCCATGGGGAGAGATTGGTGTTGATGTAGTTCTTGAGTGTTCAGGATTCTATACATCTAAGGCTAAGGCACAGGCTCATATTAATGCAGGTGCTAAGAAGGTAGTTATCTCAGCTCCAGCTGGAAACGACCTTAAGACTATCGTTTACAATGTAAACCATGAGACACTTACAGCAGATGATCAGATTATCTCAGCTGCTTCTTGTACAACAAACTGCTTAGCTCCTATGGCTAAGGCACTTAACGATTGTGCAACAATCGAGTCAGGTATTATGTGTACAATTCATGCTTACACAGGTGATCAGATGATTCTTGATGGACCACAGAGAAAGGGTGATTTAAGAAGATCTAGAGCAGGTGCTTGCAACATCGTTCCTAACTCAACAGGTGCTGCTAAGGCTATTGGTCTTGTTATCCCAGAACTTAATGGAAAGCTTATTGGAGCTGCTCAGAGAGTTCCAACACCTACAGGTTCTACAACAATTCTTAATGCTGTAGTTGCTAAGAATGTTACAGTTGATGAAGTTAATGCTGCTATGAAGGCTGCTGCAACAGAGTCATTCGGTTACAATACAGAGCAGATTGTATCTAGCGATATCGTTGGTATGAGATTTGGTTCATTATTTGATGCTACTCAGACAATGGTTAATGAACTTCCAAACGGTGGCTGCCAGGTTCAGGTTGTTTCTTGGTATGATAATGAGAACTCATACACAAGCCAGATGGTTAGAACAATTAAGTACTTCGCTGAATTAAACTAATCATTTAGATTGTTTTTGCCGGAGAATGGTATGACTATTCTCCGGTTTTTTATAAAGCTGTATATGTAGCTATTTTATGTATTATATGGAGGATATTAATATGCTTAATAAAAAGTCTATTGATGATATCAATGTAAAGGGCAAAAGAGTATTATGCAGATGTGATTTTAATGTACCTTTAGATGGAAGCAGAATTACAGATGAAACAAGACTTGTAGCTGCTCTTCCAACAATCAAGAAGCTTATTGCTGATGGAGGAAAGGTTATTCTTTGTTCACATCTTGGAAAGCCAAAGGGACCAGATGCTGCATTTTCTCTTGCACCAGTTGCAAAGAGACTTTCAGAACTTCTTGGTCAGGAAGTTAAGTTTGCAGCAGATGATACTGTTGTAGGCGATAATGCAAGAGCAGCTGTTGCTGCAATGAATGATGGAGATGTTATTCTTCTTGAAAATACAAGATTCAGACCAGAAGAGACTAAGAATGGTGAAGCATTTTCTAAGGATTTAGCTTCTATTGCAGATGTATTTGTTAATGATGCATTTGGTACAGCTCACAGAGCGCATTGTTCTAACGTAGGTGTTACACAGTATGTTGATACAGCTGTTGTTGGATACCTTATGCAGAAGGAAATTGATTTCCTTGGAAATGCAGTTAATAATCCTGTAAGACCTTTCGTTGCAATTCTTGGTGGTTCAAAGGTTTCTTCTAAGATTTCAGTTATCAATAATCTTCTTGATAAGGTTGACACACTTATTATCGGTGGTGGTATGTCTTATACATTCCAGAAAGCACATGGTGGTAATGTAGGTCAGTCATTAGTAGAGGATGATTATCTTGATTATGCTAAGGATATGATGAAGAAGGCTGAAGAAAAGGGCGTTAAAATGCTTATTCCTATCGATACAGTTGTAGCTAAGGAATTCAGCAATGATTCTCCTTCACATGTCGTAGAAGCAGGACATCAGGCAGATGATGACATGGGTATGGATATTGGACCTAAGACATGTGAGCTTTACAAGGAAGCTTTAAAGGATGCCAAGACTGTAGTATGGAATGGACCAATGGGAGTATTTGAATTCCCTAATTTCGCAGCAGGAACAATTGCTGTTGCAGAAGAACTTGCACAGCTTAAAGATGCTACAACAATCATTGGTGGTGGTGATTCAGCAGCTGCTGTTAACAACTTAGGATTCGGAGATAAGATGACACACATCTCTACAGGTGGTGGAGCATCTCTTGAATTCCTTGAAGGTAAAGAACTTCCAGGTGTAGTTGCAGCTAACGATAAGTAATTAATTTTACTGACATAGTTATATAATAATATTTTAATCCGGATCTTATTTTTTGTTAAGTAAGGTCCGGATTTTTGTTATTTATTTCACAAACTATACTTGAAATATGTATTAAAGTATGCTATTATTTATTTTACTAGGATAGTTATATGGGAATAATTTAATAGGATTGTCCATATATATGTTATTATGGATAATTTCCTGTGGGGAGGCGTAGAATGAGAAGAAAAGTAATAGCAGGCAATTGGAAGATGAATATGACACCAAGCCAGGCAGTTAAGCTCGTTACTGAATTGAAACCGAATGTTAATAATCCGGATGTTGATGTTGTGTTCTGTGTGCCATCAATTGACATAGTACCTGTAGTGGAGGCAGTGAAAGGATCTAATATACATATTGGGGCAGAGAATGTATATTATCAGGAGAAAGGAGCATTTACCGGTGAATTATCGCCAGAGATGCTTGTTGATGCGGGGGTAAGCCATGTTATCATAGGACATTCAGAAAGAAGAATGTACTTTAACGAAAGCAATACAGTTCTTAATCTTAAGCTTCATAAAGCTCTTGAACATGACATTATCCCAATTCTTTGTTGTGGAGAGACACTTGAACAGAGAGAAAAAGGGATTACACTTGATTTCGTTAAAGAACAGATAGTAGAAGCATATGTTGGTGTTACTAAAGATCAGGTGCTTCATACAATAGTTGCTTATGAGCCAATCTGGGCTATTGGAACAGGAAAGGTTGCAACTACAGCGCAGGCACAGGAAGTATGCGGATTTATAAGAACTGTATTCGAAGAGTTATATGATAAAGAAACAGCGGATCAGATAAGGATTCTTTATGGAGGAAGTGTTAATGCTTCTAATGCAGCAGAGCTTTTTGCCCAGCCTGATATTGATGGTGGACTGGTAGGAGGTGCAAGTCTCAAGCCGGATTTTGCGGATATAGTTAATTATAATAAGTAAATAAGCATGAAAAGACCTTGTTTTGATGATAATATTCAAGACAAGGTCTTTGATTTTTTTTACAAATGTGCTATCATGCTATAGGCAATTAATTAGAATACATTTAAAGGAGAATCACATTATGAGTAAAAAACCAGTAGTTTTAATGGTACTTGATGGTTATGGTTTAAATGATAGAACAGAGGGTAATGCTATTGCTATGGCTAATACTCCTGTTATGGATAAGCTTATGAAGGAATGCCCGTTCCAGAAGGGATATGCTTCAGGACTTGCTGTAGGTCTTCCAGACGGACAGATGGGTAATTCAGAAGTTGGTCATATGAATATTGGTGCTGGTAGAATTATTTATCAGGATCTTACAAGAATTACTAAGGATATTGAAGATGGTACATTCTTTAAGAACGAAGAATTACTTGAGGCAATGGAGAACTGCAAGAAGAATGATTCGGATCTTCACCTTTTCGGACTTTTATCAGATGGTGGTGTTCACAGTCATTTAAGCCATGTATATGGACTTTTAGAGATGGCAAAGCAGCAGGGAGTGTCTAAGGTATATGTTCATGCGTTCCTCGACGGAAGAGATACACCTCCAGCTTCAGCTAAGGGATTTGTTGAGACACTTGAGAATAAGATGGCAGAAATCGGAGTTGGTAAGGTCGCATCTTTATCAGGCCGTTACTATGCAATGGACAGAGATAATAACTGGGACAGAGTAGAAAAGGCTTATGATTCACTTGTAACAGGTGATGGCATTAAGGCCGAGTCAGCTACACAGGCACTTCAGGAGTCATATGATAATGGTAAGACAGATGAATTCGTTGAGCCAACAGTTATCTGTAAAGATGGTCAGCCACTTTCATTAGTTAAGGCTAATGATTCTGTTATATTCTTTAACTTCCGTCCAGACCGTGCAAGAGAGATGACAAGAGCGTTCTGCGATGATAAGTTTACAGGATTTGAAAGAAAGACAGGATTTATTCCATTAACATTTGTATGCTTCAAGGATTATGATGAATCAATCCCTAACAAGAAGGTTGCATTCAAGAAAGAGAATATTAAGAACACATTTGGTGAATTCCTTGCTAATCATGGAAAGAAGCAGTTAAGACTTGCTGAGACAGAGAAATATGCACATGTTACATTCTTCTTTAATGGCGGTGTTGAAGATCCTAATGTTGATGAGTTCAGATTACTTGTTAACTCACCTAAGGATGTTGCAACATATGACTTAAAGCCAGAGATGAGTGCTCCGGAAGTAGGTATGGACTTAGTTGAGGCTATAAAGTCTGACAAATATGATGTTATTATTATCAACTTCGCTAATCCTGATATGGTTGGACATACAGGCGTTATTCCAGCTGCAATCAAGGCTGTAGAGAAGGTTGATGAGCTTGTTGGAAAGGCTGTAGATGCAGTAAAGGATGTTGACGGAGTTCTCTTCATCTGCGCAGACCACGGAAATGCTGAGAAGATGATTGATTACGAAACAGGAGCTCCACATACAGCACATACAACTAACCCTGTTCCATTCATTCTTGTTAATTATGACGAGAATTATACACTTCGTGAGGGCGGAAGATTATGCGATATTGCTCCTACACTTATTGAAATTATGGGACTTGAGAAACCGGTTGAGATGACAGGTGAGTCTCTTCTTGTGAAGAAGAACTAATCAAAGGGGTGAAATTAATTTGTTGATTTTTCTTGCACAAAATGTTTATTTGTGATAGAATGTCCTATGTTGCCGTATTGGCATAATTATGTAATAAAAAGCGCATGATGCGCAGGAATGAGGATGGTATGAATAAGATAATTCCATTGTTTCATATGTCTGTCGGAGATGTATTAAGAATTGGTTTAATGGGAGTATTTGTAGTAATTTGTATAGCTTTAGCAATAATAATTCTTATGCAGGAAAGTAAGCAGAACGGATTGTCAGGAACAATTAGTGGTGCTGCTGATTCATACTGGGGTAAGAACAAGGGCCGTTCAATGGAAGGCAAGCTTGTTAAGATAACCAAGATTCTTGTAATTCTTTTTGTTGTTATAGCAGTTATACTTAATTTTAATTTCTAAATTACGGACACTCTTAAGAAACGGATAATTTCTTAAGAGTGTTTTTGCTTTTACGGGCAATCTGGTGTAGTCCGGATATTTTAATGGTAAGAAAGGGATATAAGGGATATGGAGAAGGATATATTTAAACAGCGAAGACAGATGCTTGCTGATATAATTCTTAATAATGAACTGTATGTTCCGATGAAAGCTAAAGAAATCGCTATGCTTCTCGATATTCCGAAAGCTAAGCGTTCAGAGCTTATGGAAGTGCTTGACAGTCTTGTCGCAGATGGAACAATAGGTGTATCAAAGAAGGGTAAGTACATGAAACCTGAGAATGTAGCACTTGTTGGAACATTTGAAAGTACAAGCAGAGGCTTTGGTTTTGTAGTAATACCTGACAGGGAAGATGATATATTTGTCAAGGCTAATGATACGATGAATGCTTTCTATCATGATAAGGTCAAGGTTGTGATAACTACTGAGAAGAATGGCGGTAAGAGGGCTGAAGGTAAGATTGTTGCCATTCTTGAGCATGAGGTTAAGGAAGTTGTCGGAACATTCCAGAAGAACAGAACGTATGGTTTTGTTATTCCTGATAATGCCAAGATTAACTGTGATATATTTATACCGCAGGAATTCATGAATGGAGCGGTTGAAGGTTCTAAGGTAGTTGCTTCTATAAGTGATTACGGCAGTCAGAGTAAGAATCCACAGGGAAAGGTTACAGAAGTACTTGGACATATAGATGATCCGGGTGTGGACATAATGTCTATCATCAAGGCATATGATTTACCGGTGGAGTTTCCTGAATCAGTTAAGAAGGCACTTAATGATATTCCTGATATTGTCAGTGAGAAGGATAAGGCTGGACGAGTTGATTTGAGAAATGTTCAGATGGTTACTATAGATGGTGAGGATGCGAAGGATTTGGATGATGCAGTATCTATCTCAAAAGAAGGTCCTATATATCATCTTGGTGTCCACATTGCGGATGTAAGCCATTATGTTACAGAGGGAAGCGCGCTGGATAAAGAGGCACTTAAACGAGGTACGAGTGTTTACCTTGTAGACCGTGTTATTCCAATGATACCGCATAAGTTATCTAATGGGATATGTTCACTTAATCAGGGAGAAGACAGACTGGCACTCAGCTGCCTTATGGATATTGATGAAAAGGGAAATATTGTTGGACATAGAATATGTGAAACTGTTATTAATGTAGATAGAAGAATGAGCTATACAAGCGTAAAAAAGATTCTTGTAGATAATGATACTAATGAAATTATGAAGTATAAAGAGCTTGTTCCAATGTTTCATATGATGGAAGAGGCTGCGGAGCTTCTTAGAAAGAAGAGATTTGCAAGAGGTTCGGTTGATTTTGATTTCCCTGAAAGTAAGATTATACTTGATGAGAATGGTCACCCAACTGATATTAAGCCATATGACAGAAATGTAGCAACTAAGATTATTGAGGATTTTATGCTTGCTGCTAATGAAACTGTTGCAGAGGATTATTTCTGGCAGGATATGCCATTTCTATATAGAACTCATGAGAATCCTGATCCGGAGAAAATGCGTAAATTAGCCACATTTATTAATAATTTTGGTTATACATTAAGGCTTACTGATGATTTAAGACCTAAGGAGATTCAGAAGCTTCTTTCAGAGATAGAAGGTTCTGACGCTGAGAATCTTATAAGCAGACTGACACTCCGCTCTATGAAGAAGGCAAAGTATACTACTGAATGTGTAGGACATTTTGGACTTGCTGCCAAGTATTACTGTCATTTCACATCGCCTATCAGAAGATATCCTGATCTGCAGATTCATAGGATTATTAAGGAGAATATTCACGGAGGTTTAAGCCCTAAGAGAGCTGACCATTATGATGCAATATTACCGGATGTTGCTGTTCAGACAAGTGCGATGGAGCGGCGTGCGGCAGATGCTGAAAGAGATACAGACAAGCTTAAAATGGCTGAGTATATGGAACAGTTTGTTGGAGAAACATTTGATGGAGTTGTTTCGGGTGTTACCGCGTGGGGCGTATATGTTGAACTTCCAAACACTATCGAGGGCATGGTTTCTATCAATAATATGAAGGGATTCTATACATTTGACGAGGAACACTATGAGATGGTAGGAGAACTTGGAAACAGAAGTTATAAGCTCGGACAGAAGGTTAAGGTTGTGGTTATAGGCACCGATAAGATACTAAGAACAATTGATTTTGCATTTGCATAGAATAGAATGGAGACTGACATGGCATCAAAAACAAGCGCATCAGGAAACAGACTTATAGCGAACAATAAGAAAGCTTATTTTGATTATTTTATAGAAGAGAAATACGAGGCAGGTATGGTACTTCACGGCACTGAGGTTAAATCAATCAGAGCAGGTAAGTGCTCAATTAAGGAATCTTATATCAAGATTGAGAATGGCGAAGTGTATGTATTAGGTATGAATATTACACCATATGAGAAGGGAAACATATTCAATAAAGATCCTTTAAGACCTAAGAAGCTGCTTCTTCACAAGAATCAGATTAATAAGCTTACTGGTGAACTTACAATTAAAGGTTATACACTTGTTCCACTTCAGGTATATCTGAAAGAGGGAAAGGTGAAGATGGAAATTGGTCTTGGAAAAGGTAAGAAGAACTTTGACAAGAGAGATTCTATTGCAAAGAAAGACCAGATAAGAGATGCACAGAAGGAATTCAAGAACAAGAATCTCAGATTTTAGAAATATTTTATCAGTTTTGAATAACAAGTTCATTGACTTGGCATTATGCCAATGTTAATATAAATAAGCAGATAAAACTGCTTACACACGGGCTAGTAAAGGTTTCGACGGGGATCTTGAAGCTGGTGAAGCTATCCGCAGGAAAGCGTCAAAATCCAAACTTAAATATAAACGCTAACGATAATTTAGCATACGCTGCCTAATTGCAGCAGTCTGACTTAAAGCACCTACACTTTAAGACCCAGGCTTCGAACATGTAGGAAACGACAGTATCAAAGCTTTGAGATGCTGGTCGTATCATGAAGCTACTAAAGGTGCAAGGGTGTTGATTCCCGTGTACCGGAGGGAATGTTAAACAATCAACTATGATAGTAGAAGAACAGGGAATGGGTTTTCGGACAGGGGTTCGACTCCCCTCTAGTCCATTACTACAACACCACAGAAATCCAGTGTTTATGCGGACTTAGAAGATTGAGGATTTTCAAAAAGTATCATTTTAGACCGTTTTAGGTCGTCATAGTACGAAAAAAGTGTCGTCAAAAGTGTCGTCAAAAATAAGGGCAGTACAATTATATTTTTATCTAAGTCAATAAACAGTCGGTGTTTAAAATATAAGTTCGAATCTTATATATTGAATTAAACAGAATGTAGATTTACTCCAAAATTGTCTACATTCTACATTTTAAGAAAAAAGGAGGTGTATAATAAAATACATCTCCTTTAAATTTATTTTATAACAATTGTCCGTTCAAATAGTTATGAGGCGGTTTTTTCGCTTCGGTTTTATATTTTAATTCTTTAGCAGCTTCCTCTTCAGATCCGTACAATCTATTAATAGGTACTCTGATTCCACCGCCTTCTTCAAATCGTACAGTAGCAAGATTACCAGTAACATGAGCGACAGTTACCTTTCTAACCTTCAAATTGCTCTCAATAATATAAGCTTCAATTCCCTCTTTCATAATAATATACCTCCACAAATATCAACTGAAATAATTTATTAAAATCGTAAAAAATAGGGAACACTTCTGATTATTATAACCAGAAATGTTCCCTAAAAAAAATTTTGTTTATGTCTATATGCCTATATAAAATCGCTTATATATGGCTCAAATTGACTTAAATATAAAATACACCGTCAATTTATCATATAATTATATAAAAGCCTTAATTTGGTCAAATACAAGCGATTAACCCCTTGTATATAGCTGTGTTAAGAAATCGGTATTTCATGTGAAGTTTTTTGTAAAAAATAGGAGAATGCAATTAAAGATTCTCCTATTGAAAAGAAATATAAATATTACAATTAAACAGTAATAATATTAAATACGACGGTGTAATTACTAAAGCAGTCTCTGAAACTTAACTAAATATAAGCGAACCTGTAATATAATCACCCTTTTGAAATTCGCTTGTTGCCCATGCGCCTTTCTCTCCATCTTTTGTATAATATCGAGCAAAAGCATAATGTTGACTTGCAGAGCTATATAATAATGTTGTTCCATAGCCTATCAACTTTGCTCGAACTACACCTGTGGAATCGTATGGAGTATAATTGCTTTCCAATATTTTATTAAAGCTAGTAATACCCATATTTTTAAGAACTGTTGTCACATCATAATAGCCAGAAAAATTATTTAATGTAGAATCTGGTGTTTCAATTCGAGACGCAAAGTGTAATATTCCTATTTTAGTAGAATTATTATAATAACAATAATTATAGCCATAACCTTCAAGAGTACCATTTATACTTGCAATATTTTTGCAGAAACAGTTTTTTATTTCTATATCTGTATTATTAGATTTCCAATTAGTCCACAATGTATTATCAGTATAAGTAGAACGAATGTATATTGCAGTGTCATTTCCAGGAAGCAATATTTGTGTACATCTTTTTGTGTTAACCGCAATCACTATAAGATAACTATTTGTTACTTTAGTATTTGGAGCATTCCCCCATGTTGTTGCGTTTAGAAGATAATATATTCCAGATGTAGTTATGGTATTTAAGTCTGTGTTTGGTTCTAAATTTTTTGCTTTTCTTACCAAAGTGGAAAATTCTATATTGCTGTTTAGTTGTTGAACTGGTGTTGATGCTGCGACAGCTTGATCTAGTGTGATTTGCTTTAAATCATCACCTGAATTAACGAATAATTTATCACTACCAGACATAGTGCTTATCTGAGTAGCATCTGTTATTTTTTTATTTGCCATATTTTTTATTTCCTTTCTTTTAAAAAAAATAAAAGAGCTGATTTCTCAGCCCTTTAATTAACCGACTAATATATAACCGTTTCTATCAACAAGAATATTATTACTTGCATCAATAAGCTTTGAACCGATTATGTATTCATCAAATATTAATGTATCAGAATTTCTTAATAGATTATTACCATTCGCAAGTTCATCAACTTTAGTATTCGTTGCATATGTCTTTTTGACAGTGGTTTTAAATTCATCATAATTTTGATATACCGAAGCGGATTTATTAACAAAATCATTAATAGTGGTGTTATTCTTTTCAATTACTTTTTCAAAAGTATCAACAGTTTCATGCGTGGTTTGAATTGTTGAAATAATACTATTTTCCTTACCATTAACTGTGGATATCTCTGTTTCACCCAATATAGTCAAAATAGCTTTAGGTGATTCTTCTTTGGTGTAATATTCAGTTTTCAGTACCTCATATATATTTTTTACAATGGTTATTTCGGCAGATATAACATCATGCCATTGATTGTTTTCTATCTTCTGAACTGTACATATGTAAATATAATCTGTTGATATATCTGTATATGCAACACTGACAGAAGTAGATATAACATTGTACGCCGAATCCTGAGTACCGCCCGAAGCAGTTCGTCTTGTCCATACGGTACGATAATTAGTACCATCAATATTTACTACATCATTTGCATTCTTAACATTACAAGTTAATGTTGTATTCTTATTAAGTGTTTCAGCAAGAACAGTACCATTCGAGCTTTCAATTTTAGCGGTATAAGTTTTATTCTTAGCGACCTCATTTATCATTTCACTTGATAATGTATTCTGCATAGTAGACAATTTGGTATTAAGTGTCTGCTTATCTTCATCGAAATAAATCTGTGAAGACTTAATTGTTGTGGTAGAGCCATTTATGTTTGTTATGACAGAATCAATATCAAGCTTATCACCTGAGATACCATTATAACTTGTATCTTTCTTCTTAACCATTTGGTCAACAATAAGTCCATCTGCAATAGCATTAGCAGTAATGCCCGAACCATTCATAATAGCAGTTCCGTTACTATCATTGATAATAATAGAATGTCCACCCGTTTTATCAGTTCCTATCTGAACATAAACATTACCGTCTTTATCTTTAAATTGCATTGTAGAACCATTCATAAGAACAGAACCACCATCGTCTAAACCAATTGTGAAGTTACTTGTGAATAAATCATTTAAAGTTGCGTGTCCTACAATAAGATTTTTTACAAACTCTGTATCAACAGTTGAAGTTACGGTAGAAGATACAGCAGTTGTTAAACTTCTGATAAAAGCACTATCTGTATATAATTCTTTGATTTTTGCAATATCAATCTCTGAAAATTTCGCATAGAAATTCTCTGTTGTAATCGTGATTGATTTTAAGTTATCAATTCTTCCATTAATAGCAACAATAGTTTCACTTTCGAGTTTATGGAGCTTCAGATAATTTGTATTAACACCTGTAATAACATCTTGAAGAGTTGTCTTGTCTATCTTACCATCACTAACGAATTTAACGGTTATATCTTTTAGGCATAAATCATTAGAGAAAGAATCATATACAATTTTATCACCTGCAAAAGAAAATGAACCATTTTCGAGATCGATATGAGTACCAGTTGTATTTACAGTTGAATAATTTGCAGAGTAAATATGTCCTGATATTACTAAACCCGACATTAATACATCTGCAATCAGCCCATATACCGAATGTTCTTCACCATCAAGTGTATATGTAATTTGTCCAAGTGCTGTTTTAGCAGTTCTCCAATAATCATCAGTAAATACAAGCATATTATGAAGTATTCCTAATTGTTCAGGTGCATAATAATCATTAATGTCATCATAAAATCTTGCTCTAAGACCATTCTTATCTATAACGATATCTTCACTATCAGCATTTTTGATTGCAGTAACAGAAGTGTTTAAACCGTTATCAAGTAATCGACTTATTGAATTCCTAGCTTCTTCACCCCTTTTGGCTTGATTTGATACGTATGAATAACTCGTAGCCATTTGTTGAGCTTTATCAATAATGCTTTGAGTTGAAGTACCTGTATTATAAGCTACAGTAGCATCAGTGAATTCAACATTAATACTTTCAAGTCCACCATAATTAACTTCATATGAGGATAATCCTATTCTATATACCTCATCATCAACAAGAATTCTCATCCAGTTACCAAGAACGAATTTAGATCTAATAGGCGCAAATTCTTTCATTTGAAATAAATTATATAAAGTACATGTGATTGTGTGTTGTTTCATTGCAGACTTATATAATTCTTTTTGAGCATTCTCTATGAGTTCTTCCGCTTTCTTTAATAATTCTTCATTATTAAGTCCGTCAGAAATGTAATTTTCGTTACTATATGTATCTTCACGTTTATAAGAGATAAACTCATAATACAAATCTTCACCAAGATATTTTTCAAAATTAAGAGAATCTTGAATCTCATTTCTTGTTGTAGTATATTCATCAAGCTGATTCTGCCATTCATTGATAGTTTTTTGTCGTGCGTCAATTTCATCTTCACAAGCATTTAACTTATTGAGATATGAGAGATACATCCCCTCATATAAATCCGCACCTTCTTTAGCTTGATCTGCTTCAACTAATGTGAATACACAACCTTCCAATGCAGACTTAAATGAAGTCAATCTATTAAGACAATATAATTTAATTGCTTCCTTAAAATTATCAAGACTTTTAATTGTAAGTACATCAAAAAGGCTATCTTCTCCATTCTTATCATTACTTACGATGTTTTTCTTAATTTTTTGATCCAAATATGTCTCATATAAGTCATATACTTTAATTTCCAAATAATCAGTATATACAACATCTTCTTCGTTGCTATAGTTGCTATAATTGGTAACTTTAAATCGACCATACCAAGTACCATAATGATTATGCTGTTCATCTGTACCAACATAAGTAAATGTGTTTGTATTATCTGTATCAACATCAACCTTGACATACCCTGATTTAACAAACACCTTTGCTAACATTTTCAATGCTGTATTGACGGTTGCGACAGAAGTAGAAGTGGTCACTTTCTGTAATCCTACTGGACTCAAATTGGCAAGAGTAAGTTTGTCTGCTTCAGTTGTTGCCGTAACTTCTTCATGTTCAACTGTCGGCATCATAGAAGATGTATAATAAAGAATCTTATCGTATGCGTCATATATGTTCTGATTGAGAGTACGATATGTATCAATTTTTTCATTATATAATGTATCATAAGAACTTATTTTCTGAACAAGCTCATCAGACATTTCTTCTTTCTGATCATCAGTTATATAATATATAACATCTGTTCCATTAGGATTAACATTACGAATAGCAGCATTAATATCATCGTCTCCACCTTCAATTTTAAAGCAGTTCTTGACTGAATCATCATCTGTTTCAAATGTGATAGAGTCACTTAAATTCTTACTGTTGATGAAAATTGAAGTATCTTCACCGAAATAAGATATTTTCTTACTACCACATTTAGGGCAAATATCATTAAATTCACCACGATAACCACATTCAGGATTTAAACATCTTGTATATAAATCATATACATTAATTGTTCTTGTTACGGAATTAAACTGAAATAAACAGTTAAATTGTTCAGAACAATCACCTGTAAGAAAATCATATATAGAAGTATTATCAATAGAAAAGCTTCTTTGTAATTCAATAAGACTATCATCAACATGTCCAATCTTGTAATGTGGGGCAAATGATAATATTCTATCTAACAAAGAAGCTTTTTTATCAGTAAGACTATAAAATTTTGTAACTACATAATCGTCTCTGGCAATATCATCCTCAGTATTAATTTCTGTATTTCTTATATAGATTTGACTTAATTCTGCTTCACAAAGAGAAATAGCAGATATGGTTTTAGTAATATCGTCTGTTCCATTATTAGTAGATATCTTAATCTGATAATACTCATTTAATTCTTTGACATACACCAATCGAAAATCCTTTATTTTATCCCACAAAGGTTCGATAATGCCATCAACCTCTTTATGTACTGTAAAAGATAATTCATTGGCAGAATTAAGATTCATCTTATAACTAATACTCTGAGTATCAATATTATTAATTTTACCATAAATATGTTTGCCTCTAGTAGTAAGTAAAATGGTAAGTTCTTGTACATAAGGAACAATTTCATCATTCTCCTGTGCATTATATACATCATGTTCAGAAGTGTATAGTGTGAAACTTGCTGTAAGAATATTTCCAGTTGTGTCTGTAAGAATATTATTAGAAGAATCGGTTATAATATCTTGTCCACCAATGACACTAACAATATATGTAATATCTTCACTCACCTCATCAGAATTTATCTGAATGGTTTGCCCATATTCAACCCAATTAAGTAATTCGCCCTTTAAATTCTTTTTCTGCCACATAAATCTATAATTTTGGGGACTAGGACTATCAATAACCGCTGTTAAAGTTGCGGTCTGACCAGGCAGAAGAGTATGACCGCAAGATGATTGTATAGTTACATTATCCATACTATATTCCTACCTTTCGTATTGGTTTGTATTCAATAGATATCTGACAAGGGGCAGATATAAGATATTCATTTTTATCATTGTCATAAGTTGTAATTATTTTAGGAAATTTATAATTGAAATCATTTGAAAACGTTATGTGAGAACCTAAAGAAGTGGAAGAAATACCATGTTCTCCATCAAGAGTTATAACCTCGTTTAATGATAGATTTTTTAAAATTGTCTGAGAATTATCTCTTTTGTTTGTAATTGTAAGAGTACCTGCCTGCTTACATGTTATTGTCACAGTAGGATAAATAGGTTTGGTTATATCATCTGAATCGCTATTTAAAGATATTGTGCTATTTGAGTTTCCGACTAAGAACGATAAGATATCTTTCTCGGCAAATCCAAAGGGGGCATTAGCAGTAAATGTCAATTCAAATCCTATGACATTATCACCATATTTTTCGGCTTTCAAGTTAAAGCTTCCCATATAATATAAATCACTATCTACCTCATATATAGGTTTGAACTTATAATATTCAGGACGATTGAGCCATTTAATAATTTCACGTTGTTCCTGTTGTGAAAAATAGGAATTATTAGAATTATCGCAATTACTTTTACATATATATAAAACATCCGAATAAGGATCTTCTCCATAATCAGCAGAAATGCGTTTGCTGATAGAAGAGTTGCGGTTTTTAATTGATGTAAATGATATATCAGTGCCAACAGAAACCGTTTCCAATCCTTGACTATCGAAAGTGCAAAGCATACAGTTAAAATCTGTAAGTCTTCGCCCTGCATATTCAAAATTTTTTAAGAACATTTTAATTATTTCCTCCTTTCTTATTTAAACTGTTAAGCTACTGTTAAACCAAATAATCCTTGTACAGTATATGTAAGTGTTTTAGTTCCACTTTTTGATGAGCCAGCTTGTAAAGTTATTTGTTTGTTTCTTGCATATCTAAACCAATATACAAATGTTGTACCAGCATCAAATTCAACATTAATAGAATCTTCGCCGTACCTGTGTCGGTTAGCTGCAACACATGCGCCATCAACATATATTGCACAACTGGTTGTACCATAATCAGTTGTTGTATCTGTCCATACACTTGCATCTAAGATAAATAAACCCGTACCATTTATTGTCCAAGTATATTTAAAACTATCTGTATCTGTAGAAGATGTAGTTGCCCTCTGATTTAACTTATCATAGCTGACAGGTGCATACATTTGTTTAAAATTAATATTGCCATTTACATTTAAAACTCCATCATTTAATTGACTCGAACCAATTTTAAATGTTCCGTCAGTTGTATATCTTAATCTCTCTTGTCCATCATATGCAAAACGAATTAAAGTTTGCATTCTTGCACTTGTATTAGGATCATCATAATCACTTAAAAATCCTGTTATGTTAAAAATTTCAAAAGCAACATCTTGGGTTGTATTTACAGGAATAGCATGTAATCCACTATCATCAATAGTAAAACCACCAATATTCCCACTTGTTGCAGTTATTGCACCCGTTTCATCCCATTTTAAATATTTGCTATCAAATGTACCATCGGCAAGATTTAAAAATGAACCAGCAGAATCTTTAACATAATTCTTACTTACAATAGCATCTGTTGCGATTGCATCAGCAGTAACAGTACCAGTTTCAATTCGACCACCATCAATTGTTGTCTTATTTGTTACATAAATATTTTTAATTATATCTTGTGTTGTGTTATATGCAGTAACGGCATTTTTATTGGCTGTATTGACTGTATTACTCAAACCATTCCAATTTTCTTGCATAGCTGAAGAGAACGATTCAAAGGTAACTTTACCTGTAAGATTTATATTTTCAGCAACCAACTTATATAAATCACTTGTAAGAGTCATAGAAGCCTGATTCTCACTATTTTTATCTATAAGCCAATATATCTTCTCTGCATCTTGACTAACTGTGGTAACAGACTTATTTATTTCTTTTGTGGCTTCATTAATATCTTCTTTCCATACCTTTTGTGTTATTGAATTGGACAATTGTTGAACCTCTGAACCGAGAGATATAAGGTCATATTTAGCATCAAGTGGGGAAGGAGTCCAATTAGAATTGACTTCACCAACTTCAAGCTTCCATTCATATATCCAGAATTCACCTGGATAAAACTTCAATTCAAGCGATTTCTGTTGAGATGGTGTAATTGTCATAACGACATGCGACCACTCTGTAGATACATTAGATGTTGCATCTTCACAAGATATTTGACCTGCAACAGATGACTTTATATAACCATGAATAGTATATTTTTTACCTGTATCAAGATTAACAGGAAATTCGATGTATGAATCGTACATTGATGAGTTAAAATGACCACATTTAATAGGATCGCCATTTAATGTACTTTCTACTTTTTCAATCCGCATAATTTCACCATCCTTTCTTATAATTAGTCGATAACTTTAACCATTTTTGTATATTTTCTAAGAATATCATCGCATCCTTCTTCACATTTTTTTATATACAAAGGTTTTATTTTATCCAATTCTATCAATTTTTTCTTTAAGTCTTTTTTCATATCTAATAACTCATTACAAAGTTTTTCTTCTGTCTTTTTTGCAATTTTATATGATTTTATCAAATTTCGAAGCTCAGAAACCGCATGGTTACTGGGTTCAGAACCACATGAAAGAGTGATTTCAAGTTGTGTTCTTTTTTTTCTTTCTTCTTCTAGTTCCTTCTCAAGTAAGGCACAGTGATTTTTATAATATTCAAGTTCTTTACTTGTAGAGTTTTTATTTTTAATCAATTTATTTGACATTATATTCCTCCAATTAAAATAGACGCACTGGCTATGACACCAATGCGTCCATAATATTATTTTATGTATCTACGAGTGGATAATGAATTTCGACCTAAGAGCTGATTAGAATTAATCTCTCCAAGGATTTTCTGTATCTTTGAATTTCCCGCCAGTTCATTAGTAAGCTGTCGTGTAAAGTCTTCTGGATTATCTGTGACAACCTTATCAACATTAACATTAATGCCACCAATATCAACTGATTTGTTTGTTGAAACTGGGGTAATATCAGGCAACTTAGCACCTAAGTTATCCATATACATGTTTGGTGTAGTGATACCCTTAGAAAGATTCCAAAGTTTTTCAACTTGGTCTTTGTTGAATACCATGTCGCCAGCGTCCAACTTACGAAGAGTACCATATTTCTTAGAGAAGATAACTTCTGAACCAAGACCTTCTTCATCAGTACGATGTAAACCTGCTGTTGCTGATTTAGTACCGTTTTTGTAACCATGATTTTTGAGGTAGTCTAACATCCAAACATTCTGATCGTAACTTCCTGTATATTGTCCATCACCACCCATTTGCTCATAATATTGACTACGTGCGCCAAATGATGAATCAAAATCATTATATTTTAATCTCAATTATACCCTCGGTATTCCCGATATTTATTAAGGGTTTAGACTATACAATAATTTATATATTAAGCAATTTTCCATTTATAATTCTCGCATATTTCATTAGTAATACACGCCTTTTTAATTTCTTTATACATGTTATTAGTTTTAAATTCTTTTCTTAATTCATCTAATCTATAAATTTTTATAATACTATTAGTATCTTTTTCTATTTTTGCAAAACGTAGACCTCTTGATTTATCAACTATTGAGTATAAGTCGTTTAATGAAAATTCTGTTTCTTCATATCGCCATATGCAATTCTTATAAGAAACTCTATTGCCTTTTAATGCTTCAAATATATAATCCTCATTAAAGTTATTTTTTCGAGCAGCATCAGCGATACTAATATAGGTATTTAATAGAAAACCATTATAATTATATTGATATACTTTTTTATAAAATTTAGGTATTGTTTTAGATTCTACAATAGACATGTCTAAATCTTTTCCATATTCTACCCGTGTATCATGTTCCATAGACCAATAATAATTTTCATACTTTCCTATATTTTTGGCTTTATTTGATAACCTTGATATTGATTTTTTTGTTTTACCAATAGAGATACAAGCTTCTGTTATTGTATTAAATCTTCTTATAAATTTACCATTTAGATCATACTGGTAACAACCTTTATAATTATAAGTAAGCCTAGAAGTTAATTCTGTTTCAGACAATTTTTCACAAGGAGTTTCATTTATGTTAAAAGGAATCCAAATATACCCATAGCATGTTTTGTTATTTACATTAAGAAGTTTTTTGCTTTTTTCTCCAAACATTTTAATAATAGCATCTCTTTCTTTATAAAAAATATTAATTAGATTACCATTAAAATCATATTGTGCAATAGGAGTTAAATTAGCTTCTTCATAATTTATATTAAAAAGAAATTCTTTTGCTATTTTTTGACCAATATATTTATATGAAAAATAATAAATACCAGAATATTTTGCTTTTCCTGTTGCCACTGCGCTTATTGCACTTGTTGATACATTTAGATTTCTTGAAGCTAATGGAATATTAATATATGAATTAATATAATCACCCGTTACTCTATTGTAAACATACACTTCATTACTACAACCAAGTTCTCCACCTTTAGCAATGTTATATCCATATTTAGGATTTTGAGAATTATAATATTTAATCAGTTTTATCTCTAAATTAGATGCTTTTTCTTTAGTTATATCTGTAATTATTATATAATGATAGAAATTATCCCAACCATATTTCTGAATAGCATTATAGAAATAAGTTTGTCTTTCATAACCTTTCCCATTTCGCCATCTATTATTAACAGTCTGAGATGTTATTCCTATATATCTTTTTCCATTTATTTTATTTTTATGAATATATACTGTGTAACTTTTGTCATTTAATCTATGCGCCATAATTCCTCCTTTCTTTTATTCTCCATTTTTTTACAAATGGGCAATAAAAAAGAACAGTAGGAAAGTACTGTTCTAAAAAATTATTATTTGCTTAATATATAAATCCACATATTATAGTCGTTGAGCGTCCTCCTCTGTGTTACCACAGCGTAATGTCGCCATTACAATATCTTTCGACTTAGGAGTTTCGTTGCGTCTGAGTGACTTGCACACTCGGTTGTCCCTAGCCTATTTACTTTTTATGGTTTCTATCTTATTTGACATTCAAATAAGACTGTTGTGTTATAAACACATACCGCATTCACGTTTACCGTTTCCAGTTCCGTTGTAGCGAAATAGGGTTATGGGGAGTTTCCCGCAATTTAATGTGTTTAATGTGGACTAGATTGTGTAATCCACGATTGAAGTTTCTATGTTCAATTGGTCTTTCGGGAAATAATCTCTACTATATATCCAATCAACACCATCTCCACCACTAGAAGAATCACTATCTCCACCGCCAATATCATCCCAATCATAATCAGGTTCACTATAATCACCTGATGAAGATGAGTTAGATTCAGCAGCTTCCTGTTGTCTTCTCTGTTCTTCTAATTCAGCTTGTCTTTGTGCAGCTTCTTCATTAGCAAGGCGAAGCATTTCTTGAACTTTATCTTCAATACCACTAACAACATTATTAAGTGTTGTCATTGTATTATCAAATTTTGTTCCAAAGTCATTAAATACAGAAGTAATATTATTGTTAATATTATTTGTATTTGTTTCCCAGATACTCTTCATGCCATCACTAAGATTTACCCCAAATTCATTAGCGGTATTAGTGATAGTATCTTTAATTTCTCCGCTATGAGTATTACTATCATCAATAATCTGTTGAATAAGACCATCAAGGTTGTCTAAACGAGTATTTATCCATTCTTCAGCTTGTGTCGCTAAGTCGTCCAACATCTTAGTCTGATCTTCAATGTACTGTTCGTACTCTGTTTCTTCTAACTGATCTTGTGCATCTTTAAGTTCTGAACTTATGGTTTGTCTCTGAGACTGACCACTTTCAGAATTATCACCTTGTAAAGCTAATAATCGTTTCTGTAATTGAGCAACAGTATTAGCCTGTTCAGCAACTGTTCGTTGATAATCATGCAGTGACTTCTCGGCATTTAGGCTCTCTTTTTGTTTGTCAATAACTTTTTGTAAAGCGTTCAATAAATCATTATATCCATCGTTGACCAGATCCTTAATAGCATCTTTTTCAGAAATACTTGATTTGATAGCTTCTTGCTGTTTATCAATAAGTTCCTGTTTCCTATCCAATAATTCTTTATCATAAGGATTATTGACAAGTTCCTCATCAATTTTAAGAATTTCATCTTTATATTTTTGAGCCTGATTTAGATATAATTGATACTTCTGAACAAGTAACGCCTGTGCAGCTTTACCTTCAGCAGTAGTATTACCATTATCATCAGTAATACCTTTATCTTTTAATAATTCAACAAGAAATTCAGTTTCACTAATAAGATTCTCTACATCATCTCTTGTTCTATCAAATGCATCCCACTTAATCTGTCTGATAGCGTTATCATACTCAATAAGAGCCTTCTCAGCATCAAGAATAGAAGATGTAACAGAGTCAATAGAACTCTGCATATCATACCAATCTTCGCTGTATTTCTCTATTTTACCAGAACCAACAGCGGAATTTAAGGCATTCATTAAAGCATTTCTTTCCTGTTTAAGTCTGTCAAGATTATCCTGTTCGACCTTTTTCATACTTTCATTAATAGAAGTAGAAGAGAACCAACCCTTAGTGGTGATAATATCCATTTCCTTCTGAAGTTGGTCTGAATAATCTTTGAAATATGAAATCTTCTTTTCGAATTCAGAAGCTACATTATCAAACCTACTCTTAGCAAGCCCTTTTAATTCAATATTAAGTTCCTGAACAGCAGTTTTAGCGTCCTGTGCTTTATCATAGAAATCCTGACAATCAGATATAGCGTCCTTCAAATCGTCATCATAAATAACATCAATGCTTATAGAACCATCTGCAATCTGATTCTTATAATAGTCATCAAGATCATATGAGCTAAATGCGTTCATGTAATATTCATAAGCCTGTGACTGTGCATTTATCTCATCTCTGAGTACACTCATAGAATCAGCCAATGCATTATTACGATTAAGCCATGTAGTTGTTGTATCTGATACGATATTCTTAAGTCGTGAATATGCTGTAGAAATCTTATTGATTAAGCGTTCAATCCAGTTAAGTTTTTCTGCTGTTTGAGAAGAAGATGAAGATGATGAATCATCCCCAAGAGTGCTCCAATCAAGATTGCTTAATCTACCACTCAAAGCGTCAAATACATCGTTGTCATAATTATCTAAAGCACCCTTCATTTTCTCGGCACTAGATAAAACATTGGATATATTGTCTTGTAATTTCTGGTATTCACTATTTACATCTTTACCATTCATTTTTACATTCGAATCACTAATTACTTTTTCGAATTTGTCTTGGGAATACATTTTTGAAAGTGTTGAAGCAGCAAACGCATTAGTGTTTCCATTGGCAATAGCTTTTTTAACTACTTGCCCATTAAATTCAACATAGTTATCAACACCCATTGCTTTATAAAACTCTTGATAAAGTTTAGCAATCTGAGAGACTGTTTCAGCAGATATATCAAGCTTTGCCTGCTCAAGACTTTTCCAACCAGATAAATCTTCGCCGTATAAACCTTGTAACTCACTAAAGAGAAGAGGATAGTTGGTTTTCATTGTATCCAAAAACTCCGTATCCATTAAACTCTTTTTAGTCAAAGCCTTTATGTATTCAGTTTTATCTTGGTCATAACATTTTTCAAGTTCATCAAAGAGTTCTTGAGTTGTTATAAGACCTTTCTGATATTGAACTAGAGCTTTTGTCATGTCGGGATATTTGTCTTCCGGGAATGCTTCATTTATCTTTTTAAGATTATCAGCAGAAATTATACCTGTGTTAGACATTTCCTTATTGACTTTAGATAATAGCTCCGCATTATCGGTAAGAGAAGAGAGAGAATCATTAATAGATTCAAACGCTGATGAGTATGAAATTTTTATATTATTACATTCTTTTTTATGTTCATTCCATTTTTGAATAGCTTCATCAGCATCAGTAATACCTTTAGTAATGTCATTAAACGCATCAATCTCACTTTGTGTGTTAATACCTTCTGTATCAAAGAAATCTTTAACTTTGTCAGAATTTTCGAAACGATTAATTGTATCTTCATAAGACGCAATTAAGTCCTCATCAACATTTTTTCCAAATTCTATTTGTAATTCAATAGGTGCTTCATCCCCTAATGAATCATAAACATCTTGTAAAACTTTTTCAGAGTTAGTGATATCTTTTGTAGATTCTTCTGCTGCTTGCTTAGTTTCTAATAAGTTTTTCTTAGCACTATCTACACCTTCTCCTGAAGAAAGAGCAGTTTTATAATTATCTACAGCATCAACGAGATTATTATAAGATGAAGAAGCTTTATCATTTGATAAAATTTCCGCTTGAGCATATTTCTTAATTCTATCATTAGCAGCATATAATTCGTCTGTATCAAATGAATCTGTTAGAATATCTGATAAAGTTGTTTTTAATGCATTTACATCAGGATTAGCTTCTCCGAAATCTCGTTTCAAATCTTGTAATAAACTTGATATTTGATCGTATACTTCTTGTCTAGTACCACTTGTAACGAGATTAAAATCTCCAATCATTCCATACTGTCCGTCAGGATTTACTACTTCGGCACTTAACTTATCATATTTATCGAGATATTTTTTAAAATCAAATCCTGCATTACTATAATCATCAGGGCTTGCTTGGCTTCCCTTAAAACCTAATGATTTATTTACATTAAATTTTTCAGAAACATATTTTTGATCTTTTTTAATATCGCTATAATTTTCGGCAACATAGTTGCCTGCTTTTTTCTTAGCAATCTTATCTAATTTTCTGATTTGTTCATCGTATTTTCCATTAACTAAATCAATCTGCGTAGCTTCTGCTCCGTATTTTTCGTTTAATTGATCTTGTACGCTTAATAATTGTTCTTTGATAGACCTTACTTCACTTGTAGACAAAGAAGTATCATTCAATTTTTCTGAGAGTTCTTTGTATTTTGTAATAGTATCATCAATGTTTTTCTTTTCGGTTTCATATGCAGAAGTTAATTCTGCTGAGTGTTTTCTAGCATTTTCTTCAGCATGTGCTAAATTGTTTAATTCTGAAACGAACCATGAGATACCCCATGAAACTAATGCAACAGCAGCCATATTCGCAGCAGTAGTAAATAATTGCATACCTATCGCAGAGGCTTTAGAAGAGGCTTCTAACGATTCTAACGCAACTTTTCCTCCTTTAGCATTTGCAACCAGGTTTTGTGCACTTTCTGAAGCTTCTGTCATAGTTCTTCTAAATGCAGTTTGAGAAGTAACACATGCATCAATTTGTGAATTATATGCTTTAATTGCTTGAATATCGGAATCAGAAAATAATTTCTGTTTAACAAATATTTTTTTTAATCCATTCTGAAATTTAACTTCCCCATTTTCTTGTTGTATTGTTTCAAATATCTTGCTATACTTTTCATAAATAGTTTGAATATTTATGATTTAGAAATAAAAAAGGAGGATAATTAAAAATGAATAAATTATTTATAAAATATAAATATTATTTATTATGTTTTATAGTTTTACTTATTGTAGGAATTGGTTTTGCACTCTATTCATCTAACCAAGAAAAGAAAACTATAGAACAAAAACAGAATATTGAAAAATATATTGATTCTATGGTGGGTTCAGAAAAAAACATTACAAGTAAATTAAAAAATATAAAAAATGGTTCAATAGTTACAATTGGAGATTATAATTACATTACTGAACAAATTAAGAATATTGGTGATTGTTGTGCATGTTTATATTCTTTTGAATATAATAAAGTATCTTATCTAGATGAATATACAAAATTAAAAACAAATTATGAAACTTATGAAAAATATTATAATTACCTAGATAGTAAATACAATGTGAACGACCACGATGATTACAATAAAACTACCCAGAAACTTATTGATTTAGCAAAGTCTAAATAAAAGAAATATGGAGAGCATATTTATGAAATTATTAATTAAACCGCATTATAAAAAAGATTCATTTTTTATAGATACTAATAAAGCTTTTACTGAATCCTTTAGATATGACCAAACATACAATAATACATTTTGCTTTAACGCAGGATTTGATCTATTTCTAATGGACGAATATGACGAAGATAACGAATGTTATGGCAAAAAAGATTTGGTTGCTACAGTAGAAGCTCAGTTTTTTAAAACTGATTATATAAATACTTATGATATTGATATCAAAGAACTTGCAGATGTTATATCTGGTGATACATATAAAGCAATATTAACATTAATAGACAATAATTTAGTAGATGAGGATAAAATATGGGAAGCACCTTTAGTATGTTATCTTAGTAGATTATATGTTTTTCCACAATATAGAGATAAAGGAATTGCAACTTATATATTAGATAATTTACAAGAAATTTTTGAATATATTACAAGTGAAGCAAGTCGTATATTCATTACCTTACCATGTCCACAAGAACAAGATAAAGATGGAAGATGGAAGAATAGTTGTAATGAAAAAATGCTGAATAATATGATAAAAATTCTCAAGAATCATAATTTTAAATCTATCGGAAAATACGATTGTTATATAAAAATATACTGAAATTATTTGGCTATGGAAGCAATTAATGCAATTATTGAAATAATAATAGGAGTCCAAAATATTAGTTTGGAAAAGTGTCTATCAGCCAATTGATCTTTGGTATCTTTAGTAAGAAAATCAATAAGACTTTCAAGTGCAATAACTGCGGATATACCTGGTGATAAGGATGTGTAATTTTATACCAACAAATAATACAGACAACACAAGTCAAAAGAACACAAATAATAATAACAGTAACAACCAACAGAAACCACTATTACCTCAAGCTAATCTTACTTCAAGAGTGAGTGAAATATTTGAGTTGATAAATACAGAAAAACACAATAATTAGTTATTATCCTTACGACAAAATATACAAAGTAATTCTGGAACAGAGGTTGTCAAATTGTGGTATGGTAACGGTGGTCGGTTATCAATATTAACTTTGTCATTATTGTTGTTGGTAGCTGTTTTAATTGGAGGTTTTGATTTTGATTTCATATAAGACAATCCTTTCTTTTGAGAGTGATTTTTAAAACAAATCGTAATATAAAATGGTAAAATATTCCTTATTTACCTTACAATAATTTTAAGTAGAGGGGTGGTGAGTTTATGAACGATGATATGTCTCCAACAGAACTATGTTGGCAAACAGGTGATTATACTGATGAATGTTATTGTGAATGAAGAGTAATATAAAAGAGCAGGAGATTAATCCTGCTCTTTTTATTATTTCTTTTTATAAAAAATATCTTGAACTAAATTATAAATATATTCTTCTTCAATAGATAAAAATAATGAGAAAGATCCAATAATATCGTTTATAATACTATTCGCAAAAAATATTACATAAGAAATGCCTAAAATAAATATAACAATTTCTATCCATTTTATAACTTTTTTGAAATAATTATTCTTTTTTATTTTTGTTTGCCTTCCTAAAACAGTATTATTTTTAAGCCTAATATAAAACTTGTTTTGAGCATTTTCAAGAATTAAATATATCACAAACCATAACGATACAATGTTAATACTTGCAATTATACTAACTATATTTTTACTAGAATTCAATATTGTGCGAATAAAAGCCGCAAAAATAAAAACTCCTAACAATAAAATAAAATGACCATTATTATTTGTCTTCATCAACAACCTCTTTCATTTTCGAATAAAACTCAATAGAAGTTAATAGAAATGCATCTATATAGTCATTAATTAATTGAGGTGTTAATTCTTCATAAATATTATTAAATAAAGCTCTATAAATATAACTTATCACAGAATTATTATCTTTATTCATATAAATTTTACCAATAGCAACTTTGCTATTAACTTCATTAATTGATGATAGAGTGTATACCAAGCTATCTTTATCTAACAATTTATACAATAACGGACAATATATACTTAAGCTTTCATTGTCAGAACAATAAATCATTAATTGTAGTTGTATATTTTCCTCTTTGTTTTTGTATTTAATTTTTGGACTAATTAAAAAATTAACATCTTTATCATTTTCTAACTCAATATGTTTAAAATCTGATATATTTGATTTACTTAAAATGTCGCTTAAAAAATTAATCATCTTTAATCTTTCTTTTTTTTCCATATTATCACCTTTGTAAAATATAATTAGTATAATATTGAACATCTTCATTTGAATAAATTGTTATTCTAATTATGTATTTGTCAATACTAATTTCCAAATCATTATTTTCCCATATCGAAGTTCTTTTATTTTTCAATGTATTCTTCAACTTTAAATCTTTAATAATACAATATAATTGACTAAGATTTTTCTTTTTACTTAACACTATATATTTATTCATTTTTCTTATAAATCCATTCCATCGATATTATTATAGAAATTACACATTTTATCATACCAATCAGCAAGTTTTAAAGTATCATCAATGAGTAATGTAGAATTCTCATATCTACTTTGTATTTCTACTAAATAACCTTTTTGCTTCTTATTCCCATAATCTTCAATATATTTAAATATAGAAAGAACAGTTTTATCATCTATTTCTTCATTAAAAAGTTCTAAATCTTTATTTAAATCTTCTTCGATAGAACATCGCTTCTTTAAGTCTTTTTCAATTTTCTTCACTAATTTTTTGTCAATGAAAAATTTGTTCCTCATATTTTTCTCCAATAACATAATAATAAACTTCTTAAGTTTATTTCTATTATGATTATAAAATATATTTACAAATATTTCCATCAGAACATTTGTTTATTTTAATAAAAGAGTAGCCAATTAATGACTACTCTCTGAAACATTACTGTAATGTCTTAACAATTGCTCGCCAATATTCAAATCTTCCTCGAACATTTTCTTTAGAGCCTGTTCCATTCTGAACAAATTGCTTATACTCACTATTAGAATCATAATTAATACAGAAGTCGGCAACCTTATCAACAAGTTTTGTAAACGACTTCTTATCTTTAATAATACGATAACCTGAATATAATATTTGTGGGATAGAGGTAACAGGAATTTTAATTTCATCAAATGATTCATCGAATCTATCCATAGCCTCTTTTAATGTATCAGCTCTACCAAGATACTGATCCGCATAATCAGTTACATAAGTATCAATATCTTTTGTTCTAAAAGATGTAAATTCCTGTTCCTGATTAGAAGAAATAAGCATCATTGCCTGGATAATTATATCTCTATCTGTACCATTCTTTCTTTGTGTAGGTGACATAAGTTTATCCATGAATGGATGATTGGCGAGAGAGTAGACCACTTCACTAAATTCATCTGATTCATGCACCACACGCAAAAGCTTATTTGACAGAGGTTTCCCTGCATTCTGTCTTCGGAAAAGTTCACGGATATCTGTTTCTGTACAATCGGTCATTCTATAAATCTGCAATTCAGCATTAAGAATTTCAGATTTAACATCTTCATCAAGTTTGTCAAATTTTAAACCTGATAAATTCTTTTCTTCACCGTTAATAATAATATCATTCATATCCTTTGATAAAGCAAATATATTCTCAATATAATCTCTTATAGTAGATAAACGCTGAACACCGTCAATAACTGATAGAGTTCCGTCTTCTTCTACAATTGCATATGTTGGGTTAATTGGATAATGGCGAAGTAGTGAATCAATCAAATCTGATTTTTGCTTACGATTCCATTGTCCCTCTGGTCGCTGTAATTTATGAGAAAGATTAATTGTCCCCTTATTCATATCCTTTACAAGTGATTGTAAAGAGCGAGTTTTAGATGTATAATCCATACTTTATTATACCTCCCATATATGTTAATATTTTCATATAACATATCACATATAAAATATTTTTGCAATTATATCAATGAGAAACAGAGGTTACATATGCTAAAAATTCATTACTGTCCCAATTGTCATAGAGTCACATACACACATTACATTAAATGTATATGCAGAACATGCAACATTGAATGCAAAAATCTTGATATAGAATTTGAAAAATTCTTCTCAATGACGAAATCAGAAAGAGAAGAGTATATTAACTCACAATTACATAATTAGAACTATTGTTCTGGATTGTATTGAATTAAATACAATGGTAAAATATAGACATTGGAGAAACAACATAGATGTGTGCCATAACACTCTATAACCGAAGGTTGTCCCAATGTCTATTTTTATGGCAGTCGGAAAAATGAATCTGCCCTTTCTGGGCGCATATTTCCCTAATTTATATTTCTATTCTATAGAGAAGGGAGGCGAGACATGTTAAAATTTTTAACAAGTATTATCGGAAGTGGTAAGTATAATTTACGCTCCGTTTTAGGAAAAGTCATTGTCACAAGCATGATTTGTAAACATACTGAACTTTCCGATAGTAAAGTAAAAGACATCACCAATATGATGTTATAATATCTTTCTCTTTATATGCCATTTCATTTTTCTCCTTTATTTCATCAGTAGGGCTGTCTCACGACAGTCCTATTTTATTATTCTCTGTTTATAAGTTATAACTGAATATTACTATTTATATGTAAAACAACGCAAACACACCCATCGTTTTCACAGCATTTCTTATCAACTTCTAATATCTCCTTATCGCTTAATCTATAATTATTCTCAAAGAAAACAGCAGAAGAGAAATCATTAACCTTTAATGCTATAAGTTTTATGTATTTCATTATGCTACCTCCAAATACCCATATTTACGAAGTAGCTTTGTTATGTAAGAGATACCATCAGGTTTAACTCGTGTTTGCACATGAGCAGTTCCATCGGGTGCAATAGCAGGAACAGATATGAATTTAGTTCTGTTTACCACATTCTCATATGGAACATTGTCACCATTTTCATTCTTGAACAGTAATCCTATATTTCTCATGTAAGAGAAAAGTCTGTATTCGCCAATTCCTATAAAATGTGCAATCTCATTTATTGAGAAAGTTCCTTTAGTATCCATTAGAAGTTTCCAATCTTTTTCAGTTTCTTCTAATGACTTTATTCTCTTTTTCTGATTAGCAATTATTTCATCTTTATGCTTGATTGTTTCATTTGCAATCTGAACAGCTCTAGCCATTATTAATTCATCAGGTTCATCTTCTTTAACAGGAATGTAACCACCTGTCTTGCGAATTTGTGGTAAGATTTCTGATGTAATCCACTTGCGAAACTTTCTCGCATTTTTTGCCTTGGATTCAAGAATTAAATCATATAAAGCGTCTTCTGTGATTCTAACATTATCAAAATCCGCATTCAAAGTAATGGTTTCAAAGTTGTCACTTGGTGACAACCCTTTAATTTCAAGGCTTTCACAGATATTAACAATTTTATCTTTTCTTAAATATGTATTGCCCTTTGCTTGTTTGGTATATCCTAGACATCTACAAACTTCTCCTAAGAAGAAGTAAATACCGTTATCGGTATTATTGACTGATAATTTTCCAAACTCCGTGTTGTTAAAAATTTTCAATTCATTCATGTAATTTCCTCCATATCTTGATTTTTACCTTGACATAGAGTAATATAAAATATGTCTGGCAACAGACTATGTATGAGAATCGCTTCAATCTTACCAGGAGAGGGCGGTTCTCAATTTTTATTCACTTTTTGATAATTTTTCTGCGACAAGGTTTATTCCAGTGCGAATAATATCCGACTTTGATTGGCTTAATTCCTCACAGCATTTATCAAGGGTTTTCAAGGTATTATTATCAAGTCTAACACCTATTCGTTTACCCATTGGATTATCAGAAAGTGGTCGTCCAATTTTTGCTGACATATAATACCTACTTTCTGTCGAACATTAATTACATTTTGTATAATACATTATGTCGAACAAAAAGTCAAGTATATTTAAAATAATTTTGTATGTTTCTTTCAAACTTACGGTACATACAAACCCTACTTTTCCAATCTATTATCAATGTGCTATATAATAGTAAGAGAGTAGCAACACTCTTTTACGCTTTTATATCTCAGTCACGAGAGTAGTGTCGATAACTACGCATGGAGTCCCTTTTACAAGCTATTTATAAGTAACTCAAAATCGTTTAGACTCTCTGAACACCTCCATTGTAATATTCTCTATTATAATAGAATCCGTTGCTGATTGCCGATTTAGTTCATAATGAACCGATACTTAGGGTTGCCCCATATATCTAAATAACCTTCATTTCTGAATTTGACTTTTCTTGTTGTCGCCAACATCCTTTCGGAATACATTCACGCTCGCCATTTCTAGCCACGTTGTAGTGTGTTATTTTATATATTCGGTATATTTATTTCTTCCCAGCACTGTGAGATAGCAACTCACAATTACGATTTATTTTAAAACATCTATAGGTTGACTGAACCTAATCTTCCCAACTCTTGATCATAATCTTGAGTTAGGTGGGCATATTCAAAACAACAACATTTTGAAAGTATACACGCTAATGTATATTTACCGATGTTTTGTGAAGATAGAACACCGCTTATTGCAGTTAATAAAGTTGGTATTCCACCAAGTTTTTCTGTTATTTTATCAAGAATTCCTAAAGCGGAAGTTCCTGTATCAACAGTTCCTTTTAAAAAATCAGAACTTAACACTGTGTCAGATAATGATTGCCATGCTGCTTCTAATTGCTGAATTTTTGCTTCAGCAGATTCCATCCATCTGTCTTGCTCTTTTTGTGCAGAACCAGCGGAATTTAAAGATTCTTGATATGCCTTTTGTGCTTGACCTGATTGAAATGATTGAATTAAAGCAGCGACTTGATTTCCTCTCTGTTTACCTGCTATAATTTCCAAGAGGCTTGCTTGATCAGTTTCACTGATTTCTTTCCAAACTTTAGCGATTTTTTCTAAAATATCATATGTATCTTTAAAATTTTCTGAATCATCAAATATATTCACTTGACCTTTAGTAAGATTCAATATTTGAGTTTGTATTTTAGAAATAGATTCTACACCGTCAGAATCTTCACCAAGTTCTTCAAGTTTTCCTTTCATTCCTCTGATACGCATACTTAAAACTTTAAGGGTATTACCCATTTCAGATGCATTTTGAGTAATTTCAGTACCACCAGTAAGCATTGCAAGAGTTTTATTGATATCATTACCAGCTAAAGCAAGTGCAGAAGCTGAATTTTTCAATCCAGTACCTAAGTCAGCAGAAGATGTAGCAAATTCATTTCCGAGAATATTTAACTTATCAACAATCTGAATACTATTTTTTGCTTCGATGTTAAAAGCCTTCATAGCTGTAACCATATCAGATACGGCGGTAGAATCATCTACTTCTCCTACGTTGGAATAAATAGATGAATTTTTTGCTAATTCAGCGGAATCATCAATGTTGTATCCAAGTTTTGCCCATTCAGCAGTTTGATTAATAGTACTTGAAACATCTCGTCCTAATTCTTTAGCTGTACTTTTAGCATTTTTTAAGAAATCTTCATATTTAGAATTAGTTTCATCTGTAACTTTGTATAAGTCTGTCATAGCAGTATCAATTTCATATACATCTTTAGGTATTTGCTTAATTTGATTAACTGCACCCATCAAACTTCCAGTTGCAATAGACCATCCACCAAATTTCTGCCAGGCAGTTTTCAACTTATCAATAGTAGTATTACCTAATAAACCACTATTGCGAGCAGAAATTTGTATGCCTTTCATTTTGGCTGTTAAATCATTAGATTCAGTTTTTGTCATCTGAACATCCAGATTCTTCATCTTGTCAATGAGTTCTTTGATTTCCTTACCATACTTCTTAGTAGCTTTAGTATTGTTGTCCAACCATTTCTGCCAAGATTCTGCCTTAGAAAGACGAGATATATCTGTTGCTAAACCGTTTGCAGTTGTAGAAGTAGCCTTAAATGAAGTTTGCAAATTTGCAAATTGTGACTTAATCAATCTTAAATCAGAAGCACTATTCACACTTTGCAAGTCGTTCTTAAGCTTATCAACACTTACATCGACACCATCAATGGTTTTTGAAAAGTTTGAAAATTGAGGATTATTCTTTTCAAAATTATTGATTTGTTCTAACAGTGTATTTGCTTGAGTTGAAAGTATCTTAATTGAAGATTCAGAAACATTCATTTTTACTAAAGCATTTAATTCATTTTTCGCATTAGACAGTGAAGTAAACACCTGTTCAACTTGGGCTTTAGTCATTGAAGCACCATTATCTGAACCCAATAATTTGGTTATATTAGAAACTTCATTTGTCAGTTTATCCGAAGCCGTTACACCTGAACTGCTAATTTCAGCTTGTAATGCCTTAAACTGCGACTGAGCTTTACTTATACCTTCAGTTAATTTGTCAGATTTAAAAGTAGAACGAACATTTTCAGCATTTCGAAATTCAGATACTAATATTTTATACTGTGAAATTAATTCTTTAACGTTAATTTGTTCATCCGTAAAAGTGTCTCTTGAAGCGTTTCCCATAGTTGTTATGGCATTTTTAACTTCATTGTATTTACTTTCTAATTGTGTTAAATGACCACTTTCTGTTATAGGTCTGTCGGCATTTTTATCTAATGCAGAAGCATTTAGTTGATTTATTTGATTATTCAAATTGGCGGTTGCTGTTTTCTGTATCTTTACAAAGTTATCAACTTTTACCTTAGATTCATCTAACGCCTTACTATATCTTGTAAGACCTTGAACCCAACCCATTAATGGAACATCATTACCCTTATCATCAACAGTAGTTCCAATTTGTGCCCACTTCATTGTCTTAGTAATAGCTTCGCCAGTTTCGGTATTATATCTGAATACTGCACCTGTTAATTTTTCTACATGTTCATATTCACCAGTTAATTCATTAACACTCTGTTTGGTATCAGTTGTATAATTAACCGAAACCATTTTATTCTTAGCTTGTTGAAGTTTTCTAATTTCTTTATCAACGGCATTATTAAATTCATCTGAATCTGTTTCATCAACTCTAAATGAAAGACCTATTTCTTTAGAGGTAACATTCCTTAATGAATTTTCAACTTCTCCTGAGATAATATTTCCTGCTTGCCTACCAACATTCTGTGCTGCCTGTCCTACATTATTATTCAATGCATTACCAAGATTAATATTAATTCCACTTAAAGCAGTATTAATCTGAGACACCATGTTATTAATAGCAGTTTGGTCTATAAATACATTTTGAAGATTTATCTGTACAGAATTCAATTGTTTCGTAAGATTGGTAATGGTATTGCTATCAAGTTTTGCTTGAATTTCAACACTACCAAGCTGTCTTTTTAAAGCTTCTATATCTTGATTAAGTTGCTGTTTTGATTTTGTGCCATCTAACCCAGCAATTAATCCTATTGAGAAATCATTCATTCCCATTATTATATTCTCCTTTCTGAATCTATTTTTTTGCATAAAAATAACGCTCACAGAAAGGAGCGTTAATAGAATAGAAGAGTAGGCTATGACACCTACAGTTCCAAATTATTTAATTGGTATTCCTACCTTTTTACAATTCTTTTTAAATAATGAAGTGATACCTGCTTCACGACCAAGTTCATTTAATGCCTCACTAAAGAAGAAATGTGTACCGCCTACAATAATACCATGTTCCATATTGTCCATACTTTCCAAAACTTGAAGACCAGTAATTCCGTTATATGTATTTCCATGTTTAGGAGTTACAAATCCTCTCTTATACCGAAATGATAAATAATCATCATCCCATCCAACTGTAAAACTATATGTATTTCCTATAGTTTTAATATGTGAAGCCGTAAGAGACTCCATTAATTTATATGTTCTCTCATAAAAAGCAGGTTCAGTTGGATCAAGTGAAGAAAACACAGGTTCATTATAATAATCTTCAACTTTTTTAAAGACAACTTCAAATATTTCATCTCTTGTTAGTTCTAATGCTTTAATGAGATATTTATTTAGAGTCTTTTCCAAATCCTTGATATTATTTATCACTTAATTCATCATCCTTATGATTTTCAGCATGAATAATTTCAGCAAGCTTCTCTATAAAAGTGTCTCTAAGTTCTTCCATAGGAACATCCTTGACAGATAAATATAGATTTTTAACAGTGTCAACAATGTCTTTCTTTTCATTTAAAACATTTTCAACTGCTGTATAAAGCTCTAATTTAATTTTGTGTTCTTTTCTTTTCATTTTAAAATATGTAAACATAATAAATTTCCTTTCTTATATAGAAGTGTGATTATAGAAATCACCCGTTTTATCAATACTCATTCCACATACCAAAGATTTTACTTCTCGCTTCATTTCAGTATTACAAACGAGACAATAATGACCTTCTGATGTATAATCTTTCATAGCCATACTTATAATTTCTTTATGTCCACAATTGGGACAACAAAATGGATAGTTCATTAAGCCTCCTCAACGATTGGTATCAAATCAGCACAAGCATCAGTATCTAATCCCATACTAAACAATTCTTCTGCACTGAGAGACGTGAAATTAACATCTACATCAGAATCGCTCACCGCATTAATCTCCTTAATAAAATCTTTCCAATTTTCGTCTTCAGGACTAATCCTCTTCTGATTAGGAACAATTTCACCATTTTCATCAACAACATCCTTACCATATTTATTAACAAGAGAGTCCTTTGTCATTTCAAAGTCCTTTACAACTCCCTGAATCTCTGAATATAATCTGAGCAACTTAAACTTAAATGCAGCATTAATTACTGATTCACCTTCAATTACATTTTTAATTCTTGCATTGACATTAATTATCTGATATACCTTTAATGTTTTGTTCATATTATGTTATTCTCCTTTAATCTAATATATTTACTGTTATTTCAGTGCGTGGATTTTCTTTGTCTACATATTCCCACTGCAATTTTTCTCTTGTAATTGGGTGTATTCCTGATGATTTTGCTTTTCCTTTACAACATTTATGTATTCTCGATTGATCCGCACTTGTATAAAATTCAGAAGCTTCCCTTGCATTTACAAAAATTTCACCAGTATTAATGCATTTAACCGATCTTGAACGTACATTATTTTCTCCTTTTAATTGTTTGCTATGTATTTCTTTCCATACATCTGTATGATGATATGGATTTAATCGTTTTGTTTCCTTTTGTTTCTCAATCGCTTCAATAGGGATGTGTTTTCCATACCAATACCCATGATTATTTTTAAAATATAAATTAACCCTTTTACTTATTTTATCCTTTGTTTCTTGACTTCTTTTTTGACCTAAAAATCCATCTCCACCAAGAGTTAAATTGTAGCCATACAAACTATTTGCAGAATTATAATAAGAAATATAATATCGTTCTCTCTCTTTTGCTTGCTCAAAAGATAAATTTTCTTCTATAATTTCGTGTTTAAAATTATCCCAACCATATTTTTGAATTGCTTTCCAAAAATATGCTCGTCCAGTTTTATCATAATAACCCCATCCATTTTTCCATCTTCTTTCTGGGCGTTGTTTTGTAATACCAACATATATTTTTCCGTTTATAATATTAGTATGAATATAAACTTTATAATTTTTTATTTCGTTTTCTTTCTGCTCGTTGCTTTTTAACGTATTCATAGTCACACCAGCCTCCGTCAATTTTTGAATAACAAATCCACTTATAATCAACAGAAGGATAGCGATACCAAAACAACTTCCTTTTCAATATGGCAACGCTATCAGGGCATCCCTTCGTATCTATAACTTCTTCGTGACCATCTTTAAAAATAATAAAAAAATCAGCCACATATTTAATGGACTGAACAGATTTTCCATCATGAACGAACTTTGGTTGTAACTCATATGGTTTTTGTAATTCATAACCAACCACATCGCCACTCTCCACTAAGGGGCAAAGAACATCACGATAATATTTCATTTCTAAGATAGAATCAAAAGTTATGCCATTATAAGTACGCTTGCTTTTGTCTTTATCTACATTAAATTTTGTTCTACTCATTTATCCTCCTTTCGTTTAAATATAAAATGCCCTTACTACATGGCTAGATAGTAGTAAAGACATTTTGAATGTGTATTTATAATTTTTTGAAAAATAAGTGTGGCTTCAAAAATTACTATGAAACCACACTTTCTTTATTATTAGTATACTATCTAGGTATAATAAGAGACTGACCTGGATAAATAGTATATGGTTCTCCGATACCATTAGCTTCTGCAATAGAATACCAATCTACACCAAGCTTATCACCAATGGCTGAAAGACAATCTCCGCTTTCAACTTCATATGTATCATAAGATGGTTCTTCATAAGTATTTTCTGGTGCAGAACTGCCATTAATAACAGAGTCATTTACCCAACCTCTACCATTTTCGATAAGATAAGGATTTCTCGCACCTTCAGCGATAGCTGTAATAGTTCCATCTGTATAAAGTGGGTTAAGTGGTTCTTCGGAAGTTGAAGAAGCAAAGAGTGCTGAATATGTAACATATTCGCCAACAGAATGAGTAAGACCTGTAGATTCTTCTACATCAGAAGATTCTGGTTCAGATGTGTTACTATTCTCAACAATGCAATCATCATTAATCCAACCTGTACTGCCATTAATAAGATATGGATTTCTTGCTTCTTTTGCGATGTCAGTAATAATACCTTCTGTTATAGAAGGTGTTAATGCTACTTCGGAAGTAGAAGTTTCATAAATTGTATGATATGACACATAATCTCCTACATGATATTTTGTTTCAATATCATCTGATTCAGAGTTATCTTCAGTTGGTTCAGATGGAGTAGCTGGTTCAACATTAGGTAATTCTCCATAATAATAATTCATATCAAATCTATGATGAAGTTCAGTTGTTGTCTCACCCGTTGAAACACCATTATCATCATATATAGGTGTTTCAGTATAATATGAAACTCCCTCAATATAACCATCTGATGTATATTGCCACAACAGACAATCCATCGAAGGTTCATCTATTCCCCAATGCGCAAGCCATCTGTTAAATCCTTCAAAAGACATTAATCTACCATTATTTAATATATTAGTAAAATAACTATAATTTGCGTAAACACCCGTTTTATATCCTGCATCCTTAATAATCTGCATGAATTCTACACAAAAATCTGTGAGAAGTTCACCATTTTGTTCGGGAACAAGACCATGATTTCTTTTATATCCATCAGCATCTTCCATATCAAACCATACACCAAGAACAGGATTAAATCCCTGAATCATTCTTAATATATGAGCTGCTTCACTTCTTGTTTCTTCTATATTAAGACAATAAGAATATATGTACACACCATAAGGTATACCGAGTCTTTCACATTCACGCATATTTCTAATTGCCTGTTTGTCATCCTGAGATTCAAAATCAGAACCAAAACCGATTCTGATGATTACACCATCAATACTTGACTTAATTGTATCCCAATCAAGCTGTCCATTATTGTCTGACACATCTATAATTCTATAAGCCATAATTTCCTCCTTTATTATTTTTAGATAAAATAAAAGAACGAGCCTGAATTAGACTCGTTCTCATTGAAAGTTTTTATATTTAATTGTATTGTTATACCGCTAATTGCATAGGGTATAACTCCCATTTCCCATTTGGGTATTTATCAGCATTATCAGTTACTATCTTATGTACTTCTTCAAGACTTCCAACATTAGTATCAACATGTATAACCTTACCGCCAGTTATACATAATTCCTCACATATTAAGTTATAAAACATTCTTCCCATACTTATTCTTCCTCCTCAATTTTCGATACAAAATAACTCATATATATCAACATCAAGTATACGAGAAAGAACAATAGCATTTGTAAGAAGTATATCCTTTGTATTCCCATTTTCAATTTTATTAAGAGCTGCAACCGATAAACCACTTCGTCTTGATAATTCTTGCAATGTCATATGTTTTTGATTTCTGTAATACCATAATTTATTTTCCATAATGTTAATATGTATATGTATATTTTGTTTATACAAATTTTATCATGGTATATTTTTACTGTGGTAGAAATTTAGTCTTCTTTAATTGGCAATGACATTACTTCAGGAATTATCTTTCCTTTAATTGAGTGATTACCACCACAAGCAATATATGTATCTGCTAATAATTGAAATGTTTCTAATCCTGCTCTTGTAATATATTTTTGTGCCATGAATTTACTATGTAAATTATAAAGTTCAGCACCATATTGCACAATAATTCTCTGATTAGTTTCTTTTTCATTTATATCTAAAGACTTTTTAATATCATCTATACCTTTAGATATTTTCAAAATTTCCTGATACTGCCAATTATCATGTTTTTCAAGCGTTTTAATACGGTTTTCTATTGCCTCTTTATCTTCGTCAATACCTGTTTTCAATCTAAGTTTCTTCTTAAAATAACTAAATATTTCGATAATTTCCTTAGCTGCGAATAAGATAGCAAAGAACCCAAGAATGACTAATAAATAATCAATATGTGCAAGTTTTTCTATAGATCCCACTCATATATACCATCCCTTCTTACTTCTTCAAAAAATTCTTAAAAGCTTCATATAAACCTGTAGAAGCAAGACCAGAGACAAGACCACCGAGCAGTATTTCAGGTGTAAAGGTCATATTCATCCATATATTAAGGATTACACCCAATACACCCATAATTGCAGGAATATACTTATTAACTGCATCTGTTGTTACAATATTTTTTAACACATAACCTATACATAGGCAAATGCCAACTATTATTGGTACTGTAAAATTTGTTAAAAACGATAAATCTGTCATAATTAAATCCTCCTTGTATTATACTTTATTTAATCCCCTAAGTGTTTCTACGCACTTTTTTAATGTAGTACAAAATTTATTCAATTCTTTTATTTCTTCATTTCCGTTTAATGTAATTCTTATACAACTATGAATATCTTCCTTACTCATTTCAATTGCCAATAGAGTAGAAGATAGTGTTAAATCTCCGCTTGTACATGCACTCCCTGTTGAGACTTGATATCCATTCATATCAAGCAATGTCATCAATGATTCACCCTGTATTCCTTTAAAACATATGTAAAGATTATGTGGTAATCTATGCTTCAAATCAGCTCCAACCAAATATGAATCTGGAATATTATTTTTAATGTAATTATAGATATAATCACGATTATTAGATGTAATAGAAGAATAATCATAATTCTCAACTGCTTTACCAAGTGCAGCTATACCTATTACATTTTCAGTACCACCAAATAAACCTTGTTCCTGAGAACCATATATAAGAGGTTCAAGTTCAATAAATGACTTTTTGTATAAAACACCAGTACCTTTTAATGCTCCAAGTTTATGTGCAGAGAATCCTATACCATCAACATCTAAAGTTCTTATATCTACAGGGATTTGACTAATAGAACCTGTACAATCTACATAGACTATTGCGTTATAAAAATGACACATTTCAATAATCTGTTTCACGTCTTGAATAGTTCCTATCTCAGAATTAGCATATTCTATGACTACAAGCTTCTTCATTGTATCAGATGATAGACACTCCTTAAGATCTTGAATATCTATTCTTCCCGTGTGATCAACTTTGAGTGGACACTTATATTTGAGTAATTCTACACATTTCAACACCGATTTGTGAGAAGTAGGAGAGTACAACACTCTGTATTTATTTTTCTGAGTACAACCTTTGATAAAAAGCGTATTGTTGGCTGAACCGCCAGATGTAAAAATAATATTTTTCTGGATTTGCATTAATGAATTTGGCAACATTATTTCTTGCCGTATTAATTATCTGTTTTGCATTAACACCAGATTGATACATTGACGATGGATTCTGATATGTATCTAAGAGAGATATAATATAATCCTTGATTTTAGGTTTTAATTGAGTTGTAGCTGCATTATCGAGATACATTCAATCACCACCCTTATTAGGTCTATTTTTCATCCATTCTTCATAGCATTTCTTAGTTTCTCCTTTATGAAAGAAACAACATAAATGCCCAGGATTTCTTTCACTTTCTTCTGTCCATTTTGGCTGAACATGCCACTTAGATGTATAGAATATTATCTGAGGTAATTGAGTAATAGGAATAATGTTTTCTCTTCCATAACATTCGTATACTTCATCTAAAGAGTTAAATATTTTGTTAATTTTAATCACCACCTAAATCGTAAAAAATAGGGATAGCAAAACAAATATTGTAGTCATGCTATCCCTATAGGTATAATGATTAAAATTAACTACAATATTTATTCTGATTTTTCTAATGGCTTTTCTTTTACTGTTTTCTGAACATTTCTCGTGGAAATTTTCGAATTGTTATATTCCTGTTCAGATACAGCAGAATATTTACCATTTTCATATTTTATGTACACAACTTTTGTTCCTTCGGGAACATCTAAGGTTATCTGAATTTCTTTACCTTTAAATTCAAAAACAACAATATTGAGGAACTTGTTGTGATATGTAATTTTACATTTCTGTATCATTGCTTAATTCCTCCAAAAAATAGAAGAGTGCTTAAAAACACTCTTCTTAATGAATATATTATTCCTCAATAAGAGTAAGATCTAACATATTATCATCTTCATCTGCCATAAGATCGCATGTTATTGTTATACTTCCTGGATCACCATTATTAGAATATGAAAGACTCATATTAGACTGTGGAGCAACCTTATAAGCAGTAAACTTATATGGGAGAACGTTATCATCCTCTGTCTTCATAATAGTATCTCCATAAACAATAAAATTCTTAGGGAAACTTGTAGACTTGATGTTGATTCTTTCAACACCAGTAGATACTTCCTTAAGATAATATGCGATTACCTTATCTCCATCTGTAAGGGCAGAAGTAAGAGTAATAGCTGTTGAATCACCAGTAATTGCTAAAGATGTTCCACAATCATCATCTGCTTTATATACAACAACACTTCCTGCAACGGGTGCTTCTGATAATGTTACTGTAGCCCCTGAACCAGTAACAGCAAGTTCCTCTCTAACCATAAATTTAGCTGTCTTAGAAACTTCACCACCTGTAATTAACTGCCATAATTTAACAGTCTGAATTTGAGTTTCAATAGTAAGAGTACCACCTTTTTCACCACTAAAACTAACCTTCTTAGGGTGTCCTTTACCGCCATATGCATATACATTTTCACCTGTAAGTTCAGTAGTAGTTACATTGGCGAAATCAAGGTTTAAGAAAGGCTTCTTAGTAGCATAGTCAACAAAAATAAGGTCGGCAACTTCTCTGTTAGCCATATTTGTATTACTATTTGCCATTTTATAATCCTCCTAATTTAATATTTTTATAAATAAAAAAGACTCTGCATCTCGCAAAGCCTTAATTGTCGATTCTTTTATACCATTCCGTATAATTAAATTGTTTCTTTTCATCTCCCCAAACTGAGACAGTAAATTTACTCATATCATATATGTTATTTCCTGCCATTCTTGTAAAAGCATCCCATAATTGATATACAGTTATATTCCAAATATTTGTCATATTTAGCGAAGCATGTTTATTTGCTATAACGGATACCAAGTTATCTAACTGTAATGCCTTATCTGACTTATTTTTCTTCTTATTTGCCTCTCTACCTTTTTTGAGCTTTTCTAATATTTCCAATGCTTTTTTGCTCTTAACTTTCGACTCATCAATTTCTTGTTCATCATTATTAATAGCATTAAGTTGTAATATGATACTGACTAGCTCTTTCCATATCTTTGTATGTATAAATGACTTTGGAATGATATTACCTTTATCATCTTTGCTATCATAAATAATAAAAGCAGAAATTTCTTTGTTCCAAATAATATTTTCTACAATAAAAAAATCCAATACCTTAGTTAGATTGTTGATAATAGTTTCATCAACAATACATATGTCTATTAAGGTAACAGTATTTTTGTCTGTCTCGCTTAATGATTCATACCATGCACGAAGTTTTGGGTTAATTTCATCTATATACATTTGTGGGGTAAGAGATAAGATTCTTATATAAAAAAGATAAGTCTCATATGTAATATTCCACACTTCTGATAAAGTAGGAGATTTTATACTACATATAGATGTTTTGAATGGAAAAGGTGATATGAGATCAGAATAACTTAATTTCATCAATTATCCTTAATTTTAAAATCGGATATTGTATAAATCATCTGTTTGCCGTATGTTTTTGAGTTTGGGAAAAAATGTTCAACAGATGATAAGTGAAGCTTACCAATACCAAACTTATCTGAATACCTTAAAGACCTTTCGATCATATCACATAATATATCAACTCTAGTACCACGATATCCTTTCTTAGAATATTTCATAACACCTTTATGACAAAATACCCATATAGTTATCATCATGTCTTTAATTGTTCCAGTTGGTATTCTTGGAGTTTCAACTTCACAACAAATATAACTCAATGTTTGAGTTTGTGTTTCGTCTATATATAAGTAAGGAAAGATTTGCTTATACACAGTATCGTCAATCTCATCTTGTGTATATTTCTTATCGTATCCTTTACCTAATAAGACTTCCATTATTTCGCTATTGTCGAGAAAGGTTTGAATAAGAACAGATTTACACAATCCAGTATCTTTTATAACAGTTTCTGCCATTAGTATCCCTCCTCAACAGTAATAGTTTTTTCAGCCATTATTTTATCTTCAAGATTTAAGATTTGTACAACAAATGATTCTTCTAAATAAGAATCATCATCAATAAATAAATGAATTGTAATTCCATCGACTGATTTCTTTATGTCAAAATCCGATACAACATTCCATTTAAAATCAGCATATTCTATCTGATTACTTTCTGAATCTTTAAATTCTACACTCCATACTCTTTCTTTCCCCAACTTTAAAGTGTCGCTACCTAATATAGAAGCAATAACATCTTTCTCTTGAGGTTCAGATGGAATATTAGGATTAGAAGCAGAAGAGTTGTAATTGCAAATCCTCAATTCTTGATTATCATATTTTTCATTGAATTCATCTTTATCAGCTATAAAATTCAAAATACTTCCGTGATATTCATCACCATAATCATACAAGACATCATCATCACGAGTAAGTTTAAATACTTTTATAGGCTTATCTTTATGTCTGTCGATAAAAACACGCTTGGTTTCCAACTCAATAGTTTCTTCGTCATAAGGAATTTTGATAGCATAATTGTTTGATGTAAGAAAAATAGTATTATTTCCATTCTCACCAACATCGTACTTTGATGCAGATGTTATATTACACCAACGCTCAACAATGTCACCATTTTTATTCTGCCATCTAAGATTATATTGACAAAGACACATTGTAGCTTTTTCATATATTCCTTGCGTACCAGGAAGACCATCTATAAGCCAATATCTATTTTCAAAGAATACATACATACCTGCTTTAACAGTTCCAATACTGAATAAGCCAATGCGTTCCATTGACTTCAACATCGTATCAGCGGAGTTTCCCTGAATAATACAGCGAATTACTTGTGATTCAGATAAATCATGATTGTATAATGTTATGTTAGTAGCAATATCAGTTTCTAATGCTTCTGAAAATGCATCATCTTTATAATCTTGAAAACCTTCATTTTCATATCCACCAATACTATTAGGTTTGGTAGAAGAGGAGAGTAAATACCATTCTTTTGACATGATAATCCTCCTTAAATAAAAGCAGTTGTTTTTTGATTTTCAACAAGATCTCTAGCATTTTCTTGCATTAAATTATATTCATCTTCTGTGTATTTCTTAGAATTATCAGAAGCACCAACAGATAAATCTTTTCCTACAATACTGATACGCTTATTAACTTTAGAAAGCTGTCTTTCCTGATAGTATTCCTTCATAAAAGCAGCAAGAGTTGACATTGTAATATCATCTATTTTTTTATCAAACGATAATATCTCTGAATCAAATATCAATTTATCTAATTCAAGAGAATATCGACTAACTGCTTTTCTAAGCCATATAATTTCCAATTCTAAAGGAATAACTTGTTTATCAGCAAAAGATGATTCAAAGAAATCTATAACTTCATTAGCAGTTGTTCTTTCTTCCATGATGTCACCTCTTATGGTTCAATACCTGTATATTTAACACAGAAATCTATCTTATGATAATCATTAAAATTAAGTTCCTTAATACACTCAATTAAATATGCTTTCTCTGCACGAGTTACAACCCTGTCTTCAATTTCCGCTTCAAAGTCTTTCTGTGATTTAATTGTAAAAATATCCTTTACAATATCTTTAGTTAAGAAAGCCTGAGTCTTATGTTCATCAGGTATATCAAAACTTAATTCTGAACGTGTAAAAGCATCATCTATGTACCAAGTTGCATGTGAACCTACAGAGTCAGTACCATTAAGTAGTCTGTTACCATTCTGTGCCTGAGCAATTACTTCTTCACGAGAGAGTAGTACTGTTCCTTTTGGTGGAACACTAATATCTCCACTTGTAGTTACTCTTGGAGCACCAGTTATCCAAGGTGCAATACTTCTCACATTTATCTTCTTGTCAAGACGAGTATCTTCCTCTATCGGCTTTTCAACAACTCTTTCAACAATCTTTTCAACTGTTTTTACATTTATATCTTCAGCCTTAATTGAATCATCGTCTTTTACTTCAATATTCTCTGTGTTATTTTCTGTTTTTTTCTTATATGTTGGCATTTGCCAATCCTCCTTATCGACTATATTTTATTTTTTTCAACTAATACTTATGTTTAACTTCATTATATAAAGCAATAATTTTATCCAATTTTTTAGATTTTGGGAAAACATAATATTTCACATTTGTAATGGGATGTATGCCTATACTTATATATGAAATATCAAAAGCTCTAATAAAATGAGACAATTTCTTTGAATAACAATAAAAATTATTGTTCATAATTTTCTCCATATAACTAAAATGCAGAGGTGACATTAAGTCACCCCCCTACATGTTTAAAATATCTTATTTTAATGAATCAAGACTCTGATCATGAATGAGTCCTATTTCATACTCACGTCCACTTGCTACAAGTGCGCCAACAGATAAATCAAATCTTGATATAATCTGACCTGTAGTTACATCTGTACCTGTGAATGATGTAAGACCACCACGAGTAATTGTATAAATAGGTGACTGACCGCCAGCAGGAATTACATAACCAAGACCAGCAGGAAGCATAGTATCAAAGTTATCACCAGCCTTATTCATAGTTGTAAGGTCATAAGGATTTGGAAGCTCTGCAAGAACTGCACCATTATACATACCCATAAGACCTGTACTATGTATCTCGTCCATTACCTTCTGAGAAATACCTGTAACAGCAGGAGTTGTACCCTGGAATCCAGCGAATCCATTAAACTTAGAAATAAGTGCATAATCACCAGTAATTGTTGGCTTGCCAAAACGTCTAACATTAGCAATTACCTTATCAGCATTTGTCTTTGTAAGACTTGCATCATCAGCAAAGTACTTAACACCTTTTGCATTCTTGATTGCATTATAGATTGTTTCAACAACATACTTAGCAGCCTTGTTTCTAATCTGAACTCTTACCTGATCCTGAAGTTCATTTTCATCTGTCATATCGCCAACAGCAGCCTTTCTGTAATCTACAGCATAACCACCAGAAATATTAACAGTAGCGATAGGAACTCTCTTCTTTCTGATAACTGGGAATGTTACATCCTGTCCAGCAGCCTGAATCTTTGAATCAAGGTTAGCAAACTTTGGTACTTCAACTTCACAAGAATCATTGAAACCGAGAGCCTTATAGTTACCATAAATAGAAAGTAACTTAATCTCTTTCATGAGAACTGGTTCCATTGCAAAACGTCTGATTTCGTTAAGCTCAGACATTGCATTAACATCACCATTAGAAGCTTTTGAGTTAAGTTCCATAATATATTTAGCGGCAGCATCTGCCTTTTTTCCATAAGGTGATAAATCCTTACCCTGTGCCATAGCAGAGAAAATCTCTACAACAGGAGAGTTAGCCTTTACCTTGCCACTAACAAAGTTAGCGTCTTTTCTTTCATTATTTAATTCAAATGTATAAGACATAATTTATAATCCTCCTTAAAATATCTTTTAATTATTAAGCTGTTGCACCATTAACTAAAACAACAACACCCTGCTTATTACCGATTACACTCTTGACCTCAAGATTGAGTTCTGTAGATACCGAAGCATTCACATCAAGAGAACCATCTGCTGTTGCTGTAAGCTTGTTACCAACAGCTACTTCATCAGGAAGTGGGTAATCATAAACTTCAAGTTCCTCACCTGCAAGCTTTGCAAGGTCAAGAACACGAACATGCTCACCTTTTGCAATAGGATATTTAGGAAGACCTGCATTATCTCCATCCTCTGCCTGCATAATTACCTTTGTACCATCTTCGGCAACTGCAAATGTACCAGAAGTAACAGCACCGAAAGCACCATTAAATGTATCAGCACCAACTACAGCATCTTCAAATGCGTACTTGTGCTCAATCTGATCAAAATTTCTGAATTTAATCATAGTTTTTAATTCCTCCTTAAAATAAAAATAACCCAGACAATAAATTGCCTGAGATTAATGATTGATTATTAACAATGTAAAAATTAATTAGAAAATATTTGTATCTTCCTCATCTTCATGAGATTCTGAACAAACCTCTGAGAATATGTCTTCAACGACATCTTCTTTTACTGAATTCTGTTCTGCAATCTTAGCATCGGCTTCAGCTTTCTTCTGAGCTTCCACAATATTCATACAAATCTTTGACTTAATAGAGTTGATTTCAGAAGTGACATTCTCTAAATCTTCTTTCTTTGTAGCTGCATTGATTTCAGAAGTAAGTTTATCAATATCTTCTTTTGCTACAGCCTTTTCATCCTCATTAAAATCACCAAGAGTAGTGTCTAATTCTCCAAGCTTCTCAGCAACCTTTGCTTTTGCAAGTTCCTGTTCAAGAATTTCTCTTTCAGCCCAATATGTTTCGTGGTCTTTCTTTAACTGATCAAGAGTAGCCTGAATCTGTTCAACAGAAGCATTGAGTTCTAAAATCTTAGCATCCTTTTCAGCAAGTTCAGAATCTTTTTCTTCGATAGTACTATTTAATTCTGCAATCTGTGTCTCATAAGCCTGTGACTTATCATTTAACTCAGAAATTGTAGAATGAATAGTTGACTTAATTTCATCCATATTAAATTCCATTGTTTCTTTGTCCTCCTTATTTTGTTTCTTTTCTGATATCTCAAGCAAAATTGCACTATCGTCAGCAGGCGTAATACTGAGAAATGCATCCCCCGTATAACAGTAAATTTGAGGTGTTCGATATGTATCACTAGGATTTTCTTCTTCATAAACAATTTTATTATCATTTTCTTTTATTCCCATTATTTCAATAGAAGTATCAACATTTCCTAATGCGTAATTTTTCCTTAACCATGAAACAAATTTTGGATAGCGTTGAGAATATAAAAAGCCGTTTGCACAAACAGCTTCTATATCATTACCATTTTTATCCTTAATTGTTTCAATGGTTGCATTTTCACATACACCTACAACCTCAGAATTTTCAAACACTGGTTCTTTAATACCATCGCTTACAACTTCTTCGCCTGTTAGTCCGTGCCCAAATGGAGTCTCTTTTTCTTCATCTAATTCGGCACAAAATGGCATTCCTTTGGCAGAATCAAGTGCATTTAACACATATTCCTTTTTCCAATGTAAACCATTTGCGTTTGTTTCTTGTGTGTCATCATGAATTTTATGAAGTACAACCTTAATTGGAACACGCCCATTTTTACTTGATTTATTAGAAATTTCGAGGATATTTCCTAACATATATTTATCCTCCTTATTGAGTTGTATATAATAAAAGAAGTCCACAATTAAGCAGACTTCTAATTATTACTGTTATTTAATTATTATTTATTGTCACTTGGACTAGGTAAATTATTACCATCATTATTCTGTGATTTCACAGTATTTTCAGTTGGATTATCAGTTTTTGGTCTTCCTCCAACTTGGTCATCTTTAGAAATAGTGTTGCTAGTAAGGTGAGGTACATATTTATCGAAAATCTTATTATCGTATTCTTCATCAAGAATATTAAAATAAATGTCTGGATTAATACCTGTACTTGCAATTAACATAGTCATAGAACCACTTGCCTGTAAATATAAATTCTTCATCATATCAAAAAATTGCTCTCTATTGACTAAAGAGGTTGGAAGATAATATACTTCAACTCGATTACGCCTATCCTTAATTATATTCTCGTTAATAACATAATTAAGTTCAGTCTGTAACTCTTGAATCCATGTATATATCTGTGCGTTGACCATTTCCAAGTTGTGTTGTCCACCTGCAAATGTACCTGTGGAAGACGCACCTAATAATTGAGCTGCAAAACCTAAATCCAAGGCAATCTTATCTGTCAAATCTCCTTCATTTTTACTATCAAAAATATCGGTAGTTCCTACATCAAGAGTGTCTATCTTTGTACCTGCTGATACGGTAAAAAAAGAAGTACCGCCACGATTATTTTTAGTCATTACAGCTTGTTTAACCTTGTTATGTTGATCTTCCTGTTGACTCTTTGTTAATGCGCAACTTCCTTTGTCTTTACCTTCTGGCAGAGTTTGAACTACTATACGATTGTTTAATTCTTTCAGAACATTTCGCTTTGTATCAACGAATTCATTTTGATAAAGAATATCCGCAATAGCAGCGATAGCAAGTGGTCTACCCCATGGTTCACTAATTTTGCACTTAATCTTATGAGCTATAGTACGCTTATTATCTAATATAAGCCAGTTATTGCCTGTAAAATTCCCTTTTTCCCACTGTAAATATCCATTGCGAATTTCAGAAGGATATTTTTTTAACTTACGATTTTTCTCATCCTGAGTTACACATTTTTCGTCAAAGTATCGCAAATTAAAAGCAATAACATTTCTATTATTCTTTCTACCTACAATCTTTGTATATTCATAGGGGAGTGGTATAATAGAAGCATTCATACCCATGTCACATAGCTCAACGATATTTTCAACATCATAATCAGATAATGCCTTTGTATTATCATTTGGTTTCTTAGTAACTTCAAAATAATAAAAACAGTTACCTTCATTCATATCAGTGAATAAAGCATCCCTAATAAATTGTTTATCATTGATATTTTCAAGAGTAGACAACATTAAGTCTTTATTCTTGTTTAGTTTGGTTTTACCGAATAATCGTTTTTTACCATAAACAACTCTATCCAAGCATGGAAGAGATACCATATAATCAATTGAGTTTGTTACAACACCTTCGCTATTATAGACAAACATTGCAAGTCGCCTTGTTAGGTCATGATTTGCAATAGGATCTTTAACAATAGAGCGAATTTCTTCTGGTGTGAATTCATCATATAGGTTACAGCCAAAAATATCTGTAGAAGCTATTGAACCAAAATAACTATTGTATTCGTATGTATGTGGTGGGGTGGTAGTCTGATTAGACTGAGATGTTTGAGTTGAAATTGTTTCTGATATATTTGTAGAGTTTATTTCTTCTATTTGCGATTTTGGAGGACGACCTCGTTTACGCTTTATTTGTTCTTCTGGCAATTGAGATACCTCCTTTCTAAAGTGTTTAAATTTTTATTAATTGATGAGGGTACAATAGTCGTAATCACTTGAACTTGCACCAATCAAATCATTTTCAAGTAAATCAAAAAAATATGAGCCATATGAGCAAGAAGTATATCTATCTTTACGATTTTTACCTTGTTCATGAATTTTAATAATACCTGTCTGTGGCATTTTTTCATAATTTAATTCTGCACATTCACTTATCATTGCTTGGGTTTCAAGAAATGGATTTTCATATTCCATTTGTCTATCCAAATCAACCTCATTGATATAATCCGTATTTTCAGCAAGTATTTCTTCTTTTGCAGTATTGTAATTAACAAGAAAATCAATTTTATTTTCATTAAGATTTTTTCTAAATCCAATAGCAATATCACTATTAAGTTGCTGTGTTGCATTAATAGCAAATATACAAGCTTTCGCATTTGGATCTTGACATACCTTTGCGTACTCATCGTTATTCATACAGCGTAGTGGAGAATATTCCAATCCTCTGTCTTCATCATATAAAACTTTTTGTAATGAATAAAGAATCTGAAGACCACCATTTCTTACATCTAATACTATATAGTCAGCATTAAAATCATCATATAATTGACGAATCCTTATTGCTTGTAATGTTGTATCACCTATTTGATTTGATTCAATATATGGATACTGTCTTCTATATCCCTGTTTGACTTCAACTGTGTTATTTTCTGATTCATAAGTCATAGATTCTGGAATACCACGAATACAACTGTAAACAGAGTTATCATTTTGATCGCCAGCAACAAATGCTATATCACAAGAAATTACTCTTATTTCATTATCTTGTTTTGAAATAGCATATTTGTTTCGTTTATTCATTTTTATATCTAATATATTACGTGGATAAAATACATGTTTTAAAACCTGACGATTCATTAACATAGAATAAGTAAAATATGATGATAGAGAACCTTTGACTCGAAGATTTAAGAATTCTATTTTCCAAGTAATAGGATCTTGCTTCTGTTTTTCCTTTAACATCTGTTTCATGGTTTTTAAGTGATGCTTCAACGTAATACTTTCATCAAAAGTAAGCAATACCGAACCATTATGTTTTTGCATCCCATTATATGCTTGGTCTACGATATTCCACATCCAGTGCCCATCATCAACCCATGATGAACTTATGTAAACATCCACTGGATCTTCTTGTAAATCTTTATTTTCTCCATAAAAAGGGTTTAACATATACGGTTGATTACGCACTGTCTGGAAAGGAGAAATAACGGAATCTTCAATTTTCTTATTAATTTGACGAAACTCTTCTCTGACAATTCCTGTACTTCTAAGTCCACGGGCATTTTCATTTGCTACAAATACTGTAATCTTAGAACCATTTTTGAATTTCACAAAAATATTATTATCGCTTGTGCTCCAATCTGCAATTTCAGCACGTAGCGGTTTACTCCATTCACACAACTCATCTATAATCTTATCCGAAACAATGAGTTTTGCTTGTTTCTTTGTGGCTGATCCTATACGGAACTTTGTACCAGGGTAAAGGATACACCTACAACAAGCATATAAAGCTATAATGAAAGATTTTGCATCATTTCGACTTGCTATGATACAAATAAAGTTTGATATACCCATAAGATATATCGCTAATTGCTGATATAAATAAAGGGATAGCTTAAGATAATCTTGAACAAATCTATGCATATTTCTACGCCAGAACGTACACCATGCAATCATATGTAGTACATTATTCGGATTGCTAAGATAGTGAGTAGATGGGAATTTTTTATATAATTCCATTTGGTTTTTATCAGCGGGATATTGATTACTCATCGTCATCACCACCATTTTCAGGAACATAGAATTCTTTGTCTCTTATTTCACTTCCTGTCATTATATTTTCCATAGGTCTGCAAACGTGGCGTTCAAAATAGTTTCCTATCTCATCATAATCTTCATATAATTTTTTATCCTTATAAAATTCTTCTGGTGTAAACTGTGAAATAGTAGCAAGTGTAACTCCAATAGTCTCATTATTACTATTGTCTTTTTCCTCAATAGTTTTTAATCCAGCTTGTTTAAATGTTTTACTATATTGTTCAACAAGTGTGGCATACTCTTTAGAATCGCCATTCTGTAATGCATGTATTTTTAACATATTGATGTTGCATAAATCTCGAATAAATATTTCCTGATTAGAATCGGCATTTGGATTATTTTTCTTGAGCATTCTCCAATGTTCATCAAGATTTTTATAATCCATTTCAGTAAATCCAACTCCCCATCTATCAACAGCAGAAGCAGAAATAGTAGATTCTTCTGATTTCGCCTGCTCTCTCGAAGTAATAATCTCGTTCTGTTTTTGTGTATAATAATTTTTTAATGAATCAATATAAGTTTTTCTCCCATCACAATTCAGATTTTTCTTTGCTGCATAATGAGAAATACGAGAACGAGAACGATGACCACTATAAGTTTCCATAGAAGCAGTAAGTGCAGCAATATCATAGTTCCAACCTGCCCTCTGACAAAAATCTTTCATTGCGTGTTCTTCATTATTTGAATATAATGCAGTCATTTGTTCAACATAACGATCAGTACACTCCTTACACCAAGGTAAATAACCGCCATTAGCCTGAAACAATACATCATTACTCTTTTGAAAATAAGATTCTTGTTTTGAATAGCCACGACCACAACAAGAACACTTAAAATTATGTTTCTTTTCATCAAATGCAATAGGAGATCTTGGTATTTTTATATTAACATTCGTATCAATAATTGGAGTAGCATTCATGCTTTCAATTATCTTTTCATTTTTTGTTTCTTTTGGCACGAAGCCACACCTCCTTTTATTCCAACATAAATAGGAGAGTAGCAGCAACCACTCTCCTTAAAAATGAGCATAAAAATAACAGCTATAATTAAGCTGTTTTCATCAATTCATTGTTTCTAAATTTTACTTGATGCATTTTAGTTAGCATATTCTTTCGTTCGGTAAATCCCATATTCATCAAAAGTAATACCTGATTCTGTTCTTCCAAGAACAATAACTCTTCATTATGTTCTTTCTTCAAATAATCACGAATTAACTCATTGATTGCAACACCATATTCAGACTTTAATTGCTGAGAAGTTTTACCAGAAACAATAACATTTAACATGTCTGCTTCAACTGCATATTCTGAATGACTTGCATGATGTCCCCATATGCGATAGCACCAAGCGTCAATCTCTTTTGACATTTTCTTATATTCAACTTTCTCAGGATCACGTATTGCAAGCTAATTTTTATTATCAGATACAATCTGTTCCATAAGTATAAAATATCGTCTGCATAACGAACCTGACTCCGTGTTTTCCATCATTGAAACATTCTTTGCACAATCTATTGTCAGAAGATATTCTTTGGTTGTAATGTTAGTATTTTCGGCTTCGACAGTTTTGACGAAGCTAGTAAAATCAATGGATTCGGTAAATAATTTATGCTTATTGCCATCAGATGTCTTAACTACCTTATTAATAATTTTTCGATTAATCCAATGCGAAAAATCTCCTTGTGGCTTATCTAATTGTTCCCACAATAAACGAGCATCAATAGAAAACTGTTCAACATTATTGTTCTCAATTAATACAGGTAATTTCTTTTGATATTTCATTACCAATTCAATTTCTTCTTCGTTACGACCAATACGTTCCAATTCTTTTCTGCTAAATTTAGTAACCATTTAATTCTCCTTATATGTTTGTAAAGCGTCTCACCTTTACTTCTTCCTCTCTGTCGTACACGCATCTCACCGTGTAGCTCATTCGCTGTCATATAAGGTAGAGGACTATTCTCACTTTCCTCAAATTTTCTCTGTCGCTCATTTTTTCAAACAATACAAAAAAGAAGTCACTTCATACGAAATGACTTCTCAAACTTTCCAATATTAAATTTCCAATGAAAGTGCAATTTATTTCACTTAGCACACCCACTGCGCATCGAACACAGGTTAGAAGTTTTGGAGACTTCATTCTTGCCAAAAGATAGGTGCATACGCCGTGTTAGGGATTAATTAAAACCCACTAACATTACCATATTTTTCTATATAATCAGGCTTTCTATACCAATTAAAACCATATGCATAATGACTTCCGTTTCTTCTTCCTCTTACAGCATCTCCAATAGCACCGCTGTTTTTATTTAAATAATCATAAATTTCAGAATACGAATGGAAAATATTAAGTATTTTTGAACTGTTTAATTCTACTTGATAGACAGTATGTTCATCACTTTCTTTGTATAAATCTTTTTTATGTAATAATTTAACCCCATGTGAATTTAATAAATTTCTAACATGTGATTCATCAATATCATATTTCTTAGAAATTAAATGTACATTATGTGTTTCGTTATACATATTTATTATTTCTTCAATATTATATTGCTTATATTTTCTTGAATCGCCACCTAATGTTGCATTATATCCATTACAATCCTTAAACCCAACATAAGTTCTTAATTTATTGATCCAATACATTTCTCTTTTGCAAGCAATATCTCCATTTTCACAATCTTCAATTTTTTCTATATGAAAATGTTCGCTTCCATATTTATTTATTGCTTTGTAGAAAGGTCTGTTTTTGCATCTGTCTTTTTTCGAATCATTAATATGTTGTTTGAATCTAATATCTTCCGAATATTCAGTTTTTCCTACATAAATTTTTCCATTTACATCATTTGTAATCTTATAAATTAAACTCATTATATACCTCCATATTTTTCTACATAAAAATAGTGGTCTACTTACTTGCAGACCACCTATCTAATAATTCATCAAGTTCTTTAGTTTTTATATAAACCCAAAATAGTTTTTTGCTATTCGGGTTAAGTGCTGCCAATTTATATCTCATTCCGTTATCTCTTAAATAATCACGAAGTGGAAGAGAGTAGCAGGTGTAAAGTTCTACCTCCATATATTTGTACCTTTCATTTAATCTTGTGCAATACCAACTCTGCCAATACTACATAATAAAAGAGCCACCTCATGAAGTGACTCCCTGTTACCATACAAAAAATGTATAGCCTCGCTGTCCATTTAAGTATCAGCTACGTAATGATCTGTAGGAGATTCGGACTCCTGTTGCCGCCGTGAAAGGGCGATGTCCTAGACCGCTAGACGAACAGACCTAATGTGGGCATCTCACCCACTGAATCAGCATAAAGCACTAACTAGCTGATATTGGACTGTACACATCCAGTTATTATTCAGGTACAAACTAAGTACCCTAAGACACACAAGGTATCCATGCTTACTGATTATTCTCTATATATTTTCGGTCTTCGGAGTAAAAATCAATTGATAAGATTTAATGACTCTTATCCGTCAATTAAGGGTTCTCATTAATGCAGAGAAGCACGAATTCGTTATAGAATTATCAGACCATTCAGTAGCTTGGACAAGCTTAGATATACTGCATTAAGGTTTCGTGTGCACTAGAGTCTTTGTATAGTCGGCTCTACCAAAATACAGCAGTAGGACTTACAATGCTACATGAATAGCAAATGCCAAGATATGTATTATCACACTTATATTTTAGCAGTGAACGCATAGCTTTCTTTTATACTCTGATTCGCTTCCGAGTTTGCAACGCCAATGAGCAGTAGCGGAGGTGTTTTTAGAGTAGCAACTAACTCAATATTTTTATCTCGTGCTTTTATATACAGCCTTACGAGTGGCTGTTGCTCACTTTTATACTCTCTGTTTGAGAATAATTTTTGTAAAAAATCTATCAACGAATTGATAAACCGCCCTTACTCTTATAAAGTGTAAGCAGCTTATATTATATTATTCTCTTATTTTTGGATATTTTGACAGAAAATGTCAGATATGATATAGTTAATTTTAAGGTGCTACCTAAAGTGGTAGGCGGTTAGTCCTTCTCTCGTGAGACTGAACTCACGTTCATTCATAGATACCCTTTCGAGGAAATTAATACGAAAGGAGGGCAACAGTAATGGTTACATATGCTAATTTATTTGCTTATACAATAGTAATCTTTACTATTCTTACGTTTGCGTTTAACAACAATAACAAAAGAAAATAACCGCCCTCGCCAAAGTACGGTTATTTTCTAATCTTAGATATATAGTCAACTTGGGCTAACCGCTTGCTATACGGGTAGCACTTTTTATTATCTTTTCTTGGATTGTATTGTAACACATACGAAGATGGAGTGCAAGAAAAATATTATTTAGAAACAACGGAGGTTTTATATATGGAATCATTTATAGAAATATTAAAAATAATTCTTCCTACACTTATAACAGGTATATTTACCTTTATTGTGACCAAATATAATTATAATAAAAATGTTCCCTTAGATAATATGAAGATTGCATATAATAGAATCTATTATCCTTTGTATAAAATTATAAACAATAATAAAGAATATAATAAAGAAGATTTAGATGATGTTATAAACAATATATCAACTTATATGAATGATTATAATATCAAATATATTGACAGATCTACTCATAAAACATATATAATATTAAAAGACAATCATAATAAATATAACTACAATAATTTCAAAAATAACATATATGATAGAAATTCATATCTGCGCAGAAGATTAGGATATCTTGAACCTAATTTTATACAAAGTGTTATGTATTTATCTAAAGACGATAAGTTCATATTTTTCTGTGGGGTAGATGGGCTAATTATTTATATGTCATTTATAATTGCAGCTTTATTTAATAATGAAGGTGTGGTCTACAAATATGCATTTGTATGTGGAGAAGTATTCTTGGTTATTTTTCTTATTAAAATTATAATTAAAGGAATAGGTATTCTAGGGGTTAAAATTATTAAATTTGGTTGTTATGTGAAGAAGTGTTGGAATAAGAAGAAGTGGTTTTAGATAAAACTAAAGATCAGAAAGTGATTTTTGTTCAACCTTTTTAATTTCTCCGTCTGCAAAATATTTTGCAAATTGTTCATCAGCATCAATATCCTTGTACACCGCAACCATATCAAGCGAATTCCAACCGACTAGCATTTGAATTACATCATCAGGAAGACCGCTTCGAGAACAAGAAGTTGTAAAGAAATGACGAAGACTATGGAAATAGAAGTCTTCTCCTAAATGTTTACTAAACGTATCAGCCCAACTGTCAAGAGTGCTTGAATCCATAGGTTCATCTATATATTCTCCATTTACTTTCTTTGGAAATAACCATTCTGATTCAATTCCGTGTTCTTTTCTATAATTCATCCACAAATCAAAATATGGCTTAAACGGTTTTGCAAGTGTATATGCTACTAACATTTTTCCACGAGATCCTCTTCCTTTTGTTTGGATCTTTTCAGGTGTCTTATATAAAGAACCGTATATGATATTTTCGTCATCGAAATAAGATACTTTGAAGCGTGGTAATTCACTCTTACGTCTGCCACTAAATGCAGCTAATGCTAAAATACAAGCCTTGTCATACTTGCCTTTTTCAACCCAATAATCAAGCATTCCCTGTACTTGTTCATCAGATAACACAGTTTTAGTGAATACTTTTTCATTTGCAGGATTTTCAATTTTGCGTATAATCGGTTTAAAGTTCTCATACTCATCATCTAATATAGCTTCGACATAATTTGAAAGCGATGAGAGAGTAGATTTTACTCTACGCATTCTAGCTGGCGACCATTTATATTCAGTAAGGCAAAAACTCTGATAACGAGCAATATCCCTTTTAGATAAATCAATAAAGAATTTGTTGTCACAATGCTGAAGTAAATACACCCAGAAAATGTAAAGGTCACGTCTATATGCGTTGATTGTATTTGGGGATCTATCAACTGAACGAAGATAATCCAAAAAGTCATTTCCTAATTCTATATTTTCTTTATTACACTGAGCCAATAACTCATCAGTAACAATGTTGTTATGTTGTATTTTTCTGCCCATCAAATCTCATTTCCTTTCACATATAAAAAGAAGTAGAATAGTGATAAACTAAGCTACTTCTTGTACTATTTTATTTATTTTAATTATTTTAGTGGGCAGGGAAAGATTCGGACTTTCGAAGGCTTTCGCCAACAGATTTACAGTCTGCCTACTTTAACCACTTGCATACCTACCCATAATAAAAGGAGTGTGCAGCCAATAACTACACACTCCAAATTATTCTTCACAAATTGTTTTTAAATAGTAATCGCAAGCTTCATTAAAACTACTAAACTCAGTATAATGATCGCCTTCGCAAACAGACCAATTAATTTGTTCACTATACAAATCAACTTTCATAACAAGTTTAATTCCACCAATTGTACCATCAAAAACAAATTCAGGATTAAAATATAATAATTTGTTTTCTAACTGTTGTCGTTTGTTCATATTTTGCAAATAATACTTAAAATCTTAACAAATCATCAAGTTCACGAATTTTCCTAAGACCATCATATAATGATTCATATTCAGAAAGTATAGAAGAAGCAGTTTTAGTCCATTTTGACATTTCTTCGATATTCTTTTCTAAGTATTTTGATAACTCTTTTTTAGAAACTCTTTTACCATTAATTTCATAAATTCCATTGTCTTCAAAACAGCAACAATTCTCACAATCTTCATCGCAGTCATAATCGTCTTCACAATCATTTTCATCTATGTACACTTCGAATACATTTTCTTCACCGTGAATATTCGACATTACCTTTGAATTACAATTTTCAAGAATATAAATAGCATCCGCATATATATCTTTATATCTATTATTAACTTTTGCAGGTTCACAATTAATTTCATTGACAAATAATGTGACTATATATTCATCAGAATATCCATTTGCTACAACATCAGAAAGATCTGTGATATTTCCAATCTCATATCCTCTTTCAGAAATAAGATTTTCAATCAATGTTTTTGCTTCATAATACTTTGCAACAACGACAACATTATTTAAACCATCATATGAAGTTACATTATGATACATTGAATTAACCATATCAGCCAATTCATAGATATCTTTTACAACTACTGTATTTATTTTAATCACATCCCTTCAGATTAAGCATTCTTTACAGCATTCTTTACAGCATCCTTTAAAGCCTTGCCTGGCTTAAACTTAGGTGCTTTTGAAGCTCCTATATGGAGTGACTCACCTGTAAGTGGATTTCTACCTTCTCTCGCAGTTCTTTCAACTACTTCAAATGTACCAAAGCCAACTAACTGAACCTTACCGCCTGCTATAAGCTCATCGGTTATTGACTTTATTACACCATCAACAATAGTAGTTAAATCCTTCTTTGATACATTGATATCAATATTTTCCTGTGTCTTTGCAACTAATTCTGTCTTGTTCATAAATAAAAAATCTCCTTTAAATCAATAATATTTTGGCACTTTTAACAAAAAAATGCCGATTTAATAATAAAAGAGGGTAGTAGTCAATATGATCTACTCCCTCTGATGGTGGCTTCGTCAGCCAAATTATGCGTAATAATTGCATTTTATACTAACCAAGCTGAATATCCTTTATCATTTCAACTTCGTTATCTTTTAAAATTGTTATTGTTTGAGATGCTACAGTGCTACAATAAAAGTTTTTCGAATAATCATTATAACCACTAAGACAACCCGTAGAAATAGCATATCTACCATGATTTTCTGATTCAATTGAAAAGTTGTGGAGATGTCCACTAAAGATTAAATCATAGAATTTATTATCACTAGATATAATTTTTGAAAGATTATATTTTCCGTTTTTATACCTGTCACCATGTATGAATTTACAAGATAAACCACAAACAGTAATATTTATTTCAGAATCGTTGTAGTCTGTATTTAATATAGAAATACGTTCACATCCACTTACATCAACCAAGTCTTTAATATGTTCAGTAATAAGCACATTTGCATTATCACCTTCATAATTTTTTCTCTTATCACCTGACATGCGATCATGATTTCCAGCAATACCACCGAATATAACATTACAATCTTCAGCTAAAGCGACTAATAGTCTATATATGAGTTTAGTAGCCTTATGTATCTGCATAGATTGTAAAAATTCACAATTATGTGCTTGTGTTTCTCTCATATATGAATTCTCAATCATATCACCTGTTGATATAACTAGAACCTGACGGATATTATATAATTCAATATACTTCTTACATTCAGAAATATATTTGTTTATTCTTTCATTTGCAATTTCCCAATTAAAATTATTACCATTACAATTGTTGATTATATAACCAATATGCCAATCGGTAATATGACATATCATAGTATAATCAGATTCTTCTTCAACAGAAGAGTACATATATTTAGGAATTTCCATTGAGAAATTATTATCTTTCATATACTGTTTTAATTCGTCTGCAACTGTAATACAAGGAACTAAATCTCTTTTTAACTTATTGAGTTTCAATCTATCATTATGTATTTGCTGTTTAACAATATATTGTTCACCTAATACTTCTTTAGCATCATCAAGAGTAGTACTTTTTTCTGTTATGTTTTTAGCTTTTAAATATTCTCTAACAAAATAATTGCCAAATATGGTCTGACTAGCCTTTCTGACGCTATCATAATGACATTTTATATCATATTTATCCACTATTTCTTTCCAATCCATATCTGATATTCCAGACATTTTATTAGAAATTTCTTGTAAAACCTGTTCATAAGTTGATTGGGTTAGCCCATATTTTTTTAATTCTTCTTCGAAATTATAAATATAGTTCACCTACTCTCTATTCTTCATTAGATTCAACAGGTTCATCGAGTTCACTTTCCTCTTTTACCTTCACATTTATTTCAACACTACCACCATTAAATACTGATAGAAGAGTAGCAAGTTTCTTTTCTCCACCATCTACTTCAACAGTCATATTATCTGTGTCAATGATACCTGCAATCTTCATAGAAGTCTGCTTGGTTTCCTTAAAAACAAAATTTGCCATAATCCTTTAAATCCTCCATAAAATTAAAAATTCCCACCAGAACGCTTTCTGCCAGGATTGTAATACATTTGTTTACTTTTATTCTGCTTTACTTTAATATACTCACGAATCTTCCTAATATAATTTTCATCATAGCTTAATCTAGCATGTGATTCTAAATAATAACATCCACAACGAGTAGGAATTTTATTTGATAATACATTATCTATGAGCCTATATGATGGATTAAGATTCGAGAGATGGGTATGCTTTTCTGTATCTTCTTGTCTACAGATACGATAGCCATTTTCAGTCTTGTCAATATAAAAACCTTTATATTCAATTCGATTTTTCATAGGCAGAACCTACTTAACGTATTTATCTTCAATGTAACGCTTTCCACCACAAGTTTTATAATACCCAATATGTTCGCCTCTGCAATCTACATATCCTCGTCTTGTGTTCCTAATTACACCTTCAGATAATAATTTTTCAATTTCATTTTTTGAAATGTACTTAATAATTTTCACTTCTTTCTTGATTTATTTCCTGCCTAATAGCAGAAGAGAGTGAGCCATGTGGGGTTCGAACCTACGACACCTAGATTAAAAGTCTAGTGCTCTACCGACTGAGCTAATGGCTCAAAGAGAAAATCGGCAACCATACTACAAGAGCTGTAGCACAGCCACCGATTATAGAAAGGTAAGGTACAATATGAATTACAAAATCTATCGGATATTTAAAATAGAACTGAAAATGTCCTCATAATTTCAATCAATTTGATATATCTATACGAATATAGATAAGCTTTATAATTATTAACAATTAAAAATTGTTCATTCTTTTATAATATTTTTATATCACTAATTATACTTTCAGTAAGTTTTAATTTTATTAAGAATCTTCATGACACGTATGACAAAATATCAAATTTTCAATATATCAAACTGACAAAATTACAAAATAACAAAGTAGCAAATAACAATACATATAACGACCTTTAAAGTAATTTTCCTCAAACATACAGGAGACTCAATAATACAATATTTATGAAATATTCTTGATTTTTGTTTATATGTAATATTTTGCATTCTAAACAATGCATGATTTACTCTTTTTAATATTATATGGCTAATATCCAGCCTTGCAGCATTATAGTTCATCTGCATCTGAACCGATTGACAATTATAAAAATCAATCTCAGCCCTATTGTAAATATCCGATAGAAGATTAGTGTGGGAATTAACCCACAACCAAATCCTCAAAGGAATCATTTACATCAAATAATGGTGTAAAATTAACCTGTGTTGTGATTTCAATTTCATCAAGTTTTGAAGAAATCTCATCACATTCTTTATTATATTTCTTAATCAGACCTTTGACGCTGTTTCGGTCAAAATCAATGGATGTTTTAGAAATAATCTGGTAAGAGTAAGGTTTCTGCTCATTATTAATATCAAATTTATAATCCTTTCCCATTGACTGTGTTTCACTAGGCTTAATAGAAACGATTGAATTTAGTGTATTCACAAATGACTGTTTCTTTTTATTCATAGCAACAGCATTGTCAATATTAATTTCTGTTCTCACCTTTGCATCTGCGATTGATGAGAAAAGTTTTTCCTTCTCATTAATAACCTTAACCACAAAGTCGATTATATCATTTGGCTTAAAATCTACATCATATGGTTTCTGAACCGCAATTTTCTCATCCTGTGCATCTGGATTAGCCTTAGAGCGTAAGTGATTTTGTTCTGTAGTTGTTACAAATCCTTTATTTCTAAGATATGTGTCTGCTGTCATTAACAGACGGTCAAGATAGTTTGCATAACGATATGATTCCTTTAAATTCATGTTTATTTCTCCTTTTGTTCCAATAATGTGTTTACTTGTTACACTATTATATTCTCTGTTTTATCAGCCAAGAAAAGCTGATTTCATTCTAAATCTGCAATGCCACTCAAAAGAGCAGCAGAGCAGACATACAAAGATTGTCGGTTAGTTTCTTCCATGACAATCGTTTTTGTATCATATCTTGTAAATATTTTACTATATCTACATTTAAGAAAAACAAATATTTTGTAAAAATGTGCCAAAAAGCCTTATAAATCAAGGGTTTTCGGAGTTGTATTTTTTCATTAAAATTTCATTTCTCATGATAATATATATTATTTTGATTAAGTTTAATTTCATATGCACATTTAGGGCAATACAATTTAGGACGACCTTTTTTTGATATTTTAATTTTTCTTCCACATCCATTTGCACACTGCTTGTATCCCTTTTTAAAATTCCCTATGTACTGATTACCAATATTTTCAAATTTAATTACCTTATAGGCAATATCATCATCAGTGTCTCCTAAATCTATTTTGATATTAAGATTATTCACTTTTTTCCCAAAATGAATATAACCATTACTATATAACTCATGCAACAATTCTTTCTTTTTATCAGATGAGAGAGTAACATTGGCAAGTTTAAATACTTCTGAAAGACCTTTTGAATCTTTTTTATTTATCCATCCTTCACTATTCATATATCTTGCAATAGCAAATAATGTAAACATAAATTTCTTTTGGCGATCATTTGGAAGAGATTCCACGACTTTTAATTCTTTTTCATAGATAGGAACATACTTAAGTTCCCTAAATAGATTTTTTGATTCTGAATCATATAAATCAATACATGTTTTTTTGATTTTACTAGCATATCTATATTCCTGATATCCTTCAATGTTAAATTCAAGCATCTTTGTCTTGACTGTATCAATTAGAATATTTGGATCTTTACCTCTATCAAAATAATACTTAGCAATCAATGTTATCAGATATCCATTCGAGATATTGTCTGGTTTATTACCAGACGCTAATATCTCTCTAATATATTCTTTTTCATTCAGTATATACAACTTCTTCCTCCATTTCTTCTAAACGCTTAATAATTAGTTCTCCAATACAATCCCAACAAAACTGTCTATTACCTTTATATCCATAAGTCATATCAAGAATGATATTCATACGTTCATCATTATTTGGACATATTTCTTCGGCTTTCTTCTTAAACATTTCAACCATACTTGCACGTTGATAATATTTGTCAAATTCGTCCTGCTTATCAAAGATATCAGTTCTATTTAGTTGTATTCCTTTTCCTTTTCCCTGCTTCTTTTTATATTCCTTAATACATTCACAGTAATATTGTTCAAGTTCTCGCAGAGCTTGTCTGTGTTCTTCTGTACAACGTCTTTTAACCTTCAATGTATTATAATCAAATGAAGAGTCCTTATGTAATTGCGATTTATAGCCATCTAACTGACTTTCAACATATTTACAAATCTGATTCATAGAACAATTCCCTGTACCAACTGGCATTTTTCTTTCGTACCAAAATAGAAAATCTTTTTGTTCTTTTGTAAGGGTATCTTTATTATACAAATCCTCGATAGAACATTTATAGATAGCATAGCATTTAGCATTACTTTCTTTAATGTATTGTTTGTACTGTCTTTTTGTTTCATCGTAAACATAAATCATAAAGTAGGGCTTTCTGTATGCGCAAAGCGATTGCAAATATTTATTTTCTCCGCAAGCACCTAAATTATACCAGCTACTTTCCATTGGTTTTGCAATGATTCCCTTAATTTTGTCCAACTCATTTTGTTGATAGAGCTGACCACATTCTATTCTATATTCTAATTCTTTATATTCAGGTGAATCTTTCTCGAAATGAGATTGAACTTCCATCATAGATGTGACATAATTAGTGATTGTTCCAACTTGATTTCCCATACCTGCTTTATTTGTCTTTTTAACGGCAGCTTCAGTAACAACAATTTTTTCTGCATTTCGCTGGACACATTCGATAGCAGGTAAGTATCTATAACGTCTTTTCATAACAGAATTATTAGTAGAAAAGTTCAGATCCGAGTCCCAATCTTCCCCATTCTCAGCCATACAAAATGAATCCCAACCGTTTATAATCATGATAGTATTCATATATTGATACCAGTACCGACATTCGTCCGAATTATTGATATTACACATTCGAATATTATTATGACTTGTCATTGGACTTCTAAAGAGTACAATTTCATCTTCATTTTTATCAATCCAAAATTTTGAATAACATTCATTTGATTTTAATAAACCTGTAACTTCCAGCCCACAAAGAGATTGCATAAGAGCAAATGGATCGCCACTTGCAATCTGATAATTACCATTTACAAATAATTTACCAATCTTCGCATCATTCATTTTTTTCTTGATATATCTATGTACAGAGTCGATTATATATGGATCTCCCAACATATATTCGCTTGTATACAAAGCACGTTGCCATGAATTTACATCAGTATTTTCGTTAATACCAAGAAATTTAACAGTAGAAGAGTAGTCTCCACACATAGCATCTTTTAAATAATTGATTGTTGGTGCGCACAATTCCTCAACATCTTCGTCTGTAAATTCATAAGACTGAAGATATTGGTAATTCAATTCTCTCTGTTCTTCAAGAATATGTGGTGAAATTTTTGTTACAGAAAATCCATATCCACATTCCTTATACGCATTCACATATTGCTCAATATTATCATACGCTCCCCATAATTTAAGAGAAGACTCTGTGACAATCATTTCACATTGACGAATATCTTGTATATTTCCCCAAATATCTTCAATCATATAATTATCATTATTGTATTTTTCAATAAATTCATAAATAGGGAACGGATAGAGCATTCCTTTGAACCATGCGTTTCTCAAGCACACACCGCCAGGAATATAATCAAGACCTAAAGATTCAGCTACTCGCTGCATATATTGTATAGTACAAAGATTAAAACCGTCAGATACATTGTTTTCAAGAGCTTTATCTTTAATAATTTCTCTTGTCGGTTCTTTTGAATCACCACCATCATCGAGTGATATAACATCTGCAAAATATTGTGTAATACAATCTTTTACGACCAAAATTCCATGCGGATCACAAATCGGTTGTGATGCAGAACATGTTAATGCTTTGTAAGCTTCGTATTTTGCAGGAACTAATTTAGTATCTGGATTTCTCTTACATTCACATAATTCATTTAATTTGTCGATGTATTGTGAATTACAGAAAAGAAGAGTGTTGTTTTTTAATCCACCAGTAGTTCCAACAAAGCGTTTATAATTAACACCATTTATGGTAACACCTTTTTTACCAGTCGCTCTTGCAAAATCAGATTTTTTATCAACAACTACCTGCATAAATATCTTTGAAAAATCAATACTCCAAATAGGTTTTTCTAAAATCTTATTTGCCATTATGCGGAACTCTTGAGCTTCAAACAGTGATATGAGTTCCTGATATTTGAAAGCATCTTCTTTGGTAATCTGTAAATCCCAATTAGAATACTTAAGTTTATTTGTTCCAATTTTAAAAATCTCATATTGAGGTACGCTAATACCAGCCATAAACCCTCCTTTTGTTTATTATTAATATTTTCTAAGTTCATTTAGCATAAATTCCACATTATCTCCATGCAATTCAAGTGAAATTTCTTGATAACCGCTATACCATGGATTTGTATAACAACCAAATTCAGCACATATGTCAATGATTTTAGATTGAATTATATTTCGTTTGGGTTCTAAAAATCTTTTCCTTTTAGTTGTATAGCATTCATATATTTTTCCAACTTCATCAGATCTTCCAACCATTATTTCATGTTTTTGAACTGTCGCAGTCAGAATGTAGTCGATGGCTTCTTTGTAATATTTCTTTACTGTTCCATCTTTCTTTTGAAAACAATACACTTTGAATCCTCCTTTTTTATTTACACTTATATATTCTTCAAATGAAATTTCTATTTACAATTATTCAAACCACACAGGAGCTTTACCTATGTCATATTTCTTGCAAATAAGATACGAACAATATCCGTCTATCAATTCATAATTTCTGTCAATTATAATCTTCCCCAGTTCACCATACTTGATGAATGTATTTTCTTTCTTCCTGAATTTTCTGTAATTGGGTGGAGTAGCAAGAAATTCTTCTCTAATTTTAATCTCATTAATTGGAATCCAATATTCCTTATTTGAACTGTAATCAATATCAAAAAATATTCTCAGTCTATCAATAATTCTCATCTTTATAATCCTCCTCGTCCATTGTTTCGACACGATATCCCAACCAATCTATAAGATAATCAGTACATGGAATACAGTCTCTATGTATATATTGTCCTTCTGAATTTCTCAGATAATCTTGCCCACTTAAAATACCCCCACCACAATAGCAGCATAAGTAATTATATTTCTGATGAAAGTTTGGACATCTTGTAAGACAAGGATTATTGCCACAAATATTGCACATACAAATAACCTCTCTTTTTAATTTTTTATACACTCATAGGAATATCCATCGTTGCTTGTATAGTAAATATGTTTTATTCCTAAATCTTTTATAGCTGCCATACAACTTGGACATGGACGACACATGCCAAACTCTTTATCAAATCTTGTTCTAAAAATATATAATTTTACTTTTTGGAAATTTATATCCAGATGACGGATAGAATTAAGACAATTGATTTCAGCATGTAAAGTCGGTTTAATACCATTCTTATTCCATGAATTTCTATATCTGTTATAATATTTTTGAATAGGATGCGTTTTAATTGTATTACAACCAATTCCTATTACATTTCCTTGGTAAACGGCTATGCACCCTATATGTGTTTTTTTATAATCCGAGATGGTAGCAGCCATTTTAGCTTTTTTAAAATATCTATAATCTGATTTACTTAACATTTTTCTCTAACTCAAACATAGCAGTTCCTCTATCAATACAATCAAGCTCATATTTGTATCTGTCTATATATCTCTGAATAATTCCTCTTTCTATAAGCATTTCAATATACTTCACTAAATCATTCTTGATTGTTTTTATCTCAGAAGAAAACTCTATTTCAATCTGGTCATCCATAAGATCTAAATGGTCAATATCTGTTTGTTTAATATAAAAAGTGGCTAAGTAAGATTCTTTCTCTTTATTCCACTTTGCTAAAGCAACTACTGTGTAATTATTATGTAAATCTACGCTAATACCAACATTAGCAATAATTTCGTATCTAAGCATGTACCGCTTCCTCCTTTAAATTTTGTCTTTCTTCACAAGCCTTAAGCTTTTTGTTATAATCTCTAGTTGTACATTCTCTCTTTTTGGTTTCATCAAACTTAAAATCCGCAGCTATACGACTGGCAATATTTAAATCGCAACCACCGAAATCCGCTTCTGATAACTTGGGATAGCATACAAGCTTGTTCTTTCTCTTAAGTTCCATTGTTCTTGTCATTACATGTCTTTCTGTTTCCTTTGTCATAAATATTTGTTCTCCTTGTTAAATAAATTTTTTTGTTCATATCATCGCTCCTTTATATAGTGTGATACGGTTTATGTGTTACTTTTATATATTCCCTTATTTAAAAGGGTTTTATTTAAAAATTAAAATGTGAAGTTTGTTCTAAAATGTTATCCTTGATTACCATTTTTAATTTCTCCAAAAGAGTCAACATGATATATTTCCAACATTTTAGTAATAGCCCACTCAATTTCTTGCTCATAGCCTTCTTTGTTAAGTACATATATATTTGGTACATTTTGTGGTGGTTTCTTTGGATCAGGTTGAACGCTGCCGACTTCTTTCTTAACGAGAAGCGGTTCTTTGTCGCCAATAGAAGATGTGAGATATTGAATACATTGATTAATGGTATCTTTTGACATAGAAAGTTCTTTTGACATAGATTCTATACTTCGCCAAAAAGCTTCTGGTTTGGATTCAGGATTATACATGATATCTTCATTGTCTTTATTTTTTGGACGAACAAATATATAAGAATTAATATAAAGAAACGCCATTAATATATTCTCTTTATTAATACTCGATTCATTCATCATAATAAAATCAAGTTGAGAAGATGTGATTTTTGAGAACTTATCAACTGCATCAAAATTTTCAGGAATTATTTTAATCTCAATACCAGTATCATAAGTTATAGAATCAAGATCTTGTTGAACTTCAATCATTTTGTTATTAATCATATATTCTAGTACATCAAGAATTTCTTGAACTGCTTTCGGTCTACGTTTGTGTGTCTTGTATCCGTAGAAATTTAGAACCTTTCTAAGAGTAATCCAACTATAGTCTTCATAAGACCTGTATTTATCAATAAGAATATAAGTGATATAGAATTTTCGGCTAACTCCATACTTAGTTCTAATATTTCCTTGAATGTAGTCACTTGGGAAACGAGTAAAGTATTCTGTTTTCTGTTGCAATGAAAAATTCCTCCTTGTATGTGATATTTATTTATTCTCCGTTTGAGATTAAGTGGAAGATGAATTTACGAGCGTTCAGTAAAGTAGGTCTGAACCCCTACTTGTTTGTTTTATTTTTGAAATTGGTAGGGGGTGAAACCTACTTTGCCGAACTGAAAGAAGATATATAACATTATTAATAAGACAGACTATTCCGTTTGTATTTCGCTTACGCTACATACAAACTCCATAATTTTTTGATTGATTGTTATTGGTTGATTTAGGTGTATGGTGCTTTGGATTGATACTTTTATTTAGGTACATATACGATGTACCTATATTATTTTTGACCTTGAAACATGTTATTTATTTCTTTTAAGTGAAATAGTATATAACATATTTCTAATATTGAAAACATATATCCAAAGTATTTGAGATTTTCTCTTATATAAGGATTTGATAATTTTCTTATAACAGATTCTCTTGTTCTCTTAAATAAAATTGGTTTTTTCATAATATCATTCTCCTTTGATATATTATTCTCTCTTCAATTGTCTACCTAGAGATGTTCTTTTCTTGCTAACGCTACGAAAAAACCGCCCTTATCAAAGGGCTACATCTTGTGCTTACGCACATATTATCTTTTGAGCTTGTATATAGTTTTCTTATACCCCTATCTGTGGGTTAAAAATGAGTTTTTGAGAGTGATTTTAAATTTTTATGTCTTAGGTGATAACTTATAAGGGTATGAGATAAAAGTGGCTAATTTTTTCTGTGAGGTGTGATTTTCTCCCTAAATTGCTTATAATAAGTCCTCCTTAAAATTTATTTTTTTTGTTCTGATGAGAGTGGTGTGATGATTATTTACAATAGATTATTCTCTTAAAGAGATTTAAGTTTTTAAGAATTATTAAATAGAATAGTGAAGAATAATATAAATTTATGCAATAAAAAAACAGACAGCTTAATTGCCGTCTGTTAATTTTTTATATTTATTTGATTTATATTGATAACCAGTTAGATTCTGGTTTTGCAATAAGACGAGCATTATTATATGCCATATCAAGTGTTAAACATGTGTGACCTTGATAATAATTTCCTACTTTAGTTACGGTTAAAGCTAATGACGGAGTAGTATCATCCTCTAAGCATAATGGAAGTAATAACTGAATCTTGTTTTCATAATATTGTGGTATTGCCAATTTATAATTAGCTGATACTCGCTTTTTCATAGTTTCTATTGAACCATTGAGATTGTTAAGAATATTTTTGCTATCTTTAAGTTTTTCGGGAATTCTTTCAATATTATTAATATCTTTCAATATATGTTTATAGTTAATGTTTATTTCGTAGTGCCAATCAAATAATAAGAGAGATGGATCGTCAAAATAATTTGCTCTTGGTGGGCGCTCAGAAATATTCATATTTCCTAAATCATATGATGTAAGAAACTTTAATCCATTTTTGCTTTTATCTTGATATGCGTATATTGGTTGATAGAATTCAGTAAAAAGTCCTGTGTTAAATAGCGCATATTCATTATTAATAATTACATTCTTTTCAGAAGATAATTTTTTATATGTGTGAACCATATAATTTGTAAGAATTTTATTATTAGGGTATGTATCATTAGACCAATTTTCTTTATCTGCTATTTTAATTAGATCTTCTATATAATCATTCCAGTTTACATTGAAATACGCCATATATTCTGCTCCTTTTGTATTTTTAAATGCTTCTGTAAGTATATCATATTTTCTTGATTCATGGAACGGGAAAATATCTGTATCATCTGGCTTGTACAATTTAAATGGATATGATTCATATTCTTGTGATTCAAGTGGTATATATTCTCCTTGTAATTTCGTACATGCTTTTATATAAGCTTCTTGTGGTGTATCAGCATAAACAAAATAAATGTAATCATAAGGTTCATAACAATATGCTGCTGTTGTTGGTATTAAATATGTATTCATTTGTAAACCCTCCTTAGAAATGTGATTTATATAATTTTATATTCTCTTTTTTAAATTTGTTCTGAGATAAAATTCTTTACATGGAATATAAGGAGAAAAATGTATGATTTTGAGTCTATTTTGGATTTTTATATGTCAGGTGGCTAGTTGTTAGGGTAGAAGATAAAAATTGAAATTTGAGCTGTGAGAGTGGATTTTTATATAGATGTGAGAATTGATAATATTATTTATAGTAAATGTGTATGAATGTATATAGATAGTTAATGCAATTTTGAGTGATGTAAAAATCAACCTTGTATTTTGAGTATTTAGGTAAGTAAAAATGATTTTAGGTGTTATTGGTAGGGTGGAATGAAAAGACTGTGTATGAGTGTAATAGAGGGTTTAGATGAGAAATGGAATTTTTGGTATTGTTATAGTAGGATTTTTTGATGGATTGTATTGGATTTGGGGATTCTGGCGTGGTTTATATACTCATCTCTGTGTGGAATGGTTGTGATATTTTTTTGAAAATAAAAAAGACAACCACATTAAGTTGTCTTTTTATAGATAAAGTTATTTATGTTGATTTTTAATAGAGTCATAATTTTCTATTACACGTCTTAGTTTTGTTACAAAATATGAGATATCCGCAAAATAATTAGGATATGCCAATTTTAATGTTTCGAATGAAGATGCTGATACTAATACAACATTAATATTTGAACCTTGTTCAATTTTTCCATATAATTTTGTCGCTGTTTCGAGATTTGAGGATTTAAACGGTTTTACAGTAACAGTCATTTTGTCATAATTGAGTAATATTATATAATATAAATTTTTATCTTTCTGGTTATATTTATTACTCGCATGATTAATGGACACATTTAATCCACTAAGAGTAGATATTATATTATTTTTCTTATCAAGATACTTAATTTCTGATATTAATTCATCAGCCCATTTAGACGTATTGGGACATATAGGCATTTTCTCTTCTATGGCAAACAAAGAGGATACAAGTGTAAAGAATCTTAATATGTCATAATCTCCTTGACTGGATTTAAGATTGCTTTTTGTATATATCCCCATCATTTCAACAGCAGTTGCCCACATGTGTTGTAATTTTGTACGAAATTGAATTTCTATGAACATATTTTTATTGTAAGTGTCTTTAGATTCACTGTGAAATTGATATACCATATGATAAGATCTATAACCTGATTCTTTAGGATTGGCAATATAATCATATTCACGTTTAAGTATATGTCTTATTCGAGAAAATTTATATCTATCTATTGCGTTATAAACTTGTTCTATAGTGTCAACAATTACTCGACATCCACCTAAATCTTGCATTTTATATAATTGCATTTCAGGAAATCTTTGAATTTTGCCTGTTATGGATTCAAGTCGTTTTAATCTTTGAACAACAATGGCATTTGGATTTTTTTGACGAAGATTACTACAAATGACTTGTAATGGATAAGCATGTGCAGCTCTCCAATTATTTAATATTACCAAAGCTTCTTCTCTTTCTTTAGGAGTAGAAAATGGATCGGCTATGATTTTACCTGCTTTGTTAATCTCGTATTTGGTATATTTAGGTACTTCCCATTTATTTTTATCTTTCATAGAAATTTCCTCTTTAATTTGCTTAATCAATAAATCTATATCGTTATCATTAATTATATCATTGATTGAGAGGAAATTCATTATATTTATTAAATCTATAGTTTTTTTCATTGCAATACTCCTTTTTGAATTGTATTTTTATATATGTTCACTTATATTTATTCCCTACTTTTGAATTATTGAACATTAATTATTGAACAGGAGTAATATAAATATTTATATGGGGTGTAAGAGATGTATAAGAAATGATATTTAGAATATTGAAAAATTATATGAGATAAAAATGGATTCGGCAATTGAATATTATATGGGTGAAATTGTTATGTTTTTATAGGATGATTTTAAATATGGGATATGTAGATTTAAGATAAAAATTAATGATTATACATTTGGTTCGAGAAATATAAGAAAAACAAAGGTTCTCTGAAGAATTATTTATGAAAATGTAGTAATTTTGAGTGTATGATTATGGGTAAATATAAGAAAAAATAAATGTGTTTTCGAACTTAACTTCGAACTGAATTTTGGGAATTTCGTGTGAATGGAACAGATAGGTGCGTAAACGCACCATGGGCTGGCTGCTACGATGTAAACATACCCCCTAGTAAATATATAATAATATTGTACTATTATTGTATGTTTTGACGGTATTTGTATATTTTACCGTGGTATCAAATCGCCTGATATAGTCAGGCGAGGCGATGCCGTGAGCTGATGCCGACAGCTTTTAATATAATAATATAGTTCGAGATATGTCCGTGATACAAAGACAAAATTAAAAATCTGTACGCCACACAAAGACACAAGCTGCATTCAATCTGTCCGTCACACACAAACAAAATAATAAAACTGTCCACCTACAACGGACAAGTAAAAAATCTGTCTTTCTGGTGCAAACAACCTTTTAAATATTCAACATAACAATTTGTATCTATGTTTTTACTTATTTTATTATAATTAATATTATCATGTGTAACAATAGTATCATCAATCAATGATAATTTATTATTATTATTATTATTATTATTATTATTTATATTATCACTCTTGATTCTGTTTATCTTTTCTACCATCTGATCCACATTATAAATATTATAATTAACCTTATTATTATATTTTAAAATGCTTATCAATCTGGTACGCTTTAATATTTCTTTCTATTTGTTATTTATATATTTCTAACTGTCTTTTTATCTGTCTTTTTATGTCTGCTCATTATCAAGTACCTTTAAATATAAGTATTAATTATCCTTTATATATATAATAAGATCGCCTGGTTGACATTCTAACAACTCACATATTTTATTCAGGTTGTCAAAGTTTATTTGATCTTTATTTCTGATTTTTTGTATCGTAGCTTCTCCAAAAATCTTATCTTTTCTTAATCTATAGCTTGAATATCCTTTATTTTTTAATTCTTCTAATATATCAATTTTGTATTTAATCATACTTTATAAACTCCGTTTCTTTTATAGTATATTAGTTTATTCCCCTATTATTTAAAAGTCAATATACACTATAAACAAGTGTACAATTTGCACAATACATACACTAAAATATTGTGTATAATGTCAATATACATACACTAATACATAGTGTATAATATAACCATAATAAAGGTAAGACATAAGGAGGTATAAGCCATGGGCGAGTATATTTCAGTTATTGTTGACGAATGCGGTTCTATCCGTGCATATTGTTCTGATTATTCAGACGATGATATTATGAATATTTTATACCAGCATCCTGAATGGTCGCAAAGATGTATTTCAATTTAAGAGAATAACACTATAAAGGAGGTTACACCATGAACACATTATACACATGTTACGAAACAAACCAGTCAATGAGCAAGACAGACTGGCAAAGCTACTATAATAATAACATTGACAAAACAGAATATAACAGCTTCCCAGACTGGTGGTATGACATGAGAAAAAGCGGAGTTATAGAAATAGCTTAATAAAATATAAGCAGTGACGGTTTAGCCGTGGGGGATTCAGTTCTCCGCTTGCTTTTCGAGGTATTTATATCTCATATATGATCTTTGATAATTACATATATTACACAATACGCTGATTAGTTTCATTATCAATCAGGGCAATATCAAGCCTACAATTTAAAGCGTGTGCAATTTCAATTAATTCTTTTTCATTAAAATTATCCCGTTTAAATTTATTAGTCATATTGTTTCCAGTTGTTCCCAACTTTTCAGCAAGTTCTTTAATATTGATTTTTCTTTTTAACATTACAATTTTAATATTTTCAGTCATTTATAAAACCTCTTTTCTATTTGATTTGAATATGATTATACATTGTAAGCTATGAAAAGTCAAATATATAAAAGAAATCATACAAAATAATGTGATTTTATATTGACAAATCACACGAAATAGTGTAATATATTATTAAAGAAAAGGATATCAAACGATTTTTAATTTATTAAAGGAGGTTGTCATTATGACAAGATACACATTAAAACAGCTTAAAGAAATGATTAAATCAGGAATAGCAACGGATCTTACAAAGGCATCTAATAAGGAATACAAAGAGTTGATTGCAAATGGCGGTTATACTCAAGTCGGTTTTGCTTCTGGTGTATATGGATGTAATGGCAAGTTGCTCAAGGGTTTAAAGGATGGCAAGTTATACGCCATTACTGCCAGATCATCAGCAATATTTTTTTTTAATCTTACATATTAAAAGCCTTGTATCGTGTGGCATCTGCTACGGCGTACGCATTAAAGCAATGCAAGGCACTACACAATATTTTATATTGTGCATCTGGTGAGGGCTACCGCTTGCGGTAATAAGTGAATATACCCAGATAGTGAGGCGGTTTGAATATATGAGAACTCACGAAAAAAAGACTTGGAAATATTCAAAGCATGTGAACGCTAAAAAATCACTGACAGCTCAAGATCTCAACGCTGTATAAACATTGTGAGACATTAGAAGGTGATTATTGATTAAGCTAACACCTTAATAAAAACAGATTAGCTTGATACGTCCGTAGCCATGTGAACGGAGGACAAGAAACAGACTGGAGGGAGTAAACAAAATACTTCCTGATGGGATGCATAAAGGCATCACGAAACAAACAAGCACGAACGGCGGAGCGTGAGAATGTGAGAGGATAACACAATAAAACCTCAACCGCTTTTATATGGTTATGATGATATAACAGCACTAATTAAAACGGCTTAACTGTTCTTTACAACTAAAAGAAATCTATAAGGCGATAATAAGACGATACTCCCCAGATAACAAGCATGTAGTGATGCAAGGGACTTCTAGAAATACGCATCCAGTGAATAAAGCGTTATAACGATGTAGTTAAAATAGCCTTATAAGAGAAAAGCCCTGAAAAGGACAAGAAAGATATATTGAGTTGATATATTTCGATATGAGGAAGCACAAAGGGCTATATAAATACATATTTACATATTAATAAAGAAGAAATACAGATACATATATAAACATAGATATAAAAGCAATATTTTTTATTGCTTATAAGATGCAAGCAAAATAACACATGATAAGTATATTACAAAAGGATTTATAAATCAGTCGGGCAAAAGTGGAAATCCCAGGCGGTGGCAAGTAGTAGATTGATTATAAATAAATATGTTTTCCCTGTCTTATCGCCGTTATACAAGCAAGTTGTAAAAGCTGAATGATTAAATAACCATCAGCAAAAATAAACAACTTGCTTTTTTGTTTGCATAAATAAGCAATAAAAAAGAATAAAGGAGGTTATTCCACAATGATATATAACTTATTAAATATAAAAACAAAAAAGATTGTAGCCTATACAATAATATCTGGAAATGATAGCGATATCTTAACAGATGAAGAAATACTTGACAGCCGTTTAGAATGTGGAATTGATGAAGGATATATTTCAGATAATTCCTATAAATGGATAAAAGGCAAAGAAAAAAAAGGATTTTATTATAAGGAGGACAAAACAATGAATAATACAATAGCTTGTTACGATTTTAGAATTATCAGATGTCAGGACGGATCAGAAATCATTGACGAAAAACTCAAAACTCCGCTTGATTCTATTGATGGAGTTTTAGCTGCTGAATATCAGAAAGTCCAAGATGCACTTGACATTATACATAAGAAGGAAAAGAAGAGACAGAAAGAAGCATCAGCAAAGCAGAAGAAAGAACGCAACATATTATTTAAAATCGCTTGTTTATGCGGATTAATTACAGCTTAAAACAATACATATAACGGAGGTAAAAACATTATGAAAAAGGAAAAATTCAAGTTATCAGGTGAATATTTTTGTGGAAATAAAGCAAGTGATTATGCTATCAAGAACGGATTCCTTGATTATGCCACACTTGCAAAGAGTTTTGATGCGGTATCTTCAGATATTATATCAAAAACAGATGGAATTATAGGTTACTGGGAACAAGAAAACGGATTTATTGATAATTCAGAAGAAATTGAAGCCATAGAAGATAATATATCAGAACTTGAAAGCAGCCTTGACGATATAGAGGAAGATTCAACAGAATATACAATCATTCAGGAAAAAATCACGGACTTAGAAGAACAGAAAGAAGAGCTTGAAAATGAAAGCGAGCCTGAAATCTTCCAGTACTTCATAATCTCTGAAAGAGGTGCTGAAATCTTAGAAGATTATACAGACGAAATTGTTTTCTATAATGAAGAGTTGGATCTATATGTTTGGGGTGTAACACATTGTGGTACAAGTTGGGATTATGTTCTTACAGATATACCGCTTAATTGTGGATATGATGATTAATAATACATAGTAGTAGAAGGGATGCAGTTTTAAGCATCCCTTTATTATATGGAGGCGATAACTATATTTAAAGGATATTACACAGCAACTTGTTATTATGGACTTGTAGAAGGCTATTATATGCAATTTGAGACAGAAGCAGCCTATAGAGAATATATGGAGGAATAGAAGCATGACGAAAGAAGTCGGATGCTACAATATTACTTTTTGCGGTTTATCTTATGATAATAACATACCTTATGACATGGTTATTATTGAAAAATTTAATAATAATACTTACATAGAAGGAAGTAAAAAAGTACTTTATTTTAGACATGAAAGAGGTTGTATTGTGCCAGTTTTCAACACTGAAAAAGAGGTTGAAAAGTATTTACAATATAGAAATTATGAAAAACTCAAAGTTAAGAAAAGCATAACTATTGAAATAGTATAGGAAAGAAGTCGCAGCTATGGAAAAATTGACATTGAGAATTAAAGCGGATGCATCAGGGAAGTATAAAACTATTGATGTATTAAAGCAGATTAAAGCATCATGTAAGGCAGTTGTGTTCCCTGATAAAACATTAGAGGAAACTTGTCTTGCTGATTTGCGTTTAAATGACAAAAAGGCTATTAAAGGCATTACAGAAGGCTTTCCTGAAACATGGAACAGTGAAACAATGGAATATATAGAAAGAAATTTTACTTTGATTTTTGAATAGAAAAGGGCGATTGATCATATGTCAAGGAAACATGAAAATTTTAAATGGAGTGGTTACAAATACGCACCTGAAAGCGTTGGTTTTTCGCTTAATGGAAAGCATATTAATTTTTCTGAAAATATTAGAAGCCACTTAGCATATTTGGCGATATGTGGAAAAAATGAAGAATTACTAATTGAATTAAAACGTGCATTACGAGCAGAAGAAAAGAAGTCCTTAATCGTTGGAAAATGTATTTGCTTTTTTAAGAAAGATTCAGATGAATTTTATTACACACAGCAACTTAGATATAATCCTGATAATTTGCATGATGCTTTACGATGCTATAAGGAATGGAAACGATATATATTAAGCAAAAATTGTATTCTTGAGACTGGTTTTACAGTCACAGAAGGAACATTTGAACCTTTTGAAAATGGAAATAATAAACCAAAAGTCAAAACGATTGAAAACCATGTTGATCTTACACATTGTAGATCAATAAATGTAATAAGAAGAAGTATATATTAATATTAAGGAGGACAATTTAATGATGAATATTAGATTAACAATGGAAGAATTAAAAGCACTTATTAACAAGATAGAAAAGGCAGTACCTAAAAAGCCATCACTTAATATATTAGAGTGTATCAGGTTAAAGGCAACTAATAATAAATTAATAGCAACTGCGACAGATTGTGACATTGAATTAAATATCATTCAGGAAATAGAAGTATTAATAGAAGGAACTTGTTATATTAACTTGATGGATATTAAGAAGTTACTGAAGCTTAAAGCGGATTATTTAACAATCAAGCATCAGGAGGACGATGGAAAAATCTATATTTCTACCGGCAAGAAGGTTATTACATTAACTGCAGCGGATTGTGAGGTATTTCCTGAAATTGATTATAAATCATCAGTTTTGACGGATTTTTTGACAATCCAGGCGGATCAGTTAGCGGATATTTTAAAGAAACTTTCTTATTATGTAGAGAATGCGACATTATACAATCACAATGTCATGCTAAATAGTTATAATTTTGACAGAATACATAATAGAATAATTGGATTAGATGGAAAGAGGATCGCAATTAGAAATAATATAGAAGGCTTTAATCCAAACAATAATAACAATGAAGTCAATATACAGAAGGACTTCTATATTAAGTTGGAAAGAGTATTAAAAGCAGAGGAAAACAATTACATAAGCATAATGACAAGCGAAGATAACAAGTACATTGTTATTAGTGGAAAGTCTTTTATTATGGCTATTCAGCGTGTATCAGGTCATTATTTTAAAATTGATAGCATGTTATCAAGGGGTGAGTATTCATTCACGATTAATAACATTAAGGAATTAAAAGAGGCTGCTGATTATGATATTAAGCTCAAAGGAAGTGAAGATAAAAAGCCGTTGATTCTGTCTAATATAGAAGGAATTCTATCTTGTACAATGTCTTGTAATAACGGCGACAGCTACGATATATTAAATGTTACGGATAATGAACTGCCAGAAGGTTACTCAATGGGATTTAATCCGCAATTCTTGTCAGATTTATGTATTACATGTACAGAAGATAGCTTGCATTGTGAGGTAACTAATAATAAGTCGCCTTTATATGTGTATGAGAAAGATTATACTTTCTTAATATTGCCAGTTAATATTATTGCCACACCAGAGGAAATTATAACAGCGATAAAGAAATTAGCTGATGCAGCTTAATAGTAATTAATATAAGGAAGTCTATATTATAGGCTTCCTTTTGTATTGGAGGAAATGATGCAGAAGGAAAAAATAAATCGTACAGAAGAACAGATTGAGGATATAAAAAAATTCATTGTATCTCATGGTTTTAAAAATATGTCGGATTTTTCAAAGGCTGTAGGAATGGAAAGACAGAACATGTCAGCAAGAATCCGTGGAAAATGTAATCCTGATATTATTTTACTTTTGAAATGGGCAGTTATATTAAGATGTGACATTGTGGAGCTAATAGAGTTATTTTATCCAGAAGAGTATCAAAGATATAAGAAAGGATTATATGAATAAAACAGTAAAATATCCGTGTATTAATTGTATTTATTTTGATGCATGTGGAAATACAAACAGAATAGAACCATGTCTGGGAAGAATGACAAAATCAGAGAAGAAAGGGGAAGTGATGGAAAATGAAACTTACACAAAAACAAACAGAATTAATTGAACTGTATAAGCAGCTTGAAAGAGAATACGGGAAAGGAAATGTATTTTTCAGATACATAAATGATTATCACAGAATTAAGTTTGTTATCCATGACACTATTGGAAGTGATGTTTTTACTATTCTTTTTCAGTATAAAATCAGTGGAAGGGTAATTAATGCCTTAGAGGATAAGAGTTTAATGATTGGAAGAGATAATTTCCACAAAGAAGCTGATCCTAACTCATGGAGAAACCAGCCTAAAGAATGGCGATATGTCGGTTATCAAATTAGAACAGAATTATTATAGAAGGAGTGATTTAAAATGACAGAATATTTAAGTGAAGTAATAAATCCTGATAAGCCAGGAAGTTTTATGAAAGATACAAAGGAAAATATTTTACATGATTTAGAGCATTATACACTTGATCCAGTATTTGAAGATTATGGGAATTTTGTATATAAGCCTACTTGGGTGAATAAGGAAGCGGAGGCAAGATACAGTAAAGGTTGTACAGCTATTTGTGGAAATTTTGAGACATACTCACATGCATTTAGAGTTTATACAGATGATGAAGAACTGATAAAGGAATTTACAGAGGCTATCAGGAAGAATCAGGCAACAGAGGAATATAAGGCAGCTAAAAAGCGATTAGAGGAACGCAGACAGAAGGAACATGAAGAACTTATGGCACGGCTGGAAAGAAATAAGAGAAGATAAGGAGTGATGTAAGTGGAAAGATTAAAAGGATACATTGAAAAGTGGTTAGATGGACAAAAGGTAAGAGGTATTCAAGTATCATTGCTTGATATAAGAGAATGTGTTAGAATATATAATGCAATAGTACGGAATGAAAAACCTGAGTTTATCAATGGTAAAGTAAAAGAAATACTTGATAAATGTAAAATAGAAACAGTTGTAGAAGGGATTGGATGGAGGATTGCATAATGAAAGATTGTAATAGTTGTAAATATTTTTGGTATGATAATTCAACAGGCACTTCTGAATGTGGTCAGTATAACAATATGACAGAGGATGAAACTGATAAGTATTATACAAACGGAGAAGATAATTGTCCGTTCTACAAGGAAAATGTAAATTAAGCAATGAATACAACTTAATAGAGAGAATAAAAAAGCAGATAGCAGAGAATGTTATCTGCTTTTTTAATTCCAAAGAGAAGAACTGTTTACATGAAAAAGGAGACAATAATTATGGAAGAAAAAGATATTAGAATTTGTCCAGTATGTAATAAGGAAGTAGAAAGAAATGATATGAATTTCACAAGAGATTGTCATGGAATCACTTTTAGATTAGTGTGTAATGATTGTTGGGAAAAATTAATGGAAAAGGGATATGACGGTCAATATTATAGTGAAGCTGATGAATGTATTGATGAAGATTATTAAGAGGTAATGCAAATGTATAGAAGTGCAATAGTAAACGAACTTGGACATGTAATGTTTTGGTGTGATGAATTACAAGGAGACGAACAGATTGAGTGTATATTAAATGGACATCCTGAATGGTCTGTTAAATGCGTAGAAATTTAAAGGAATATATTGGAGGTATAAGAAATAGCAATTTCAAATGGAAAGGATGGTTGATTTTATGAAAACAGATAAATTAGAAAAATATCTTGATGAATTATCAGACGGAACAGATTTTGATTTTAGAATATCAGAAATAAAGAATGGTGAAGTTGAGTTATGCATGCAAGGAGATAACCCTTGCAATGAGGATTGGTGTACTGAAATTACAATTAAGAATCCAAAGACAAAGAAAGAATTAATAGAGACTTTACACGAAAAAATGTGGGAACTTTATGATGATTTTGATGTCGAGGAAGAAACATATCTTATGTTAGAAGCAAAGAGAAATGGGTTTCAAGGTGTTCCTGGTGTGGTTGATCTCGTACATAATGAGGAATACAAAGAGAACGCATTGAAAGAGTTTGCTGAGAAGTTAAGAGATTTATTATAGGAAGGAGTGCTTAATATGTTAGATTATACAAAAATTACATTTAATGAGTTAGACAACACAGACAAGCCATTACAGGCATTTTACAATTATGATTTAAAAGAAAGCGAAATTGATAGCTTTCTGGAAGAGTATGCAACTGTTGAAGAAGTTCCAGAAGGTGTATCTATTCAGAAAGTAGAACTATGCTTAACGATTTACGCACAGTATGATTTTAAATTAGAAGCTTGTTGTACAGATACAAATAACGAACAGTATTGGGTTGAAATCAATAAACAGTTTACAAATGCAGATGAATTTATTCAGATGATTCCAGATTATGGGAAGATAAAATTATAAAGAGGTGATGATTATGTTAGATATTACAAACTTATATGTTTACAGGATTGAAGAATTGGCTGTTGGAATTGTAAAGGCAGAGTCATATGAAGATGCAAGAGAAAAGGTGAAAGCAGCTTATTTGAAACACAACGATTGCTTTGATTCTGAAAGAGATTTTATTGAGTTAAAGGAAATTGCAGAGAATGATTCATGGTTTAGTGATAATCCTGATGTAGTTAAGATTGACGAATTGGTGTAGAAATGGAGTGATGATATATGCATGAATTTATAGTTAGATGGACAGCAAGTGGATATTGTGTAGACTTTTATTATATGGTTGTTACTGAATCATTGGATAAAGCAAAAGAATTATGGGATAAATATGTAAATATACATAAAGATATACAGTATTCGTGGAATAAAGCTGTTAAGGCAGTTGAAAATCATTATGGTGGATACATTACATGGAAAGATAACGGAGAAAGCAACAAGGCTGAAGGCTGTTACAAAATGAAAAATGTAAATACCTATGAGGGCAGCGATCATTTAAGAGATTAAGTAGTGGGGTGATGATAATGGAAATTGAAAATGTTGTAAACAATGGAGTGCAGATTCCAAATGAATGTACTTGTATCTGGTGTGGATCAAAAATGCGGCGTGGTGGTGCTAATAGGATGGGGGCAGGAGTTAATAGTTTTGCTTTATGGTGCGATAATTGCGGAGCTGTAGTTGTACATGCTTGTGATTTTGGAAAGAAAATTACTGGTTATGAAGTAAAATGGGACGTGAAATAGGTAAGTAAACAAGAATTTTTTGAAGAATGGAGGAATAAAAATGAGAGATGGATATTTGAATTATAACGAATTTAGAAATCAGTTTTTTGATAAATTCGGAAATAGAAAAAACAATTATATTATAGAAAAATATTGCAAATCATCAAATGGATGGATATTGGAAGAGACCATAAAAACATATAATGGTTGTTATTATGTTGTAAATAACAAATGTTATTTTGAATGTAATAATTCTTTAATTCCACTTAACATGGATTTTGAATCAAAAGATTGTGGAGCTGTGTATAAAATTGTTGGTAAAGATATAACGAAATATAGAAAAATTATTGGCAATGAATATCTTTGTGTAAATGAATATCTTGGATTAAAACTTCACAGACAAGATTATTCAGATGGTACATGTTTCTATACTTTACAAGATAAATTTGGTGAATTTCGTGTAAATCATGGTAGTAAAAATTTAGAGAAATTAATAGATGTATTAGAAAGAGAAAATCAATTAGACGAGAAATATATCAAAAGTTTACCAACCATAAAAGAAACAATTACACAGAGAAATATTTTTATAATTGATATTAAAAAATTTTTATAAAAATGAAATGAGGATTTACAAGGAAAGGAAATATTATGAATAACGGAATTTATCATATAAAGGATAATAAAATTTACAAAATGTCACTAAATGAGCCTATGAGAAAAATTGGAACTGTAGCAAGTGATGAAGTAATTATGAGTATTATTGATACAGTCACAGAATATATGTACTGTAATTATGGTGATTGTTGCATGAAAGATGACATAACATGGGGTGAATTACAGAAAGTGCGTAATGAAATTAAAAGCAATGCAATGGAAATGATAAAAACAAATTTGGATTTAAAATTAACAACTTTATAAAACATGAAGCCAATTGATGAAGATTTTGAAATAGTAGATGATTTGTTAGAAGAATGTAAACAGGAATTAAATTAGATAGGAGTGATAAAATGGAATGTCCGATATGTAAAAATAAACTAGGCTTTAATTGTGGAACATGTATTGAGTGTGGATACAATTATCTGAATGGAAAGTTTGAACATATAAGAGTTTATGTTGATGATTTAAAAAATATTGTTCCGTTGGATATTTTAGAAGAATATAGAAGAACATAAAAAATTTAAGAAAAGATGAAACGGAAATTTACAGTGAAGAAAGGTGGTAAAATTTATGGATAGGAAAGAATATTTATTAAGACAGGTATTAAAGTTATTTAAGCAACAGAAAGAAAGTCGTTATGTTTTAAATATTGAAAAGATGACTGTTATGTATGATGGAGCTGAATGTGACGGAAGTTGTCTTTGTGATGATATTATGGATGAATTAGGAATTGACAGCTTAGAAGATATTGAGGATGAGAAATAAAGTGTGATATAATATGTAAGAAAGAAGGTTGATAATATGGCGGGGTATAATGGATGGTCGATGAGCAACAATGCAGTTGCAGCTTATGAAGATGGTGAGAAACCATTAAGTAAGTGGACAAAGGCAAATATTTTTGATACAATTAAAGATACAGAAATTGAATTGAAATGTTCAATTGAGAAGTTAAGAAGACTTCCTATAAAAGTATTGAAAGAAGTTTGCCTGAGATATTCTTCATGGCATCATACAAGTAATCACTATAATAAAACAGAATTCTATTCGCTTGATATTAATAGAATAGAAAATTTGACAGATGATAAAATTGAGGAATTGCTTTTAGATTATAAAAAAGAGAAAAGAATGGAATCTAAGCCTTTAGAAGAAAGATGGGAATGTGCTTTCTTAGAATGGTCTGGTACTAGAAAACATCCAGTAGCAACAGAAGTTATTGAAGAAGGTATTATAAAAGGCAATTGGTTTTATCGTAAGGATGGTTCTAAAAAGAAAACTACGGCAAACGGATTTAGGTTTATAAAAAAATTGGAGGAATAAGTAATGGCATTTATAAATGAACAAGGTTTGGAAATTAGTTATGAATGTTCGGAATTAATCAAAGAGCTTAAAGAAGATATTGTAGAATTTGGTGGTGACACAGTTGTTGCAGTATGGTGCAAGGATAATTCAGGAGTTACATTGTATGTAAATTATGATTTTATTGATGAAGATCAGCCAATAACTGAAAAAGAATTGGATAAAGATGAATACATACAGAAAATGACAATGAGTGCATTATTAATTTTATTAGAAAAGCAAAATGAAATTTTGTAATAATTGAATAATTTAGAGAGAACATTTAAGAGATTGGAAAGATTGAAAATATCCAGTCTCTTATTTTTTATGGAAAGGTTGTGATGAATATGTTTGATTATAAAGAATTTAAGAAAGAGATGAAAAACAGAGGTCATAAGGTACATAAAAATGGAAAGTATCTTACAATTATTCCTAATAATAATTACGAGGGATATAATAAAGGATTTTTGTTTGCAACGGATATCGTTGAAGGTTTTGAGGATGTATTAAAGTTCATTACTATGGATCACTATAATACTTGGATATATAGTGCAAAATTTAAAATTATATGATAGAATTAGAATAATAACAATGAGACGTGAATTTATATTATAATTTTAAGGAGGATTTAAAGAATGGGTGTTATTTTTGTGTTATTTGGTATTTGTTATATTATTTTTATGATTATCAAGGAGGAAACTGTTAAGCCAGTATCGAAGGATTTTGATTGGAGGGCAGCGATGATTGATCAGTCAAAAAATAATTTATCACCCAGAGAATATAATCGAAGAATTGATGCTGGATATTATGACAGAAAAGATAAGAAAAATTAAATAGTAACAAAGAGTTAAGCTGTTGAGTAAAAATATTCAACGGCTTATTTTATTTAGGATAGGAGAATATTAAATATGAATAATTATAAGGTAATTGGAAGATTCTACAGCAATGGAGTAAGAATGATAACAGTATTAATGAATAAGGCAGCTTGTACTATGTCCGAAAGAGAATTTAATAGAATTGTAAGTATTAAGTAAATTATTGGATAGGTTCTCTGATGGTGCAAATGATGCAGATATAGAAAGCTAGGAAAGATTGGAGAAAATAAAATGAAATATGATGATTTCACGAGCGGAGAATATGTGAAAAAAGAAGATGTAATGACATATTTAAGAGTGTTTAATTGGGATATGCCAAGAGAAGAATTAATTGAGAAATTTAAAGGTATTTCATCTATCACCCTTAACGACCAGGATATAAACAAAGTAAAAATAAATAAAGTGTTAAATGGTGAATGGAATAATGATTAATTAGAAATGGATATTTCACAAGGAGATGATTATATGAAAATTGAACATATACAGTATAAAGGTAAAGAATGTATTAATGTCTTTATTGACAAAAGCACAAGCAATGGATTGTTATGGTTTGGACACGAAATATCAGTGACTTTCTTAAAAGAGAAAGACAAATTGATATTTGAATCAGCATGGCATGTTGGAGTTAGTGAAATGTCGTGGGATTCATCAGAAGAAAGTTCATTTGAAGAGACATTCCCAGGATTGCTAAGTGAAATGAGAAATGAAATTATGCAACAAATAGGTATGACAGAGAATAAAAATTATAGCGGTGCTTGTATTAACTGTGATTATAGAACTGATCCAGATAACGAAGGTTATGTTTATTGCAAATGTAAAGAAAGTGAATTATCAGACGGAAGATGGCTTATGCAAGATTACGGTTGTAAACATACAACAGATGAATTATATAAGTAAATGCGTGCTTCATTAGAATTGGAGGTAAAAGAAATGAAAGAATGTACAGTTATATGTAATACTCGTTGGGGATATTGCATGACACCTAAAAAATGCAAATCTATTGCAGAAGCAATTAGATATGCAAAAGAAATGGAAATGGCATTTAGAATATTTGTGAATGGAAAATGTATTAAGTCAGGTTGGTATAAGTAAATTCGCATTTCAAAGGCAGATTGGAGGATATTATGAATTTATATGATGGTTGTGAATCAAATAATGAAATCATTTATGGTTTTACTTCACTTGATTTTTACGATAAATTAGAAAAGCGACAAAATGAAATTTTATCACAAGGAAAGAAGGTTGTGTTTGTGGAATCAAATACAAGTGTTCATTCAGGTGCAAGAGTTGTTATATATTCTGATAAAATTCCCGAAATAATGCAGAATTATAAATATAGATACGTCAAAATCAATGGAAAATGGACAAGAAATAGTCTTCTTGGATATTGTGATTGCTGTGGAAAATATAGAGAACTTATTTGTTTGAGTAACAAAGGCAATACATGTGAAGATTGCTGTGAGATAGGATTTTAAATGAAACTAAGATTTCTTGATAAGATTGGAGAAAAATATGGAAAATATAGCTAATGAATGGTGTAAAAAACATCATGCAATATTACTTAGATGTTGCAAGAACGGGTTTTATTATATGAACGCAAATGGAGATTGGTATATCTCTTATAATGAAATGTAGAAAGCAGGTGAAGCGAAATGACAAGTATCGAAAAGTCAAAAGAGGACGCACGGAACTTAAATGAACTCACGGATCATTTAATTAAATTACTTGAATCGGATGACAAGCGGTTTTCATTTGAATTTTGTGCGGGTGGTACAATGGAGATTTACGACAAAGAAAAAGAAATTGGTTATGCAGTTCACATTGCACCGATTGAATATGATGAAGATGGAAATGCAATAAATTTATAGTAAACGTAAGGGCAGTTAGGAGAATAAATACCTAGCTGCCTATTAAGATATGATATAATAAGAAGGAGCGATAATTATGTTTACAGCAGAAACAAAGATATTATATAGAACACAGGCAAGAGCAGGTAGTGGCGATGGAATAGCAGAAGTCAAAGCAGGTCAGATTTTTAATTTTGATTCAGTAACTATGGAACTTTCAGATAAAGAAAAAGAATTTCTGGAAAGTTGCAATAAAAAGACATGGACAATGATTCCAGAAGAATTATCCGATCCGACAAATTACCAAAACTTTATTGAATATGTTAAATTGTTATAGGGGAATATACTCTGAAGATGCAATTGATAGTATGGAAGAAGCGAGTGAGAAAATTGATGAAGCGACTGAGTTATTGAGTGAAATAATATAAAAAGAGGCGAGGTATTTAAAACCTCGCCATGTAATTTGTATAAAACTTTTAACAAATCACTTCAATCTACAATAGTAGAAATTAATTAAAATATAATATAGTAATAAGAAAATGTCAAGTACAGGAGGAAATATAATGGCTTATTATTCCAAAGAAGCATATGAAGGTAAGGCAAGGTGGGCAACCGAACATCATAAAAAAAATGAACAAATAGCAATTGATAATGGTGCAACCAAAGAACAGGCAGAAGCAATAAGTAAACTTTGCGATGATAGACATTACATTCACTGTTATTGTGAAAGGGTTTTTATCTCAGAGTCAGAGCCAGCAGATATAATCTGTAAAATGTTAGCAGAAGAAGCATCATATGCTGGAATAAATATAAATGAATATTTAAAGAAAGTAGGACTTGAACCCATTAAATATACATATAGTTTTGTTGATGACACAGAAAATGATTCGACTTATGAATATAGTGAAATGAGCAGGGAAGAAGCGGAAGAAAAAACAATGAAAGTTATGCATCAATTTAATGAAGATATTCTTGATTATCTAAGAAATTTTGACAAAAAGTATGATACTAAATTTACACCGATAGGATATAGAGAAGAATTAATGTAGGAATGAATAATAATATTGTATATATAAACATATTTTGTGATTTTTAATAAGTGGAAACAAGTAAATAATAGATTGGAGTGATTTATATGTTTAAGTGGAAAGATTACGAAGAGAATGCAGCATTATTCATTGATGGAGTTAGTGAAAATGTAGCGATTTTAAGATATAAAGATTTTCAGTTGACAGATGCAACTACAGGATTAAAAGTGAAAATGAAATCGTCCAATATTGACGAGGCGAAAGTTGATGCTGAAAATTTTTTGAAAGAATTTTGGAACAGAGTGGAGAATAATTACAAGAGAAATTTAGATGCATTAAATTAAAAGCCAAGTAAACCAAGTTTTTATGTGGAATGGAAAGGAGAATGATGTAATGGAATTTGCAAAATATTATAATGCAAGTAATCTCGTAGAAGAGATGCAGAAAGCAGAAGAAATTGACTGCTACCCAACAGACAATGATAAATTTGAGGGTGTGTATGTTTGTATGGATACAAATGATTTCTGGATTAGCAGAATTAATAAGGGATATAATGAAGAATATTATAGAGAAGACGGTAAATATCTTGTAGAACGTAATAAAATCAGTATCTATGATGTCATGGATAAACTTCATGAACTATATTCTAAGAAATTACCTGATTTTAAGGAAAATGATTTACAATTTGAAATGAAAAATAAATGTCATGATTATTTAAAAAAATTTAAAGCAAAAGATATATGTAAAGCAGTTATCCTTTTAGATGATTATGACGGATTATCGAATTGGGATTGTTATGAAACGGATTCGTTAGAAAAGGCTATTAAAATTATTGATGGTGGATATGGAATTTTGCCATTAGTAGCTTAAGAAATCTAAGTTTACTTATGAATGAAAAGGAATGAATAATATGAATGACGTATTGGAACAGCGATTAGCTGCAAAGAAGCGAGACTTGGAAAATCAACAAGAATATTTCAGAATTGATATGAAAAACATTGAACAATCAAATTATGAAGGCAATGCCATTAATGCATTATTATACATGAAGAAACTGAAAACGGAAATTGCAGAGTTAGAGTTAGTGATGCAGTTGAAAAAGACAAATGAACTCTAGGTTTCAAGTTAAGAAGGGAGAATGATCATTATGCATGTGAATATATTTGAAACAAAATCGGATGAAGAATTATCTGTATTATACGGACAATTTCTTGAAGCAGAAAAAATATCTGGTTTTCCAGATGATAACGAATTGGGGAAAATTAAAAAAGAATATGAAAAAGATTTCGGAGCAAATACTGTATTAATGCTTCAAATTGAATTGACTCATACAATAGCAAATAGATGGTTCATAGAACATAGAGGCAAGTAAATTTAACTTTCTTTTGGTATAGAAATGGAGAATATTATGTTAAGAAGAAATTTATTTATAGGTATTCCAAATGACAAATTAAAAGAATGCTATGATAGTTATATTAGAGTTAGTTGTAAAAGAGAAAATAAAAAAGAGTTATTTTCTGATTTAGTAATAGAATATAAGTCTTTTATAGAAAGCAATCATCCTAAAGCAGCGGAAGCAATTTGTGAAAGGGATATGTTTAATGAGATTGCAAGAAGATATTTTAAGATAGCTGATGTTATTAAGGACAAAGATTTTTGTGAGATATTTGGAATTGAGGTGAAAGGCAATTAGTAAATTAATACAGAAATTAAATTGGGATATGCCATTTATAAAAAATCAGTGTATGTTTGTATATGCTGAAGCTGATTTAGATTCTAATCAAAAAATGCAAGAACCACTACAAAAACTATATCAGTATGAAAATCAGCCAGATATGAGAGAAAAGATAAAAGAATATATTAATGAGCTTGATACAGAAATTGGCAGACTTGAATCTGACCTAGAAAAGCAAATGACTTACAATGTAGAAGCTTGCGAGGTTAGTGCAACTGAATCAAGGTTGAATGCAATAATCGAAGTGAAAAATGATTTATTAGGAAGATTAGAAGAGGTAATATAAATGGAAAATAGAAATGTAATTGAAACAGTAGTACATACGGCATTAACGAAAAGAGAGTTAATTGATTTGATTAACAAATCTTTTCCTGATGAAGAGGTTGGTAATCACGGACAGATAGCACAGCTTTCCACAACAACTATGTCAGATGGAACAAAAATGCAGAACGTTTGCTTTGGTAAGATATTAAAAGTTTAGTGACAAGATGAAAGAAATTGCAAATAAGATTAAGCAATGTAAATAGTTATGGAAGGAGAATATAAAAATGAAATCAGTAGAAACATATTTGTATGATATACAAGATGAATTGTGTGATAAAATCGTGCATCATTGGGAAGATGACCAACGTTTTGCAAATCAAAGAGAAATGCAGCAATATAATTGTGGAATTGCTGAAGCAATGGAGATTATTAGGAACGTATTGGATGGACGTGAATTTAAGAGTCCATTATTGCAGTCAATGAAAGAATGATTTATTGGGAAGATTGGAAGAGGTGATATAAATGGTAAGATATATGGAATGTTCTACATGTGGCAAGTCATTACTTGAAAATTCAATTATTGTTGTAAGAACTGGGTTTACAGATAAATATTGTTCATATGGTTGTGCAGCAATTGGTAGTGGATTTTTTGAAAATATAAAATTAACTGATGAAATTGTCCAAGAACACAAATCTTGTGATGGAAAAGATTGGCTAATAGGAGATTGAGGTGATATAAATGTATGAAGAAGAAATAAATGCGGCATTGATCTCCATACAACAATTTAAAATCTCGTATAGTAATGAAAACGGAGTTATTACAGTTGGTGATATTGAAGATTTAATGGCTAATATTGATACCATAGAAGAATGTGTAAGAAAACAAAGGAGATTTCCAACAAATAATAAAAGAGAATTTAGCTTATTTGGGAAATCAACAATTGTACATCAGTGCGGTATTTGTGGTAGTAATGTATATTCTACAAATACATATTGTCCTCAATGTGGGCAGAAACTTTGTATGTGAAGTATTAGATTTGATTGATGAGCAGAAGAAACGAGGTGATATAATGACAAATATGACACTAAAAGAGTTGATAGAATATGAAAAAGAATTATGCAGTTTACAACAAGAGTATGAAGGTAAACTAACTAAGATATACGGAGAGCCTGATTCTTCAAATAAAAAGAGGAGACTAACAATTGTTTTAAATCTTATTATTGAAGAAAGACAAAAAGTTAATCGTCAAAAATATAAACCCGTGTAAATGACGATTTCTTTTTATGATTCGGAGGTGTGATTATGCAAATATATTTTGAGGATGGAAAATTAATAAATTCTAAACTCCTTCCAATTATTCCTAATTTTATAATTAATGCAGAAGACGGAGTAACTTCATGCATTAATCAATTAGATGATATTAATAGTGTAAAACCATGTGCAATCATATATACGAATTCAATATTTGCTCTTAATGGAAAATATGCATGGAAAAATGCATGATATTTTTATTAGAAATAATGAAAATGGTTGTTTTGAAAGAATCTGTGATTTTACACCAAGAGAATTAAGAGAAGGTCACAATATTGGGAAAATGTATGTAACTGGTGAATTTAATTAAATAAAAATGAAAGAATTGTCTCTGCCTCTGATTTATATTGGAGGCGTTCTTGTGGATGTATGGGTGATATAGAAGAAACTAAACACACTAAACTAACATGGGTTATAAACAACGGGCAAAATCTTAGAAGCGATAATACAAGTGGTATTAGAGATGTTTTAAGAGCTAATGGAAAATGGGGGAGCAAGAATTACCTTTCAAAAGAAAACATATTGGCTGGCACTTTCGATGAAAAGAAAGATACTGTTGCAGCAAGAAAAGAAGCCGAATATCACCTATACAGAGATTTTTTAAAATGGTATAATTGTAAATATGATAAATGAGTTGTCAATAGAAATTTTGACAGTTATTTCATTATAAGAGAGAATGTTATAATGTAAAATATAAGAAAGGCTGTGATAAGAATAAGTAAATTGATACAGAGGATTAAATGGAATTTAGACGGATCAAATACATAAATGTATATGTATGGCGAAAATGATTTTGAATCTAATAAGGTAATGCAAGAGCCATTGGAAAAATTATATAGGTATGAGATGAGAGAAAAGGTTTATGAATGATCAGGTTTCGTAAGGTAACTGAAATTGAAAGCAGATGGGGAATTTGACAAGATGTTATAAAAGAAAAAATGAAAAATAACAATTTAATGGAGGTATAATATGTTAGTATCTGAATTAGTTGGGAAAAACAAAAATGAAATAACGTCAAAAGAACTTAGATACATGTTAAGGGAAAAGATTACAAAAGTATATTATTATAGTAATGAGAATGATTTTTTTACATTCTATTTTTATGAAGATGGTAGTATAACAAAACATGATGCAAAAGATGATATTGAATATCCAAGTAATGTAGAAGAAATGGAAGAATTAAAGAAAAAAGGATATAAAATAGAAGATGCAACTGATAAATATGCAGTATGGAATTAGTGGAGGTAAAATAAGGAGAAATAGAATGTATGTAGAGTATATTCGTTGTAAGAAAAGACTCTAAATGTGCAACTTTAGAAAGTGAATTTTTTGACACAGTATCAATAAATAAAAATTATATTGAGGAAAATAAAAAAGAGACATATGAGCCATAAGAATTGTTAAAACCAAATGAAAAATTGCTTTCTTATTAAAAATCAATCAAATATAGAAATAAGTATTAGAAGCAGAAATTAACTGCTTCTTTTTTATTACAGAAGATGAGGTGATATTATGACAACAATTAGAGATTTTATAGAAAATAACGAAAATGTACCAATTATAATCGAAACATCAGAAACGAAAGACACAACAGATCCATTAAGAAAGGAACTTTGGAAAGGCATGTTGTATGATATTCCAAAAGATTTGCAGAATCGAGAAGTAATTCAGGAAGGGTATGGGATTGTAGCTCAGTGTAATATATTAACAATTTTAGAGGAAGGTGATGAAAAATGAGTAGATATAAGAATGGAAATCCAAAACATACAAGCAGATTCATATGTATGAAATGTATGAATGAAAATATGTTGGCTAGAGGAATCCAGAGACAAAAACAAAGAGAACAAAAACATATTAAAGATTTGTATTGTTTGAAGTGTGGAGAGGTAACAAAGTGTATCGAAGTAAGATTCTGTGATTCTTATGAAGAAATTTTTGAGGCTGCAAAGATAAAAAGAGAGAATTATTACATAAATGATTATGAAAGCGAGGTTGATGAATATGTGTTACAAAGCAGAGGTGCAAAAACGAAATGAAGAAAAATTAGAAGAGATATTCTTAAAAGAAAATGTGCCTGACTTTATTCAGGATTATTTCTTGTTAATATCAAGTAGAGCTGCAAGATTGAATTATTGGATAACGATAAGAAATTTATTAAATTGGTTAATAGGTAAAAATTATATTGAATGTAGAGTGTTATCCGAAATTACTCCTGAAATATTAGATAAAGTAACTGATTCAAAAATAATTAGATATATGGATTACTTAAAAGAATCTGGAATAAAACTTAATACACTTCTTACAAAGAAGAATCAGATGAGTAGTTTTTGGGAATATTTAAAAATTCATCATTATTGCCTGGATAATATTATTCAGATGATTAAATCTAGTGAATATAAACCAGTTAAAACCAATCGTATGAAAATGGAAAAAATGCCATTATATGAGGATGTTCAAGAAATGATTGAAAAGATAAATCGAAAACCTGATGAATTTATTCGCATAAGAAATGGTTGTGTATTTAGAACATTAAGAGGCACTGGATTAAGAGAATCAGAATTAGCAGGTCTTGATATTAGGGATGTATATCTTGACGAACAATATATAGATAGTAGACATCCAAGACCGTATATACTTGTTATCAGCAAAGGAAATTATGATTATACAGATAATGGAAAAGATATTGTATTTCTTACCAAAGACGCAATTGCAGCATTAACAGAGTGGTTAAAATATAGAGAAACGCTTACAGATATTATTGATACCGAAGCATTATTCCTTAATAAAAATGGTAAACGAATGAATGAAGATAATATTAAAGCTATGTTTAGAATTTATAGCGGTGGAAAATTGACACCACACATGATGAGGCATGAATATACAACTATTCTTACAAGAGAATCAAATGATCCTACTTTTGTTCGAGAACAGGGAAGATGGAAGTCAGATGCTATGATGAATAATGTATATGATTCTGGTGCAAGTAGAAGTGTAAATGTATTAGATAATATGTAACATATGTAAAGGACGATACAGATTATTTTGTATCGTCCTTATTAATAAAAGAAATATTCATATCAATATTAAGTGCATTGCATATTTCTAATAATGCTTCAATAGAAATATTATCTTGATTAAGTCTTGAAGTTAGAGCTGATTGGCTTAAATTCAATTTTTGAGCCAAATCTTTTTTTTTGATTTCCTTTTCAGTTATAATTGTTTTTATTTTGAGCAAGATTTGTTTTGCGTTCTTAACTGTAAATGCATTATCCATTATAAAATTACCTCGCTATTAAGAAATATCTAAATTATATAAGATATGTACAAATTAAACAAGATATATTAAAAATATTTGTTAATTATTTTATCTTAAAAAATTGAGATATATCTTGATTTATTAAGATATATAATGTATTATATAAAATATCAAAAGGAACAAACAGAGAAAGGAGGATATGTCAATGGAAATTAATACATTTGATATCGTAAGAGTGGATTTTGGAGATGTTGAATTTGCAGGCGAGCAAGGTGGCATCAGACCAGCAGTTATTATCCAAAATGCATACGGAAATATTTTTTCTGGAACTACAATAGTACTTCCATTTACGACAAAAATAAAACATTTACAACAGCCAACACATGCCCTCTTTGTAAAGGATAAAGATAAGGGGCTAACAGAAGATTCTATGATACTTGGAGAATGTGTTAGACAAGTATCTAAAGAGAGAATAAAAAAGAAATTAGGTAGCATTAAAGACTTATCAGATAGACAGACAGTTAAAAGAGTATATGATGCTAATTTTGGCTCTTTGGAGGTGTAATATGGAATATGTAGTAATGAGTCTTGAAGAGGCTAAAAAGGTTGCTAAAAAAGATGCTATTGTTCTTGTATCAAAGCAGGATCTTGAACATAGAGATTGTAATTTGAATTTCACAAAAAAGAAGTTTTGTGAATGCAAAAACATTCTTGAAGAAGCAGCAACAATTGCAAAAGTGTGTGATGAATTTGCCAATCAATTAAGAGTTTTTTCAGATTTACAGGTTGGAGAATTACCGAAGGGATATTTACACACGATATTATATCCATCAAAATAATGTGGTTAATAACCACATAAATACATATATATTAAACATTGTATTTTATATGTAATGTCCTTGACTACGAACACCTGTTCGGAGTAATATAATGGAAAAGGAAATAAATAAAAAAGCTTGACTAGAAAGTTGGAAGCCGCCTAGTCAAGCACATACAAAATCTATTTCTTGGGGGAAATATCTAGTATGCATTCAAATTATACATAGTAATACTTATAAAAGTCAATTGCATATCAGCAAATTTTTCCAAATTTTAACAATTTAATAGTATTTTAATTTTTTTTGGCATATCCAAAGGTTTATTAAAGTGCGTCAAAAATTAGAGAGGAGTGATTTTTTGTTTATTTTAACAGATGGAAAGAATTATGTCATGGAGAATCCTATGAAGTCAGGTGAGTATATGATAACAACTTCAAGTTCTATGGCAAAGGAATTTACTTACAAACAGGCGAGGTCATTAGTACAGAACAGCAGAAAGAAGTATTCATGGATTAAGAAATATAATCTTATTGATGTGGATACGGGGCAGAAGTCTGATAAATCTCTTTATTATAGAGGAAATGCAGATATCTATATAGGAGACAAAAATAATTTTGACTATGCCTTATTAGATAAGATTGAATCAGAAGCTAATTCTATCTTAGGATTAGCAGGTTGGGACGACAACCAACTGATTACATATAAGAATTTATTAAATACAGAATTGTCAAAGTGTGATAGTGCAGAAAGTGATATTAATCATGCTTTGGAAAAATATAAGAAGATACATAATGGTAAGAAGCCACAAGCTCATAAGGTAGCAAAGATAGGATATTTACTTGATGATATTCGAGATAAACATAAGAGAATAAAGCAGTGTATAAGGTATGTTCAAGTTATGCAAGATGCAATATCTAAAGGATATAACATTGAAAAGATAAAATTAGAACTCAGTAAGGTTACTAGCGATGATTATAAAGGTAGAACGGAATATTGGAAAATGGCTAATGATATATTGGAGGATTAATTATGGTGATATGTAGAAACTGTTTAATTCCTATGGTAGAGACTATGAGTTTTCAACCAGGAGAAAGAAATCGACATGATAGATATTGTAAGTGTCCAAAATGTAAAAGAGAAACTAAACATATTAAAGTTATGAATTCTGAATTGTCTTTCGGGGAATATATGAATAAAGAAATTCAAAAGGCGGGTAGAAGAAATGATTAATGAAGAGATGATGAGGGTTATTAACAATAATCCTGAAATGATGAAGGTTGTTAATACATACATGGAAAATGATATGAAAAAACTCAAAAAAATCTGTCATAGAGTTTGGTACGGAAAGTTTGATATGAGTGATTATGATGAGTTATATGATGTTGCAGTTGATTGTCTCATAGAAGCATTAATTACATACAATGATGAAAAAGCTTGTTTAGAAACATTTCTTGTAGGAAATATCATGAGAAAGACAAGCACATGGATGAGAGACAACAAATATAGGTTAAAGCGTCAGAATCTTTTAAGGGACGAAAATGGAAAATTGATTCTTGATGATGAAGGTAATCCGCAAATTATTATGAATGTCTCATTGGATGTTAATACAGATGAGGTAAAAAATATTAAAGACAATTTACCTTCAAAAGAGAATGTAGAGAAAGAGATATTTACAGAAGAATATACTGACAAAGTTGAATTATATTTACAGCAATTACCGCGAAAACAGGAAAGAGTGGCGAGGTTACTATCTCAACAATATACGAAAGATGAGATATTAGAAATATTACATATAACTGCAAGCGAATACAATGATTGTTTGTTAGGGTTAAGAAAGTATGAATACATATCAATTTTATTTTAATTAGGAGGAAGCAAGTTATGACAATGGTAGGAAGAGACAAAGTAAAAAAAGATCAGATGATGTTAGGAACATTACTTAACCAGTTTAAAAGAGGTCAGATTAATAAGAATCATCCTTTGCAGAGAAAGCCTGATCAATGGTCAGATGAGGCAAAGTCAGGACTTGCTGCCACTATAATTAAAGGAGAGGATATTGATTCTATTAAAATATGTGAGCAGATTGTAAGTTCGACAGAGTTCATTCTTTGGCTTATTGATGGATTGCAGAGATTAACTGTTCTTGAATCATTTAAGAATAATGCTTTTGAAATTAAGAAGAGTCTTGAAATGCCAATTATGTACTATCAAGGAGTTGATGAGAATGGAAAAGTTGGAGTTATCAAATATGATCTTAGAGGTAAAAAGTACAAAGATTTACCAGATGAATTAAAGGAAAAATTCGATAGTTATGCTGTTGATATAGTTAAACATCTTGACTGCACAGATGAAGAAATAGCTTATCACATTGCTAGATATAACAGACAGACAAGTATGAATGTAAATCAGAAGAATATTTTGGTTGCTTGGAAGATAGCACCTGAAATTAAAAAACTTGTCAGCAATCGTTTCTTTATGGATTGCGGAAATTATAATCCAAAAGAAGATACAAAGGAAGTATTTAACAGAATTGTGTGTGAATCTATTATGACTATGTTCCATCTTGATAACTGGAAGAAATCAAAACAAATGAGTTTGTATCTTAATGAAAATGCAACGAAAGATGAATTTGAGGTATTTGAGAATGAACTCAATAGGTTGTATGAGATTACTGATCAAGACACAGTAGGTAAATTGTTTAATTCAAAAAATTCATTTATATGGTTCGCTGCTTTTCATACATTTACACAGTTTGGAATTGAAGATATTAAATTTATTGATTTTCTTGAAGAGTTTCAGAAAACATTACATAGCAAGACATTTGTAGAATATGAGAATAAGAGTTTCGATACTTATGATGATGGTAAGGGAACTAAAGATAAGAAAGTTGTTAAGGCAAAACTTAACATGCTCGAACAGCTTATGAAGGAATATTTACATATTACAGAAGAAACTAATTCAGAAACAGAGAATAATAATACAGATGAGTCTGATACAAAGTCGTGTGAATCAGATTCAACGCTTAAATTTATTCAGAATAATGTTTCAAAAGATGTATCTAATGAAGATATTGAAGAATATCAAGATTTTATGGATTCATATGTGAACATTGATTCTGAATTATACAAGCAGTGTTCTATGGCGTTAATGGCATTAACTGCCTACGCTTATAAGTGCGATAGAGATGTTGAATTAGGAAAGTGGATTGAAAATTGTCAGTCAAGAAAGTGGCAGAATCTTAGTCCTTCGCAGGAAGTTAACTTCAAATATATGAAGAGAAGTTTTGATAATTTTATTAATGCAAACGGAGGAGCTGCTTAATGGATATAACAATGTGTACAAGCCAAAGCTGTCAAAACAGAGAACAATGTTACAGAGCTATGGCAAAGCCAGATAAATATCAGTCATATGCTGATTTTACCAAGCTCTGTGCTGAGAAAGATTATCAGTGTATGTGGGTAATTAAGGATGGAGATGTTCTTGTGAATGATGTAGATAATATAGCGAGGTGTTAAAATGGTCGAATTAAAGAGATTAAAAAATATGATTAACGATTGTATTGCAGTAGGAGAAGATAGTTTAAAAGTGCGCCATTCTCAAGACAATGAATTAATAATGAAAGGACAGTTAATGGCATATAACCAAGTTTTAGGACTTATTGATTTATTAATTAGCGAAGAAAAACGATTGGAAGAGAAAGAGCTATCTCAGAATGCTGCGACCTATGATGAGTTATTAGAAATGGAATGGGACAGTAAGTAATTAGAGAATAACACAAAGAGTAAAATTCTTTGGATTACGAGGTGAAAAGGATGTTCAGAAGAAAAACAAAACTTGAGAAAGTATTAGACAAGAAATCAAATTATGTAACATTTAGAGATTTTCTAAAATCGTTATCACACAAGGAGTTACATATCTTGGCAGAAGAAATTATCTGGAAAGAATACGATGGATATAATGGTTCATCTTGTTATATGGAACAAAATCATTATGACTTAATGGACAGGTGGCAGAAAGAATTTTATATAGAGGAAAGAGAGTATTTATTATCAAAGTAAAGTTCGTTTTTTTGAAAAAAAGAGGTAAAAATTATGTCAATTAAATTTGCAGATGACATTATAAAAGAAATAATTAATCGTGGTAAAAATTCTGTTAAAAATAATTGTGTAACTGGCGAACAATTTGAGAAATGGTTAAGAAGAGAGAATGAGGTAAATGGAAACAAAAGAAATAGAAGTATCTAAAATAATAAAACAATACACCTTAACAGAGGACGAATACCATAATCTAATAAACAATAATATGGAATATGGTAGTAGGAAAACCAAAGAGTATATTATTTTTTGTTTAAAATATTACAAACTTAAATTAAATTTTGGTGGAACGGCAAAGTTCGTTGAGGATATTATTGATTTTGTAACAGGAAATAGAAATTATATTCCCAATTTATATAACAAAACATTCTTTGAATGGTTAGATGAACATAGATAACAATAACAAGAAAGTTCGATTTCTTGGGAAAATGAAAGGAGATTTATATGGGCGTATCATGTGAAGTTTGTAAGTATGGATGTGAACACGATTACGTGAGAGGTAATTATTATTGTTCAAACAAGAATAGTGGTCATCCAACAGCGGATTCTCCAATTATAAATAATTGTGCACATGGAGAAATAGATCAGTGGAAATATAACTTTAAATATAAACCAGATAAAAGTGATCGTAATGTATCAAAGAAACTTATGTATGAAGAATTAAAAAAGATTCTTTTTGGGATTAAACTCAAAGACATTGATACTATTATGACAGAAATTAACGATTTACAAGAAAAGATTACATCGTATAGAGAGCCTTATAAATGCGAAACTTGTGCGGTTAAAGAGTGTGATTTGTACGCAAAAGGTTGTAGGGACTGTAGTGGATGGAAGTAACAAGAAAACTTCGTTTCCTTTGGATTATAAACGGAGAATATAACAGTAGAAACAATTAACAAAAAAATAAATATAAGAAAGAAGAGGTACAAAACATGGATGGATTTATGATGTTTAAGAAGGCTTTACAGAAGCACTTCGATGAAATGCAGAAAGAGGCAACACATTTATTTGAGGTAAATGTAGATAAGGATGAATTATGGAATACATATCTTGATAGCTTCCCTGCTGGTACAAATGAGATTTTCAGAGAGCGTAGAGAACATGATTGTAGTTGTTGTAGACAGTTTATTAAGAATATTGGTTCTGCTGTCACTATCAATGATAACCAGATTCATACGATTTGGGAACTGAATCTTGGTGATACAACATATCAGCCAGTATGTGATGCACTTGATACTTTCGTAAAAGCTCATACAGTTACAGATATTTATACAACTAAGTTCCCTAAGATTGGTACAGATTTTAACTTTGAGGAAATCAATGGAAAGTCTCATCAGTGGGATCACTTCTTCTTAGAGCTTCCAAGCAAGTTCGTAAATAGAAGTAGCCGTTCAAATGAGGAAGTTAAGGGACAGTTCAGAGATACAAGAAACGTATTTAAGCGTTCTCTTGATGAAATTACTATGGATGCACTTGATACAATTCTTGAACTTATCAATTCAAATACACTTTACAAGGGTGAAGAGTGGAAAGGTGTGCTTACAGAGTTCAAGAAGTATAAGAAGGAATATGATAAGCTGACTTCTGATACTGAAAAGGATTTATATGCTTGGGAGAAGTCGGTAACAGCAGGTATGGCTATCGGTAGAATTAGAAATCATTCCATTGGAACACTTCTTATCAATGTAAGTGAGGATATGGATCTTGACATAGCAGTTAAGAAGTATGAGCAGATTGTCGCTCCAAGTAATTATAAGCGTCCAAAGGCTATTTTTACAAAGAAGATGCTTGAGGACGCAAAGAAGACCATTACAGAACTTGGATATATGGATTCATTACAGAGAAGATTTGCTAATCTGAATGATATTACTGTAAATAATGTATTGTTCTCAAATAAGAGTGCTGCAAGAAGAATGATTGGTGCAGATGATATTTTCGGTCAGATGGAGAAGGATGTTGCTGTAAACCCTAAGAAGTTCTCAAAAGTTGAAGAAATTTCAGCACAGGATTTTATTGACAAAGTACTTCCAACTGCAAAGGAGATTGAAGCTTTTGTAGAGAATAAACATGAGAAGAACTTTGTTTCTATGATTGCACCAGTTAATCCAGATGCTAAGACAATGTTTAAGTGGAATAATGGATTATCTTGGGCTTATTCAGGAAATATTACCGACTCTGATATGAAACAGAATGTTAAAGCGGCTGGTGGCAATGTTGATGGTGTTCTTAGATTTTCTATCATGTGGAACGAAGATGGTCATGATAATTACGATCTTGATGCACATTGTATTGAGCCAGATAAGAATGAAATTTTCTTTAGAAATTGTAGAAAGCCAAGTGTTTCAAGAATGGGTGGTCAGTTAGATGTTGATATTGTTCATCCAGATGGAAAGGTTGCAGTAGAGAATATTACTTGGGAAGACCTGTCAAGAATGAAACCAGGTGTTTATAAGTTCTTTGTACACCAGTATTCAGGAAGCGTAAGGCATGGATTTAGAGCTGAGATTGAATTTAATGGAGAAATTTACAAGTTTGATTACGATAAGTCAATGAGAACTGATGAAAAGGTTCAGGTTGCAGAAGTAACACTCGATGAGAATGGAAACTTCTCAATTAAGGAAAAATTAGCAGGAAATTCATCTATTTCAAGCCGTGAGATTTGGGGTGTAAATACAAATCAGTTCGTTCCTGTATCAGTAATCAGTTATAGTCCAAACTATTTTGACGAGCAGGACGGAATTGGTCACAGACATTTATTCTTCTTCCTGAAGGATTGTGTAAACAACGAAAGTCCTAATGGCTATTACAATGAGTTCTTAAAGAGTGACCTTGAAAAGCACAAGAGAGTATTTGAGGCTTTAGGTGCTAAGTGTCATGTAGAAGATACTGATGATCAGCTTTCAGGAATTGGATTCTCTATGACAAAGAGAGCAGATTTAGTTGTTAAGGTTAAGGGTGCAACAGAGCGTGTAATGAAGATTAAGTTTTAATTAGAAAAGGAGATTATTATTATGACAAACAACGAATTATTTATCAATGCAACAAGAGCAAACTATCAGTTCCCATTCAGAGGAATGATTAACGTAATTGATTTGTGGGCGTTATCTCTCACAAATTTGGACTCAGTATTTAAGACACTCAATGCGGAAGCAAAGAAGTCAGAGGAAGAAAGTCTTCTGAATACCAAATCAAAGGAAGATGAGGAGATTTCTAACAAGATTGAAATTGTCAAGTATATTGTTAGTGTGAAGTTGGATGAGAAAAAGAAGAGAGAAGACGCTAAGAAAAATGCTGAGATGAGACAGAGATTGCTTGAAATCAAGGCTAAGAGACAGGATGCGGCACTTGAAAATATGTCTGATGAGGAGCTGGATAAGGCACTTGCAGAATTAAGTGAGTAATTGTTATGGATATACCATATATAGTATTAGAAACGAGTAATATATACTATATATGGTATATATTTTACATTAGAATGAATCGCACATTTCTTCAGGAATTTTGGAGGTGAAATATGAATATTTTAAACATTATTTTATTGATTATGGGAATTTTTAACCTCATTGTTGGGATAACATGGACGAAAAAGAATGTTATCAACTTTGTATTCAAATTATTATTCTTGGTAGGCGGTGGATATTTAGTATTCTATGCTTTATATCTGAGTAACATTCTGATTGTTTTAAATAAGTAAGGAGAATAATTATGAAATCTACAATAAGATTTTTAATATGGCTTATGATATTAAACCTATTAATGAATTTTATTTTTCCAGAACCAGTTGAGTTATGGAAATTTATATTCATAGAGATATGTTTAGGATTTTTGTCATTTATTATGGTTGATTGGAAAGAAGATAAGTGAGGTGAGAGAGTGAAATTAACAATTGATATTCCAAAAGGATATGAAAGAGATTTTATCGCTGATAAGTTCAAAGATTTCTTTTCAAGAGTAATTGCAGATATTAACTGTGATGGAATGTGTGGTTTTTATGAAAAGGAAATCGCAGAAATGTTTTTAGAAGCGTTTGATAAGGCTATTGTTGGTGATGTTAATTTGAATGCAAATGTCGTTCCAGTAGTAAACATGTCTTTTAACGAAGAAGATATACAGAAGATGATTCAAGATGAATTAAAGAAGTTTCAAGTAGAGAATAATCTAATATAGAAGCAATTCTATTCACGGCTGATCAGCCAAATTTTATATTAATAATAAGAGAGGTAAAATGAATGAGTAAAAAGTATATTCCACAAATAGGAGATGTTGTTTTGGATAATAATATTCCTATGGTTGTAGTGACTATGAAAAGTTATGAGGATGTTGGAAGTTGCGGTTATGATAGGAAATATTTTCTGTGCGAAGAGGAATATTTTCATAAGTTAAGTGGATGTATGACAACAATAGAGGCAATGGGTGAACATAGCAGATGGGTTCAAGTTAGAGGAACAGAATTTCCTAATATTAAACAGGTTATGGATATTGCACCATATGAAATTATTCCAATTCAAGGATTTCATGTAAGACAAAAAGAGGCAAAAACAGTAACAATTTATGAGTAAATAATCATATATAGAAATTTCTATCTTGGCGATTCAGCCAAATTTTCCAAAAAGTAAAAGTAACAAGAAATATTTTTTTCTTATGGTTTTTGCAGACGTGCAAATTCCATAGGATTTTACAACAAAATAATTAAGAAGAAAGGAATTAAGCAGTAACTCCTAGGTAATTATGGTTACGTAACCTCTGTAAAATAGTGTATTTTGACAGAGAATAAAGAAAAAAATAATTCTCAAGGGCTACGAGTATTAAGTTTATTTGATGAAATCTCTTGTGGAAGAGTTGCATTAGATAGAATCAATATTCCAGTCAGTGAGTATAACGCATTTGAAATTGAAGAGAATGCAATCAAAATCAGTAGATATAATTATCCTGATATTAAAAGATACGGTGACGTATTTTCTACCGACTTCAAGGATTTTAATAGAGTCGATCTATTAATAGGTGGTTCACCTTGTCAGTTCTGGTCGAAAGCCAAGTGTAGTAAAACAGCAAAATTGAAGAGAGAAATTGATACAGACGGTGAAGGATGGAAACTGTTTCAGAAATTTGTGGAAGCAAAGAATAATACAAAGCCAAAATATTTCTTATATGAAAATAATTATGGAATGGCTGATGAGATTCAAGATGCTATTAGTGAGGAATTGGGTGTACAACCAATTATGATTGATAGTCAGTTATTATCAGCTCAGAGAAGAAAACGTCTGTATTGGACGAACATACCAAATATCACACTTCCTGATGATAAAGAATTATTAGTGAAAGATGTTATCTGTGATGATCCAAATTTAGTCAAATACTTTGATGACAGAATCAGGAACACAATGATTAAGTGTGAGAATTACATAAAATATGATCTTGGTGGCAAAGGTCATTATTCGCAGCAGGACAGGCTGTACTTTTTAAATAAGAAAGCTCCAACAGTGCCTCGTTGCAGAACAGAAACAAAATTCAATGTTTGGCTTGGTGGAGAAAAATATAAAAAGACATGTCCATTAGAGATTGAACGACTTCAAACACTTCCAGACAATTATACGGAGTTTGGAATGGATGAGAGTGGCAATGTAAAAGCAATGCCTAAGACAAGAAGATTTGAAGCAATTGGCAACGGATGGACTGTTGATGTTATAGCACATATTTTCAGTTTTATGAAGTTGTAACAGAGAATAACATAACAGGAAGGAGTAAGAGGTTTGGTATACCGAAAACGCAGCGTTTACTCCTGATACATAATGATAATAAATAGAGTCTGGCAGATGCCAAATAGTAACACATTTTCAATTAAGCCAATCAAAGAGCTGATTGAGAAATATGCAATAGGTAAAATTGTTGATCCATTTGCAAATAGCAATAAATTAGCGACAGTAACAAATGACCTAGATACACAATATGATACTGATTACCATATGGATGCACTGGATTTCTTAAAGATATTCGATGATAACTCAGTAGATACAGTATTATATGATCCACCATACTCGCCACGACAGGTAAGCGAATGTTACAAAAATCTTGGACAGACAGTAAATATGCAGACAACACAAGCTTCATATTGGTCTAAACAGAAGGAGCAGATAGGAAGAATTGTAAAGAAAGATGGCATTGTAATTACTTGTAGTTGGAATAGTGGTGGCATTGGTAAGAAGTATGGGTTTGAAATTCAGGAAATTTTACTTGTTCCTCATGGTGGTTGGCACAACGACACGATTGTTGTGGTTGAGAAGAAGATCGAGTAGAGAATAACATAATATGAAGTTTGCAGGAAAGCGGAATTTCTTGTGAGTTTTTAGAGAATAAATACATATAAAAAACAAAGAAAAGAGGTAACAAAATGAGTAAAACACTAATTGTAATTGATATGCAGAATGATTTTATTGACGGAACACTTGGCACGAAGGAAGCACAGGCGATTGTATCAAATGTAGCAAAGAAAATTAAGGAGTATAAGGATGCTGGTAAACAGGTAATTTTTACAAGAGACACACATCCTGAGAATTATTTAGAGACATATGAAGGTGAACATCTTCCTGTTACTCACTGTGTAAAGAATACTATTGGTTGGCAGATTTCCAATAAGTTAGATTTTGATATTGAGAACGATATTCTGATTGATAAGCCTACATTTGGTTGGTTAAACTGGAAGAATTTTGGATTTGATAGTGTTGAGATTTGCGGATTATGTACCGATATCTGTGTGATTTCAAATGCACTTATTATCAGAGCAAATTATCCTGAGATTGACATTACAGTAGATGCAAGCTGTTGTGCAGGTGTTACACCTGATACTCACAATGCTGCATTAGCAACTATGAAGATGTGTCAGATCGAAGTGATTGGAGAGAATAATGAAGTGTAAGAATTATATCATTAATACTTTTAGACATTTTAAGAAAGTCTGCACGCATAAACATTGGGTGTTCTACTATTGCTGTAAAGTGGGAATTCCATTTCAAGGGTTAATACATGATTTATCTAAATTTTCTCCAACAGAATTTTGGGAGAGTGTTAAGTATTATCAAGGTACTTCAAGTCCAATAGATGCTTGTAAGAAAGAGAATGGTTGGTCAGCAGCTTGGATGCACCATAAAGGAAGAAACAAGCACCATTACGAATATTGGCAGGACAATTTTGATAATGGTGGGAATCCTATTGAAATGCCAATGAAGTATAAAAAAGAAATGCTTTGTGATTATCTTGGAGCAGGTAGAGCATATCATGGTAAGTCATTTAATTTTGAGAAGGAATTAAAATGGTGGGAATCTAAGAAAAGTAAACCAATTGCAATGCATCCAAATGACATGGCTTTTATTGATAAGTACATTAATCTGTTTTATGAGTACGAAAACAGAGAATATGATATTAGAACAATATTTAATCAAATCAAGAAAGAAGGAAAATAATATGGAGCAGATTATTACAAGTTTGTTGGAGACAGATGCCTACAAATTGTCAATGGGACAGGCTATTTATCATCAGTTTAGCGATTATAAAACCACTTGGAGTTTTAAATGTCGTAATAAGGATGTTCATTTTACACCAGAAATGGTAGAAGAGATCCGTAGACAGATTAAATTATATTGTGGTTTGAGATTCACAGAAGATGAACTTACTTATATTGACAATATCAAATGGATGAAAGGTTCATATGTTGATTTTCTGAGATTGTGGCAGCCAAGATATGAGGATTTTGAGATTACAACAGATTCAGATTGTGGTCTTTCTATCGAAACATTTGGTACATGGCTTAATACATCTATGTATGAGATTCCTACACTTGCGATTGTGAACGAAGTATATTTCAGAATGGCATATAACTATGAGGAATTGCTTGATAGTTTCAAAAAGAGATTAAATGAAAAGTACGAAAATCTCAGAAGTGGTCATTGGTACGTTGGTACATTTTCTGAATTTGGTCTTAGAAGAAGACTTTCTGCTGAAGCACAGGAGTTAGCTGTTGA
>UMDD01009084.1_pt1 | contig 87490 bp, 116 predicted proteins | sample 1964401 | NCBI WGS metagenome assembly UMDD01 (sample SAMEA4835985, study PRJEB28245) | human gut metagenome | biome: gut microbiome; material: fecal sample | place: Denmark | collected 2008
TATATTATATATTTTTATTATATTTATTATTTATTTGTAAATAAATTATTAAATATATATAATACCTATTGACAAATGGAACAAAATGTGGTATAATTACAGTGTAAGATAAATCGAGCACATTTTGGTACTGATAAAAAAATATTGACAAACGCTTTGATTTATGGTATAATGTCAAGCGTGAACGAAAGGAAGTGACAATGTGTGGTCTGAAATGTCATATAACAAAAACTTTAATAGAAATAATGAGGTTATCATAGAGCGTTCAAATTATGATAACACTGATTTATATATATATTCTTATGGAGTTTATGAAAATTTGACTATTTGCAATACATTTGGTGTTGAAAGAGCATTTAATTGTGATGAATTCACAAAGTAATAGTTTCATATGGTACTTAAATACCGCTGAGGGGCTGTGTGAGCCAATTTAAGGCGTTTTTAGTGCTCAATAGTGAAATTACATTACTTAAACATAAAAATGGCTAATTTTGGCTCACAGACGATATTAGGAGTGATAGATTGTCGGAATTTGGAATTAAAATCAAAAACATTAAAGCTGGAACGCTTTATGAATATAATTTAGGGGTCAGAGATAGGCTTGATTATACAGACGCAATGTTCAATAATTCTCTGTTTAGTGACTTTATTATATCAAAGGGCTTAAATGTTTATCGTGGAGAGTCCACAAGAGATATTATTTGCTTAGAGTTTGACTTTGGCTCTAAGTCATATGAGGAGAAAGTCACACAAATACAAAATTTAATTGATAATTCCGATAAGTCTGACGAAAATCTTTCAAAGCGACTAAATGAAATTATGGAGAATGTTCATAGGAACAAAGATAAGTTCATTAAAAAGTCTATGGAGGAAATTCGTGATGAATTTTATCAAAACGGCGTGTCTGTTGATTATACAACAAGGGATAAGAACGGAGATATTAAAAAAACGCAGACGATACGCTATGTAATGCTATTTAGAACACCGTCTAAAGCCAAGGTTGGGCAGTCTATATTTATTAACGAAAAATATTATAATGAGGCTTATGACTGGCTGACAATGGGACTTGGAACAAAAATGAATAAAGAAAAAGCCAAAATTGTTGAGATGTCGGCTTATGCTCCGTTGACTACAAGTACCATTGTTGGAAAATTGCACATTCCTATTCAAGATGTGCTAATTCTTAAAGACCAAGACAGTTATTTCAAAACAAACGGAAATATTGTCAAAGCAGATGAATATTTTGTAGAAAAAAAAGTTGTAGATGAAGAAAAAACAAAAGAAAAGTTTGCCAAGGCATTAGAACAGGGTAAAAAACATTCAACAAAGGTTTATAAAAAAATAAGAGTGCCGACCAAGAAGTGTGTTGTCGATAAGACAGAGATAAATATTAAAAACACATTATGGGATGGTATGGGGCTTGTAGACACGGACACGATGCCGAGATATGCAAATGGTATGATTTTGTTGCGAAATCATTTCTTTAAGATGTGTGGGTTTAGAACGAACTTACAAAAATTCTTTAAGGACTGGTGCAAAAAGAACCGTGTTGATTATGAAACCTATGAGATTGAAGATATGTTTGGCGTGAAACATTTGATGAAAAACATCAAAGTTATTACAACGGACAATGCAATCAAATGGAAAAAGTTTACAGAATTGATGGGAGATAATCCATATCAATATTGGTGTGACAGAATAAATGCCGATGGTTCGATTTTTGGTGTAGTGAAAACAGACCACAAAAGTAAACTTGGAGATGTCCAACAAATGAGTTATCAAATGATAAACTCATTGCCGTGCAATAAGAAAGATATTAGAGAACTTGCCGTGCACAGTTTAGAATATGTAGAACGAATAAAAAAAGATGATGATGAGTTTGAAAAGTTTTTGAGATTAAACGCAACGGAAGTTAATCATTATGAAATGCTTGCCGATTTGTATAAGCAAAATAATGACTTTGCAAATAGTAAATGGTTTAGAACAGAAAAGCGGAAAATAATTTTCGCTTATGTTGAACGACTACGCAAAGGAAAGATAACCGTAAACGCAGATAATCTAACTATGTGTGGCAATCCATACGCTTTGTTGTTATATAGCGTTGGAGAGCATTGGGAGAATGACCCTTGTTTCAAACAGGAGCAAGGAACAATTCAATGTTATACAACAAGATTTGGAGATGGGGAATATTTGTGTGGAATACGCTCACCACAAAACTCCCCAAATAATATTTGCTACTTAAAAAATACTTATTCAAAAGAAATGAAAGAGTATTTTCCATTTAGTAAAAATATTGTTGCTGTGAATTGTATTGGAACAGATTTACAAGATAGGACTAATGGCTTAATAAAATGGGTCGGTTAAGCGGAAACGCTTTTCAAAAACTATTCGGTGAAAATTGGAACGCTAAATGTGTGTAAAAGAATAAAAGGAGGTGATTTTTTTGATAGAAAAATGGAAAGATATAGATGGATTTTTTGGTTATTATCAGGTCAGTAATCTTGGTAGGGTAAAATCTCTTTGTAGAAAAGTTCCTCATCCACAGGCAAAATGTGGATATATTGTTAGAAATGAAAAGATTAAAAAGCCAAAAACAAATTCGGATGGGTACAAAGTGGTTTGTTTGCAGATGTGCGGAACTAAAAGATATGTGTCTGTTCATAGATTAGTGACAGAAGCATTTATTCCAAATCCAAATAAATATTTAGAAATAAATCATAAAGATTACGATAGAACAAATAATTGTGTTAATAATCTTGAATGGATTACTCATATAGACAATGTTAGACATAGCTCAAATGTTGGTAGATATAGCGTTTGTAAAATCGGAAACAAAAATGGTAAAAGTAAAACCGTTGATTTATATAAAGATAATATTTTAGTAAAATCATTTTCTTGCATAAAAGACTGTGCAAAGTGGATTAAGAACAAACATAATCTTAAAGGAAGTATAAAGGCAATAAGTAGTTTTATAGCAAGAAGAGCAAAATGTGATAAATGCTGTTATGGTTATGTCGCAAAAGTCAACACACATAAGCCAATCAATTACCAAGACTGCTGAATGTCATAAAAGTAGGCAGTAAGGTTTAACGACTACAAGGTGAGCAGACAAGCAATAATCCTTTGCAAGAGTGCCGAATACCCTAACGAATAAGACGAGGGTAAAGAGATAGTCTGAACTTATGGGAAACCATAAGAGGTATGGGATAAAGAGCCTGTACGATAACAAATTGCAGATTTCGATTCTGATTTCATTTTTGCCACAAATAATCCAGTTATGGTTAGGTGTGCAAAAAAGTGTTATGATGAATTTCCTACGATTGTAAATCAACTGAAAGAAAGTTCTATTACATACGAAAATACAAAACTTGCTTATTCTCAAATGGACAATAAGTTTGCTAAGTCAAGATTAGGCATTGGTTGGTCGAGCAATTTAGCTCAACTTGCTATGACTTATTATTGGACTGAACCAAAGCAAGAATTGTATGATAATTTTGTCATTCTATCGGTAGTAGCGCAGGTAATAATTGATAATTCAAAAAGAGAATATGAAATCAATGGAATGGATGAAATTGACAGAATACAAAAAATGCCCTGTATGAAGATGACAAAAACTATTTGTGTAAATGACGATAAAGAAAAAGAAATCAAATGTGATTATCCTAAGTTTATGAAATACACAAAAGATATTCAATATACTAAAGATGGTGTAGAAATACCTTTTGAGATAGTTCGTGCAAATAAAAAGAAAATATACGACAGAATAAACTATGATTTAGAATGTCCTATGAACTGGCTTGAGGAAATATTAGATGAGATAGAACCAATCAGTTCAACAAACACAATTCCAACAGAAAACTTTTTTGTTAAGATTGACGGAAAGCCAAATCATAGGCAAATGTCTAAAATACGCAAACTTGTAGATGAATATGACAATTTTGTAAAAACAAGCAAAGAGCAAGGCGATAATATAAGCAGTCAAATAGATGAATTTCAAAAACTTTTAGAGCAAGTGTCAAAGGTTAAGGTAAACAACCTTGTGACAATCAATCGTTTAGTTGAAAGTGCATTAGGGCTTGAAAACGATGGTAAAGGTAGACCCATTGACAAATCTGCGGTTAAATTTACAAGGAAAATGTTGAATGTTTTATATAAAACAAACCGTGAAAAATTCTTAAATTGCTTTGTTTTTGCGGAAAACGATTAAAAAATTGCAGAAAAATAAAGGCGAAAAAGTCTAAAATTTGGCTTGGTTAAGCCAAAAATGGCACTTTCAAATTCGTCCGTTATATGGAAGGGGAACTCGGAGATGTCCGAAAGTACATTCCAGCGCTATTGCCGATGCGCTATATAAATAGGGGATTGCAATTATTTTTCTCGGCGCTGGGCGTATAAAAATGCGTCCAGTGCCACCATATTGGTAAGAAGGGAGAAATCAAAAAGAAAAATATGGCAAAATATAGAAATAAAGGCACAAACCTGTTTAATAAGAACTCTATTTTGACCGTTGTAAAGAAATATTATAATAAAGACCTAAAAACGGCTGACATTATAGATATTTTAGACAACGATGACAATGATACCGCAGAGATGATGGCGGTAATCAAACAACATATTCCCGCACAGGAAGTTACGGTGGAAACAGTAAGAGAAAAGTTGTCCGCTGGGTACATAAATGGAAGTAGAATGTGTAGACTGGTTGCAAAATCAACATATTTAACTGAAGAAGATGTGAAAAATGTCTTTAGAACTTATAGGTCTGTTATAGACAACCTGATTGAAAATGATAATTTTGTAAACTATTCTTTTTCCATTCCTTATTTTGCTACGGTTCAAACAAGATATATTAAGGGAGTTAAGGCTGGTACAGAAATAAAGATGCCCAATGCGTTTTTAACAAAAGACAAAAATGCAAAAGGTTATCAAATAAAGGTTATCGAAGAAGATAGAGTTGGGCACGATAATTTTTCTGTAAAAATTAAAAAGGAAATTAAAGATAAGCTAAGAGAGTGTTCGGAGGCAAGATATAAAGCCGCACTTGAAGCAGCTAATGAAGATGATGTAGACGATGAATGGTGATATTAAAAAATCAGATTTTTATACCGTCTTATCGAGTGAGACAAAGTATGGAAATGCAACTTCTGTTATGGCTAAAAGATATATGGACGCCCTATATAGGGTTATCTTGAATGAATTAAGGCTTAACGGCAGAGTTAAAGTGCCTAATATTGGTATTTTTGAACTTGTTACAGTTGATGCCCACGCAAGAGTAAACAATTTCAAAAGAGATGGCTCTATCTTTTGGGTAGATGAATATAATGCAGTAGAATTTAAGCCTCTAAAGCGTTTTAAGGAAGATATAAATAAAAACGAATTTGAGATTTTACGGGCAAGAAAAAAGGAAATTGCTCGTAAGGAACTCAAGAAGGCTAATGATGCTAAGAAAAAGAAAGAAAAATTGAGACAAAATTCTGCTGAAAAGAATGTTGCATTATTTTTTAATGAAATGGCTGGCGTTTGATTATGAAACATAAGTTTGAAAAAACTGTACTGACAGATGTGGTTGGTGTTCTTGATTATGATAAAGATGGTGAGTTGACAATTTTTATTGACACGAAAGATGATGTTCTTGAGGTCAATGTTGGAGATTTGCTTAAAGATATGGTCGGAACAAATGTGCAAATCAAGTCTGTGTTTGAGAAAGAATAAGGAATAACTTTATGGGTTATAAACGATATGAGGGCGAAACAGAAGATGAACTGATTTATCGTATATGCTCCGAAAAGGAACAAATTGGCACTTGGGAAGAAGTAGCGTATGTGTTAAATTCTCTTTTAGGGCAAAATTATTCTGAAAGCGCATATAGAAAGAAATTTCAGGCTTTTAATAAGATTATGATAGCAAATCAGGCTAAATTCGCCGACTCTGACGCACTTTTACAAGAACTAAAGGAACAACAAAGAGAACTTGAAAAAGAGCGAAAGAAATTACAAACAGAGAAATTAGAATATAATCAATGGCTTAGAGAACAGGCTCGTGATGAGATGTTTGAAGAAAAAGTAATTGATTGTATTAGAAAAAATAAAGATAATAATACAAAGATTGAGTATATTAAGCCTGAGCATAATGATATGGAGTGGCAGTTGAATATTGCTGACTGTCATTATGGTAAGGATATGAAAGTTTATGGTCTTATGGGTGAAATCTTAAATGAGTATAGCCCTGAAATTTTTGAACAAAGAATGAGAGATTTGTTTAATAAGACCGTAGAAAAAATCAAAATGTTTAATATCAAGAAGCTGTATGTGAATAATCTCGGAGATAGTACAGAGGGATTTATTAGAAATTCTCAAATATGGTCTTTGAGATATGGTGTTATTGATAGTGCAATCAATTTTGGTAATTTTATGGCTGAATGGCTTAGAGAATTATCGAAGCATACGATTGTTGTCTATAATCAAACATCTGGAAATCACGATGAACTGAGATTACTTGACGGAAAGAAAAATGAACATCTTTGTGAAAGTAGTGACAAAATTATCAGTAACATTATAAAAATCAAAAACGAAGATAATCCGAATTTTACCATTGTTGAAAATAAAACTGGATTTATTTTTGAAAATGTTGCAGGATATAATTGTCTTGGTATTCACGGCGAGGTTCCAAATCTTGCAAAGTCAATTAAGGATTATAGCGAAATTTATGGCATCAACATTGACTATATGATTGGCGGTCATAAACATTTTGATGAATATTGCAACTGTGGAGTGCGAAAAGGCGCAGTAGGCGTTGGTTCTATTATGGGTATTGATGATTTTTCTATGAGAATTAGAAAATCAGCAGATGCGAGTGCAAAACTTTGTTGCTATGAGAGCGGCAAAGGCAAGATTGCAGACTTCACGATTGTACTAAATTAAAATATTGTAAAATTGCAGGAGAATATATTTCTTCTGCTTTTTTAGTTACATAGGGGTAAAATATGGCTCAAAAAAAATCGAAAAGACCAGAAGAAATGATTTTGTGTCTTGGACACGATACCCCAGCCTTAAATTGTATCGGAATGAGAGTAGAGAGTAACTATTATGAAAGTTGGTCTCCGTTTTCTGACGGTAGAGTTCCGTTTTGTAAAGATTGCTGTAAAAAAATGTTTGAAATATTTTTAAGTAGATATGGTAATGTTCGCAGTGCTGCTTATTTTACTTTGCAGAAAATGGACATTCCGTTTATTCTTGAAATTTGGAAAAACATTGAAGAAAGATTTTTAAGAAACAATAAGAATAAAACACCAAGAATGATGGTTAAAGACGATGACGAAGATACACCTAAGAATATACGAAGAAATGTTATAGGTAATTATGTGGCAGAATTACACAAGTATAAAATGAAGAAAGATATTTGGACTGATTTTTCTGCCACCGATGTGTCTTTGTCTGATATAGATACAAAATATGAGGCGAAAGAAAATCTTGAAAGAGACTTGAAAAATCTTGAATATACTTGGGGAAAGCAAGATAGTGTTGATGATTACACTTTCCTTGAAGAAACATTTTCAAGATATACGCAGGGCATTACTGAATTTGTAAACGCCCAGCAGAAAGATACTTTTAGGGATTTGTGCCGTGATAGGCTTTTATTAAGAAAAATAAACGACCATCGCTACGAGGGCGATGAGACTATTGATAAGATACAAAATCGTATTGCAAGAGAAATGTCAATCTTAAAGGTTGATGAGTTTGAAAGCAACAAACCTAAGACTATGAGCGAAAAAGCCCTTGCCGAACAGATTAGGTTGATTGATGAAAAAAATGTTGCTGATATTTATTCTGAACCATCAAGAAATTATGATTTGAATAAAGTTCATCAATATGAGAAGGATTTAGTTTTGAGACCACTTGCTAATATGTTGGTAGGAAAACGAGATTTTGACATATCATTAGATGATTTGGAGAAATACAATCTTGATTGACATAGGTAAAGATGAATTAAAACAAATTAAAGGTAAGGGCGCACAAAAATTGTCTAAAAGAGATTATGATAGAAAGATAGCTGAATGGCAAATGTTCTATTTGAATAATCTTGATATATACACAGAGGATTATTTACAAATTCCATTACATTTTTTTCAACGGCAAATTTTATTAGACTGTTGGGAAAATGATATTATGGATATTGTCGCAAGTCGTGGATTGTCAAAAAGTTTTATTATAGCTGTTCTTGCTAATGATTTGGCATTGTTGTTGCCTGGTATTAGAATTATTATTACATCAAGTGTTTTACAACAGAGCAATATAATAATAAAAGAAAAAATTGATGACCTTTTAAGTAGCGAACAAAAGGGAATTAGTCCAGTATTGAAGCAACTTAGAAAAGATGGATATATAAAATTTGGAAAAGCAGAAACAACAGATGCGCTTATTGTTGAATATGGGAATGGTTCAAAAATATTTGCAGCGGCTTGTGGAGATAGTTCTCGTGGACTTCGTGCGAATATAAGTATAACAGATGAGGCGAGATTAGTTAATGGCAAAAAATATCACGGAATCATTGAACCAACACTTGAGCCTTATTTTTATAATGGTTTATATTTGGAGACAAAACAGATATTCTTGACATCTTCAAGGACAAAAGATAATTGGTTTTGGGCACACTTAAAGCAAACGGTTAGAAATCATTATACAGATAAAAATATTAAATATGGATTTTTTGGTGGAGATATTTTTACAGCCGTTGCCAACAGAATACAATCTAAAAAGCAATATATTTCAAGAAGAGCCACATCGGATGACTTAAACTTTGAAATGGAATATTTGAATTTGTGGCTTGGAGAGTCTGAGGGTAGTTTATTTTTGTATGATGATTTTCATAGAAATCAAAAATTATCTAATGCGTTTTATCCTTTGACCGATATGGAATATATAGATGGAGAACAACACGAAGATTATAATTTTAATGATAATGAAATTCGTACATTGACCGCCGATATTGCAGTTAGTGGTGGTCGAGAAAACGATAACTCAATATTTATCCTTGGTAATATGAACAAAGAAAATAATCATCGCAAAGTAGAATTTATAAAGCACGAAAATGGTCTTAATTCACAAACACAAATTGTTGAAATTAAAAGATTGTTTTATGATTATAAATGTAAATATTTTGTAATGGACTCTAAAGGTGAAATTCGCCCCTTTATATGGTGACATATAATTGAACCGAGAAAGAAAACGGGAAAGCTGAAATGCTAATCCGAGTGGAAGGCTGTTTGTAAAATTACAGTCACACGCAGAGCGTAACAGATGAAACTATATAATAGAATATAATTCTGTCAAGAGTTCTCGGCATCTAATACAATAGATGAAAAGGTACGCCGAACTTATAGGAAACACAACTATAAGAAATATAAGATAAAAAACTTATATGATAACATAATTGGTAGGAAATGTTTTCTTTGATTTGTTGACAACTGAAACATATGATAAGGATAGAAATGTTACATATCCCGCTTGGACTGTTTGTAAAGATAAATTATTACAAATTAGTTCCGATGCGGTTATTAGAGATAAAATTGCAAGAACATTAAGTGATGAAGCTGAAGAAGTAATTATACCTGTTGCTGGTACGGCAGAAATCAATACAAATATGCACCTTGCTATGCGCAAAAACTTAAAAGATGGTATAATTGAATTCTTAATGGATGATGGAGATAAGGAAACACAACTTATATCTAAAGACCCAAGATGGATTGAAAGAACACCAGAAAACAAAGCAAAAGTATTAGAACCTTTTATAGAAACACGGTCTATGATAAACGAGGCGGTGTCTTTGAACACAGAGATTAAAGATAATTCCGTAAAGGTAAAAGAAAATCGTTCTGCAACAAAGGATAGATATATGGCTTTGGCTATGTTTAATTATTTTTGCGATAAGTTGTTTGTAAAATATACAAAAGAAGAACAAGAGTCTGATATTGATATTTCAGACTTTTATGAGATATTTAACTATTAAACTGAAAGGAGCGGTAGTCTTTGGCGAGAGATAAAATTTCAAAAGATGAAGTTTGGAATGTATTAGAATATGCCAATGCACTTTACACTTCGCAGTTGGGTTATTTTTATGATACTCAACAAGAATATAGAACTCTTGTTGATTTGAATAATAACCCGCAAATTCCCGACAGGGAACTTTTAAGGAAGGCTATCGCCTCTTATAAACAGTCGGCAGAAAATTTACAAGATTATTCTGAATTTATGGAAGTTTGGGATGGGATTTATAATAGAACAATCAATTATAAATTAAACCTACTTTCATTTGATATTGACCGTTATCCTGTTAATATTAAAGATAATAGTGAATTTGATTCACAAGAATATAAAGATGACTGCCGTAGAGTAGATAAGTTTTTCCAGAACTTTAAGGCAAAACAAGAATTTAGAAATGCCGTAAAGAATATGTTAAAGACCGACACATATTATTGTTGGTTAAGAGATAGCGAAGGCAGTTATGATGAAAATGAGATTGATATTACTGAAAAGAAAGTTCAATCATATTCGTTACAAACTATGCCTCAAAAATTTTGTCAAATTACAGGAAAATTCACAGGAAAAGGCGTAAATGGCTTATTATGGGATTTTAATTTGAATTATTTTAACCAAATGGGCGTTAATATCCTTAACTATGACCCAAGTTTGATTGCCGCCTACAATGATAGAAATACAGAAAACAAAAATCTGAAAAGTTTTATTGTTGGAGACGGTCGTGACTTAAATAAAGTAAATGGATTTGCTTGGGATTGTTATGTGCGAACAAAGGTAAATAAGGGCGCTTGGGTGTTCAAATATGACACATCTAACTTTAATGAAGTACCACCGTTTGCTTATTTAATGAAAACTGTATTTGACGATGATGCTATAAGCGCTCTACAAAGAGATAAAGATATTATTTCTGCCAATGCCTTAATTCTTGGCGAGATGAAAACAAGAGATAAGGATAACACAGGCAACAATAAAAACGCATTTACTATTGACCCAGCACAGGTTGGACAAATAATGCACTTGGCAAGAAATGGTATCAATAAGAATATTAAGCAAATTGCATTGCCCTTAGAGAACACAAGAATGTTCCAGTTTGCGGACAATAATAGCAATATGTATAAAAATCAATTAAAGACAAGTGCTGGTTTATCTGCCGCAAATAGTTCTTTAATTTATACAGATGAAAAGTTGTCGCAAGAGGAAGCGCAATTAGCTGCAAATGCAGATTATCAAGATATTGCAAATGCAGTTTATCCGCAGTTTGAGAATTTCTTAAATTTCTTTGTAAACAAAAAGACTAAAAAATATAAGTTTAGATTTAGAGTTAGTGGCTCTACATTGCCGTTTGTTAGAAAGAATGAAATTGAAAACCATTTGAAACTTTCAGACAAGGGCATACAAGTTCCTATTCGTAGATGGGGGACATTGCTTGGTTATGATGGTTATGAGTTTGAAACAATGGTAAAAGAAGCGAAGTTTACAGATACAACTGATTTGTTGTTTGCTTTGTTTAATGCCAATACCGCAACTTATGATACACAGCCGGGCGCTCCTACTAAAGAAAATGATGAACTTACTGATGGTGGAGCAATTAGCAGAGAATATAGTTAGGCGGTGTTTGGATGTTTATAAAATACAAAAGCCTGACAACTGATAAAATCTCAATAATCAATGTAAATGTAAATAGTTGTAGAGAAATTATTACAAGTGATAATAAATTGATTATTAAGACAGAGAATGTTCGAGATGATGTTATTTTTACATTAAAATCAAAAGAATATGCAGAAATGGCGTTAGAAAGAATGTTCGATAATATGTATAATAGTTCTCCGACTAATAATTTGTTTGATTTGACTAATTTAGATGAGTCTATCAATAATGATAGTGTAATTCAAACAGATGATAATAATGGAGACTTTGGAGAAATTACAGGAACGGAGGATTTTACAAATGATAATGCTGGGCAAGCCAAAGAATTTGAATAATTATATTTGCGTAACCTCCGATACAGCCAAGGAATTACATAAAATGGGCTTTATTCCCTGTTATAGAGAACTTGGCGCAGACAGAATTTATTTTGTGAAAACAGATGAATTGTGTAAAAAGTTACAAGAGGGGGATATGCCCATTGAACTTTAAGAATAAAGTAACTATGTCAATAGATGATTGGCGTAGATATGAAAATGATGAAGATTTTGAATTTGCATATGGAACGGTTGATTTTTTAAGTACCAAGCGTAATTCTCACAATCACACATATTCCGAGGATGTCATTAGAAAATATGCAGACACCGTTATCAATAAGTGGGTCATTGCAGAATATGATGATATTATGGGTGATGTTACCACACATACTGCCAATCAAAAGATTGTCGGTAGAGTTCCAGAACAAAAGGTTAAGTTTAGATATGACGATGACGGAGATTTAATTGCTTCCGTTGATGTTGTTTTATCTAAACTTTATGCTAACGATGTATATACTCTGTTTAGAGAAAACAATTTTAGGACAGTGAGTATAGAAGAACTGGTTGGATTTACACCCGAAACAGAAAGTTTTGAGGATGGTGGAGATTTGCCTAAAATTGTTGAAGGATTTAATATTACAGGTATTACAATTTTGGGATTACAATATCAGCCATCAGTGCCCAATGCGAGTATTCATTTAACTCAAATGGGTAAAGATACCTTGAAAAAGGCTGAAATGGAATATGTAAAATATGCAGAAATGCAAAAAGATGAAGAATATGAAAATCATCCGTTGAATAAGTCTAAGGAAGCCATTGATTATGGCGAGTGGGACGGAGATAAGGCAAAACAAGACCTTGTAAAAGAAAAGAAATATAAAACAATCGCCAAAAGTGTTTGCTTAAAACTTGAGGACGGCTGGGAAGATAGACAAGTTACAAAACTCGGCTATCCAGTTATGAACTTAAAAAATGGCGAGTGGGTATATAATAGAAAAGGGCTTACAAGTGCTTTATCTTATGCAAAACAAGAAAATGAAACAGTTATAGTATCTAAAATTAAACAGATTTATAGAAAACTTGGTTTAGACCAAGAAGAAAAGATGGATAATATTTTAGAAAAACTTGAAAATATAGAAAATAAATTAAACAAGGAGGAAACTATGGCTGATGAAAAAAATAAAGTAGTTGGAGTGGCTGAGGATGAAACTCAAAAGCCCGATACTACTAAAGACGATAAGACCGTAGAGGAAAATCCTGATAAGGCTCCTGAAGAGAAAGACGAAAAGCCCGTAGAGAACGCAGATGATAATGCTGATACCAAGGATAAGGCAGAAGATGAAAAAGATACTGCTGATGATACCAAGGAAGAGCAGACTGGCGATAGCGAAACGGACGATAAAGACGATGATACTGAGGAAAAGATGGATTGCTTGCAGAAAGAGTTAAATGCTGCCAAGCAAGAAATTGAGCAGTATAAAGAGCAGATTGCCGAATTAAAGAAATTTAAGGAAGGTGTTGAAGCTGCAAAGACCAAGAGCGTTGTTCAAGATACTCTTTCTAAGGTAAAGGGAGGCTTGTCTGATGACAAGTACGCAGAAGTTGTAGAGTCCTCTAAGGATTGTACATATGAAACTGTAACCGCTTGGAAGAATTCTGTTCTTGCACAAGCGTATGAGGCAACTATGTCCAGCCACAATACAGATGATGGAATTATTGATATGGGCGTTGTTGATACAAGAAAGGACACTGTTCAATATGATAGTGTCTTTGATAAGATGTAATTTAACTTATTAAAGGAGAAAATAAAATGGCTAAACATAATGTTTTGTTTGAAACCGACAACTTTATTCCTCATTGTATGAATAGAGCTGGCGTTGCTGATTTTGATATTGATGGTGGCTCCCCCGTTGTTGAGGGCGCTGTTGATTCTAAGAATAAGGAGCTGTATGCTCTGGCTAATCCCACCGCTACTACCGCTCGTGTTGCTATTGCGTATAATCCTTCTGTTAAGTATGATGTGATTAACGGTAAGGCGTTCCCTGCTCATAGCACTGATGATAGAGATTATACCAACCCCGCTGGTAAGGCTGTTGATTATTTCTTCCCCGAAGTGGGTGTTGAGTTTGGTATTCTTGCCGCTGGTGTAGATGGCTCTACCGCTCCCGTGGTTGGTGATTTTCTTGAGCCTACCACCACTGCTAAGTTTGCAATTAAAAAGGCACAGACCGATGCTGTGGCTTCTTTTAAGGTGGTTGATATTAAGGATGCCAAGTACCCCACTGGCGACTTTAGTGATGACATTGAAAAAGTGTACATTGTTAAGACCGCTTTCAATGGTTAATTGTAGGTAAAGGAGAAATAAATAATGAAGAAATTTGATTCTGTTGTTACCTTTTCTAAGGCAAATGACGAGGCTAAGAATTTGGTAACTGGTATGGAAGATTACGCAAGACAGTATTGTACTGAAAAGATGGGTGCAAAGATGTCTTACGATACTAAATATACTATGACTCAAAAGGCAGAAAAGATTAACCGTGCTTTTGCCTCCGAGTTGCAGCGTAGAAGTGGTATGTCTCCTGAAAAGTTTGACAATATCACCGACTATGCTAACTTTAGCGCAGTGTCCGAAATGGGTGCTTTGATTCAAAAGGTGCTGGTTGATACTGTTACTCCTATCGTAGTGAGCGCTACTGGTACTGAGCTGCTGAGTGAAATTCACTATGGTGGTTATGGCGATGTGTTTGAGTACACCCTGACCGATAATAGCGTTTATGCTGTATCTAAGATGGGTCGTAGACAGAAGCATACTAAGACTCAAGAGCGCAAGACTGTTAATAAGACTATTGCAACTGAGATGTATGGTTTGACTACCTATACTACTCTGCCCGCTATTCTTGTTGGTGATGCCTATGTTGCTGAGGATGCTATGCGTATGGCTGTGGCTATGGTGTCTAAGGTGTATGCGCTGACTGTTGACGCTTTTGTTACTGGCGCAAATGCTATTACTGATACCAACCTGACCTTGCAGAACTATGATGAGGATAAGTTTATCTCCAAGCTGAAGTATGCAAGCGCTAAGAATGGTGCTCCGATGGTGATTGTTGGTGATGCCGTAGCTCTGAAGAAGGTATTGCCCTCTGAGACCCGTGCTCGTATTCTGCTTCAGGATGAGTATGTAACCAAGGGTTATATCACTCAGTTCAATGGTTATACCGTAATTGGTTTGGATGCCGTTGATGGTGCAGATGGTATTGTTGCTTTGCCTGAGGACAGAATTTATGGTATTCCTATGAATGGCACTAAGCTGGTTCAGGTAGCTATCGGTGCTACTATCACTAATACCGATAAGGAGTTTGATAACAATAACCTTGCTATCCTCTCCACTCTCCGTAAGGAACTGGGCGTAGACCTCGCCACTAACTATAAGGTTGTTAGAGTTAATCTCGCTTAATCGAGTTTTAACATATAGAGGGGCTGAAATATGCCCCTCGTACATATTTAGGAGAAATTATAATGGCTGAACAAAAAACAACTACTACTGCCAAGAAAGGCAGACCCGCAACAAAGACTAAGACTGAGACTAAGCCTAAGGCAGAAGTTACGGAAAATAATTATGAAAGTGAAACTGCAAGACTGGAAAGAATGTTAGCAGAGGCTAACAAAGCTATGCAAGAAATGCAAGCAAAGATGTTGGAAATGCAGAGCCAAATGAATAGTTCTACACCTAATGTTGTTGTGCAGTCTGATTCTAACTTAACAAGAACGGTTAAGGTTATTTCTATGCTTGCAAGCACTTATGTTTTGAGAACAAACGCAGACCCCAGAGAGCGTGGTCGTTCTTATGTATTTGAGAAGTTTGGCGATGTTCAAAATATTCGTTTTACGGATATGGTTGATATTGTTAATAATTATACTTCTCAGTTTGAAAAGGGTTGGGCTATTCTGACCTCTAAGAAAGACTATGAAGATTTGGGTATTGGCGATTTTTATAACAATATTCTTACAAAAGAGCAAATCGAGAATTTGATTTGCTTGAGTAATGATGAGAGCGTTGATATTATCTTAGATATGGATAAAGAAACGCAAGAAAAGATTGCAGAATTGATTGCCGAAAAAATGAATAGTGGTTATGCGTATGACCTTAATAGAATTAGAGAACTTCGTGATGAAGGGCTTGAAATTGAGGAGATTGCAGAATTGCTTTCGGCTTCTAATAAATAATAAATAATAAGAAATGGAGGTGTTCGGTTGGGTACAAATTTTGCTGAAATTTACGATGAATTTATGTTGCCTATCATTAACGATTATAAAATTGATAAAATTTATATGACAGATAGAGATGTAGCATATGAATATCTTTGTGGATTTTTGAAAAATGGTCTATCTGATTTTGATTGCATTAAGCCTCTAACATATACTAAGTCAATAGTTGAAGATGAAGATACTGGTGAACAACATACAAAATATGTCTTTGATTATGATTTGGATATGGATGAGAAAAAGATTATTGGAGAAATTGCGGTATCTAAGTATTTTAAGAGATTAACACAAGATGTTAAAGCAAGGCTTCCTTATATGTCTCAAAGAGAATTTAAGAAAGATGCTATTGCTCCGATAATGAAACAAAATGATAACTGGTATAGCAATCTTGTATCAGAGTATCAGCAGGATATTTACAATTATCACATCAAACACCTCAATGAATTACCATATTGGAGTGATTTGTTTTGAGTTGGCAGGATAATTACATTCGGAACATTTCAACTCCGAATGGTGAATATTATGATGAATTCACACAAGAATGGATAAATGATTATTTTGACGATAGTACATTGGTACATTGGATAAAAGAGGAAAAATATCCATTTGATGAAACATATAGAGATTTTGAAGTGCACATAGACAGTGTTGCCGAAATTACTTTGAATATAGACAGAGCCATAGGAGACTATGTTACAGTTTTATTTAAGGATTGTAAACATAGGAATTACCGTGGACAGAAATATAAATGGGACGGCGACACATATTTGTGTTATGATAAGATAAATAAACTTGCAAAAGTTGCAAGGACAAAACTAATTCGATGTAATAATCAAATATCGTGGATAAATCGTGCAAATGGTGAAATATTGACCGAAAAGGCTTTTGTAGGATATGAAGCTACAAGCACAAATCAACAAGTAGCAAAAACGGCAACGATTGAAAATAGACGAATGATTATTTATGTGCAAGCCAACGAAAAGACACAAAGTATTGTATTAAATCAACGCTTTATGTTTGAACATAGTCAATGCTATAAAGTTGAGCATATAGATAACTATAATCAAGAGTCTGGCACAGATGGGATAGTAACAATGATGAAATTATATCTTGTATATTCTCCTATTTTACCTACCGATAATCAAGAATTAAATGTTTGTGATTATTATATGACGAATTATGAATTGTCTATAAACGGTGGAGATATTTCACAAATTAAAGGTTTTTCTGGACAATTAACGGCGAATGTTGTTAAGAATGGCGACATTCAAACGAACATACCTATCAAATGGTCTACAAGTGACAAAAATGCCGTTACTATAACCGATAATGGTATTTATACTCTTGTTGGTGAAAAAGGTTCTAAGGCTGTTATAACGGCTTATATGGAGAATAACGAAAAGGTATATGATACGATTGAAATTAAGATTGTAGATGATTATTTACCCGAAAAGAAAATCATTGTTAGTCCAGCAGATGTTAAAGATTTGAATGAAAAAGAAACCGTTAATTTTATTTGTGGTGTATATATTGAGGGTGAAAAACAATCCGATATTGTTACTTGCACCGCTACTGGTGTAAATCCTAAAAATTATACATTAAAAGAAATGGTTGACGGCTATTCTTTGACAAACAACAAAATGAGTGAAGTTCCGCTTGTTTTGACATTTAGCGCAGACGGCTGTGAAGATGTTGTATTGAAAATTATTTTGAGGAGTTTGTTATGATTTACGAGAATATAAATTACAATGGTAATAATTCTGTATCTTATAATGACTTTTCAAAACAACCTTTAATTTTATATAAGATATTAGAATTTCTTATGACTGAAACAAGTCAACCCGCAGAGGACTTTTGGAAATGTCTTGTCTATGACACGAAAGACGCATTAGACAAAGAAAATCTTACATTTGAGCAAAAGAAAGCATATATTTGGACTGGAGACACCGAGGAACAAAAATTCAGAGTATTTATGAAGCCTATTATTGGGTCTATTTTGTCTGATAGTAAAAGCCAAACACAATTTAGATTATTCCGCTCTGATACTATACCAGAAACACGGAATAATGCAGTTGTATGTTATGATTTTAATTTCTTTACAAATGAAAAGACTTGTCTTGTTTATTATAATGGTGTTTTATGCGAAAGAACAGACCTGATGGAAAGTTTGTTCTTGACTGTTTTTAATGGTCGTGATATTGGCGCTGGTGTCGGATATTTATGTTTTGATAGAGATATAAATAGAGGAACAGTATCTAATATAGGCTTAACAAATAGTAAAACATTGTTTGGTCGTTCGCTAACTATGGCACTTCGATATATCAATTTTCCCGCTGGGAGCACCTGTGATGGTTGATATTGAAAACTTAAAAATAAACTATTTTTCAAATGAAGAGCCAGTCCCATATAAAGTTAAGACTGGCAAAGAGTTGAAAATTTATCCTATAACTGTTAAAGAATATCCTGTGTATGAAAGTTGTAAGAGCGTTTTAGAAATAAAAAAAGAGACCGTTAATAATGCAGAGGTAATTCAAATGAGTTATCTTAGATTTTTGACAGATATAGCACTTGCAACAGATGGTGCGATTGAGATATTAGGTATTCTACTTGCATTATGTTTTAAGAAAAATGTAGGACTTAGACGGAATAATGAAAAAGTGTTTTTATACACCACCGATGATGAAGGAAATACAGAAAGTGTTATTTCAGAAAAAGAATTTGATGACATAAAAAAAATTATATTATATCAAAATGATATAGATTATGATGATAGGTATGTAAATCCCGATGTACAGAAAGAATATGAAAAATGGTGCGCCTTAAAAAGTAAAAAGGTGCACAATCCGTCTTTAGAAGAAAAAAAGACATATGTAATGAGTAGAACTGGATATTCTATGAAAGATATAAATGAAATGATTTATAGAACATTTACTCAAGTTTTTTCACATTGTGTTAATAGTGAAATATATTTGAGCCAAAAGATTATACAAGCATCGTTCAAATATGAAATTAAAGATGATATAAAATTTCCGCTGTTTGAACCAAAGGTTGATAAGTATAAAGAAATGTTCAAAGACGCTGAAACTTTTGAAAAGAAAATTCAGGCTGTTAATGGATAATCATTTTTGATATAAAATATAAATAAAGATAAAAGGAGAAAATATTATGGCAAAAGGTTTACTTGCTGGCTCTGCCGATGTAGATTTCTTTGATTCTAATAATAATATTATTGCACACTCCCGTACTTTGACCGATTCTGGCTTGAATATGGCTATCAATAGTGAGGAAGCGAGAGGTGGACAGGGCAACATTTTGCTCGGAAAGTATTATCACGATTCGTCCTTTGGTCTGGAATTGACCGACCAAGTATGGGATTTGAACTACCTTGCTTTGAACTGCGGTGGTGCTATTACTGCTGGCTCTGATGTATTTACTACCGAGCAGTTTACTGTCCAGACTGAAAATCAACTGGAAGTATCTCAAACGCCCAAAGCGTTTACAGCAGAAAGCGGTGTAATTGGTTGGTATAAAGCATCTACCGAAGCAGATGACGCTTATAAGAAGTTTGATTTTAATGCAAGCACAAAGACCGCTACTATTGATGGTCTGAGAGTTGGTGAGACACTCTGTATTAAGTATGTTATTTCTGACTCTACTGCTCGTAGATTTGTTGTTTCTGCTGATTATGTACCGTCTATTGTACACGCAGTAATGACTATTCCGTTGTTTAAGAGTGGTGCCACTGGTGAGTCCATCGAGGGTTCTGCTTCTCGTATTGGTAGTATTATTGTTAACATTCCCAATTTCCAACTTGAGGGTTCTCAGGACTTGTCTTTGTCTGCAAGCGGTATTGCGAGTGTGTCTATTTCTGGTTCTGCACTGGCTACATTTACGGGCAACATTGGTTGCTCCGACCACGGTTATTACGCTGTAATTACTGAGCATATTTTCGGTCAAGATGAGTTTGCTAATGTTTCCGCTATTGTTGTTTCTGGTAGCAACATTGAATTAGGTCACGGAGAAAAGAAAACCATTGAGGTATATAAGATGTATTCCGATGGTACTCAGCCGTCTTTGGTTGATAATACTAAACTTACATTTACAAAAACTGGCACTTCTGCAAGTGTAGATGCCAATGGTGTTGTGACTGCAAGTTCTACTGACGGCGTTACAACCATTGAAATTGTAGTTAAGGATAAAACTTCCTTGACCGCTTCTTGCGTAGTAAGTGTTTCTGCATAAGAATTAAATATATTATTATTCACGCAGTTGTCATAAGACGGCTGCGTGAAGTTACATAGTGAAAGGTGGCTTATAGAAATGAGTGGTTATGGTTTTCCTACTTATAGTTTTGGGCAACCAAATACTAATAGTTTTATGAATATAAATGATAACCAATATAATAGATATATGAATATGTTAAACGCACAACAAAACCAGCAGCCTAAAAGTGATACAAATGCTGATTTTATTATTGTTTCAAACATAGATGAGGCTAAAAATTCTATTGTTCAAAATGGTCAAATTAGATGGTTTAGACATTCAAGTAAACCAGAAGTTTATGTAAAAGCGGTATCTATGACTGGACAACCGAGTTTTAATGCTTATAAACTTGAGGAATTTAATTTTGAACAGTCTAACGAACAGAATAGTGTAAACTTTGTAACAATGGATAAGTTTGCAGAACTTAATAACGAGGTGGCTCAATTAAAAGATATAGTTGCAAATCAAAACAATTATATTAAAAATATGAGTGGAAATAAATCTACCAAGCCCTCAAACAAGGAGGCAAAGTGATGAAAACTTTTAATCCTTGGAGTTCTACAAGCAATTCACAAATGCAAAATGGAAATGGATTAAATCTAAATAATTTTGCAAAATTTCTTAATGTTGCAAAAGGAAAAGGTCTAAACGGAGATTATCTTTTGCAACAAATTAAAAGTAGTGGCAAGTATTCAGATGAGCAAATTCAACAAGCAACAGAACAGGCTCAACAAATAATGAATATTGCTGGAAATGATATTTCAAGCCTATTTAATAGGCTTTTTAGATAATGAAAGGTGGCTTTAGAAACATTGGTTGTACCTAAACAATCAATCAAAATACTATGATTTTGGTTAATATAACAATCAAAACATTAGTTGTGCTACAAGGGGGTGCGACTAATGTTTTTAAGTAACTTATACATAGTAAAATCTCAAGTCGCACTCTATTTACAATAAATATATTGTTTAAGAGGGTGCGCAACTCTTAAATTTAATATATAATATATTTTATTTAAGGAGATTTTATTATGGGTATGGATAACGGTTTAAGCATTGGTGATGCTCTCGCTCTGACTAAGAATAATGATGATAATGGTTTTCTCAGTGGTGGCGCTGGTGGTATTCTTGCGCTGATTATTGTATTTATTTTGTTGTTCGGTAATGGTGGCTTCTGGGGTGGCAATGGTGCTGCTGCAACTTATGCTACTCAGGCTGATATTCAGAGAGGGTTTGACACCAACCAAATTATAAACAAACTCGATGGCATCAATAACGGTCTATGTGATGGTTTTTATGCTATGAACACCTCGATGCTCAATGGCTTCAATGGTGTTTCTGGTGGCATTACAGAACTTGGCTACCAGATGCAAAACTGCTGTTGCACTACGAACCGCAACATTGATGCAGTTCGTTATGAAAATGCAAAGAACACCTGTGATATTACCACTGCTATTCACGCAGAGGGCGAAGCTACTCGTGCATTGATTAACTCCAATACTATGCAAGCGCTTCGTGATAAATTAGAAGATAGAGATAGAGATTTGCTGACCGCAAACTTCCAATTAAGTCAACAGGCTCAGACGGCTAATTTGATTTCTACTATTAGACCGTTCCCTGAACCCGCCTATATTACTTGTAGTCCTTATACCACACCCGTTGGATGTAATGGCGTTAATGTAGGTTGCGGTTGTGGTGGAACAGTTGCGTAATAATTAGCTGAATAAGTGAATATAACGAGGTGGGTAGAAATACTCACCTCTTTCTGAAAGGACTTGATTGAATGGCATTGACGGCAGTTTCTACGGTTTCTCAAACCGTTAATACAAACAGTCCAGTCGTTTATAACACTTCGGAAAATTCAAATCCTTGTGTTATATCTTATAGCAATGGTTCTTCTACTATTACGCTAAAAAGGGCTGGAAAATATTTAATTGGATTTACTGGTACTGCAACCACAGTTGCTACTGCTGGTGGCACGGTTACTATGCACTTGTATGCCAATGGCACAGAAGTAAATGGTTTTGAGGCTTCTCAAAGTGCTACTGCTGATACTGTAATTATGAATTTGGCTCAAACACCTTTTATGATTAGAGTAAATCCTAATTGTTGCGCTATTACAGATAATGTTCCTGTGAGTATTACTATACAAAACGATGGTACTCCTGCAACATTTACTAACGCAAATATCACTGTTACAAAATTGAGTTAAAATGAACAATAACTCTAATATCAATGGAGAAATATCTGCTCTTGATATATTATCGGTATTTTCTACTATTGTTAATCTATTAGCTTATGATAAGGTTATTACTAAAGATTTTTTAGTTGACGATATGAAAATAATTCTCGATGATATACATTCGCATTTAGATGAGCAAGATATGAAAATTGATAAAATTATTGAAGAAATAGGCGGTGATAATGTTGGATAAATCTGTGGCGCAAAAATTTCTTGATAATATTCAAGAAGAATATAAAATGATGGACGATAACAATGTAAATAGTGCGTTTTTGGAATACCTAAAAGAACTTATGAAAACCGAAAAACGGCTGAAAGAGGTTATTGATGGGGAATATTATTCTAAAGATAAATGCAAAATTCCAGACGATTTAGATGGTTCTACTGAAATAGATAACTATTTAATGAACGCTTGGGATGAATTTACATCTTATCGTGAATATAAAGAATTATACAAGAAAACTAAACAAGACGATGATTTACAAATGGCTCACGATGAACTTGGGCACTTTTTGAATAATTTGAATGATGTTTATAGAGAACTTGCAGAAATATGTAGTGACAATATGGACGAATGTTCGATGGCAAAATCTAAGGTTAAAGAAGTTTATCAAATGTTCCATTAAGTAAGGCATTTTTGTTATCAAGGGCAAGGTGCATTGTATCTTGCCCTTTTACATATATTTTTAGAGGTAGGAATTTTTCTTACCCCTAAAAGATTTAGAAGGTGGTTCTATGTGTACTTTTGCTGAATGGAGAGATTTTAAGGGTAGAGAATATTTATTTTGCAAAAGAACGGATAGAATTTGTGATTATAGTAAATTTTGCCGATTGCAAAACAAATTCATTCTTAATGATAGATGGGAGCAATGTAGCGTGAAAGAAGAAAAAAATATCCCAAGCGGTTCTAACAGAGTTTTGTTTGAGCGCAAGGGTTTTTTATATATAGATTATGGTAACGGAACAATTAAGGTAAAGAATACATTTACATATGTTCCTGATTATGTATATGTTAGAGATGGCATTGATGGATATGATATTTCATTGAAGCCTTTTCAGATTAAAAAGAAAGCAACTAATACTAATAAAAAGAAATGAAACGAAACATAAAACAGGGCGAAATTTATATGGTTAATCTTGGAGAAAACAATGTTGGTAGCGAAGAAAAGGGTGTTAGACCTTGTGTAATTATTTCTGCTGAAATGCTTAATAAGAACAGAAATAATGTCATTATAATACCTATTACATCAAGTACAACCAAGAAAGATATGATAAATCATTATGAGTTGCAAAAAGAAAACTATGATTTTTTTGCAAGAAAAAAGAATACTGTTTTATGTGAATGTATTAGAGATATTAGTAAAAAAAGAATAGAACGGTTGCTTGGAGAATTAACTCAAGATGATTTAAGCAGAATTGTTAAAATTTTAAGATACAATTTTATAAATTTATAATAAAGGTGGCATATAGAGAATGGATAATTATACTGAACGAATTGAAAAGCTGGTCGATTGCGTAATCAGCGAATTAGAAAACAGAAAATGCGAAGATATGTGTATGAGTGAAATTTTAGAGATGTCAAACTCATTAAGGGTATTAAAGAATATGTCTTTAGAAAAAGAGGTTCCTTATGATTGCCCATTTTCTACTTGACATTTAACTCCTTTTGTGGTATAATATAGAAAGATTGATACCAAAGAAAGGAGGCGTAATTTTGAAGCGCAATATATTTGTCTTAGTTATGAGTATTATTAGTATGATTGCTTTGTTTTATTATACTCTAAAATTCTATCATACAATGACAATAACTGACTTTATATGGTGGGTATTAACCGTTGTGATATTTATTTCAATTATTATTTCATCAATAGTAAACACTATGCGGTTAAATAAAATGGAAAATAAATTATCAGAAATGGCAGATATGATAAGCGATTTTAGAAATGTTAGCACAAAGCATCATTATGACGAAATGGCTGAAATAAATAATAATTTAGAATGTATATTAGATTTAGATAGGAAGTGATAATACTTGGCACAGTCTTGGCTCTCATTTTATAGTTACGATAACCAAGAGGACTTGATATTAAAACTATGTCAAAAATTTAATATAAAAGAACCTACTGCAAGATATAATTGTTATGGTGAGGTTGATATAACTTTTACAAATGGTTTTTATGAATACTTGGTTGTATTAGATGGAGAAAAAGAAAATTTTGTCATAAAGCGAAGAAGAAATAGAAGTAACGGGTATAAAGATACAAAAAATTATATGTCGGTTGCTAAGACAATAAAGAGTGGTGGCTGGTATCAAGTCATCAAATGGATTGCAAAAAACAGTAATTTGCAATAGTACATAAAATAGTTCTTGACATTTGACTCCTTTTGTGGTATAATAGTGCTTAGAAAGGATGAATAGTATGAAATCTATACTAATGGATTATGTTTTATTTAGTTTAATCGAAGCAATTATTTTTAACCTGTTTTTCATAAATATTGGAAAGTTAAATAGAATTAAGTGGTGGCAAGTGCCTATTATGGCGTTCATAAACTGTGCTTTAAGTTGTACTTTGCCTCCTTTAGTATATCAGCCCATAGTAATTATAAGTAATGCTATATTTTTATTATTAAATAAAAACAGTATTAAAAATTCGTTTAAGTATTCCGCACTTAGCGTATTATTCTTTTTAATTATGGAAACCGCATATAATGTGGTGCTTGAGGTATTTTTTCATTTTGATGCTATCGGCGTAAATAGAGATGAAAAGTTAAAAATATTTCTAATTATAATTCCGTTGAGAATAATAGAGGTTATAACTCTATTTCTATATAGAAAAATTAAGGGGAATAAATAATGAAGATTATTATTGGTTCTGGCGTAGTGCGTAAGTAATTGCACTTCCAAACGGTTTTCTTATTGGCTCTTTTACTTATAAAGAACCAAGGTACATAATAAATATAATAGGAGCGTGATATGTTGTTAGAAAAGATACAAGATTTTATCATTGATAAGACAGGGAATCACGATTTAGCATATTATATTACCTGTTGTATTTATCTTATCTGTGCCTATGCACCGATAATTGTTTTGGGGTTTATTTTTAGAGTTTTACCATTCGTCATAATTAGCGCATTTGTATTTAATATTATTAGAAAATATTGTGGCGGTTTTCACTGTACAACAAACGGAAAGTGCATAACCATTTCAAGTATTTTAATTATTCTTTGTGGATATATTGCACAAAATTGCTTGAATATGTTATGGGCTTCAATAGTGTTGTGTCTTTTTGCAATAAAAGATTTGTACATAAAAGCGCCATTTGATAGTCAAATTATAGATATTCCACTAAAAGATAGATGGTATAACAATAAACCTTTTTCAATCGTTTTTAAGAGATTAAATATAAATACAAAGAAATATGATATTCCTTATGATAAGGAATGGTATAGAAAGGGTATGATTAAATGGATAGTCATATCCTTATTTTTTGTGCTTTTATTTTTATATCTTAAATTATATTTATATACATCTTGCATTTTGTGGAGTATTATCCTTTGCGATATAATACTCTTTCTTAATAAGGATGATTTTCTATAAGGGGTAACTTCAAATGGAAATGATTGATGACAACATTAGAGTTGAACTAAATAGACTTGATAAAGATATGGTAGATACAAATAAGCGTATAGACCACATTGAATATGATGATATTAAGGAAATTAACCAAGAAATCAATAATGTTAAAATTGAATTAAACACTAATAATTTACTTGTAAAACAAGCGACCGATACAAACAAAAGGCTTGCATCAACTATGGATTCAATGAAAAGCGCTATGGTTGAATTAGCACAGAGCATTAAGTCGCAGAATGAAACATCGTTAAAGCAGACGGAAGTTATTTCAAAGCTAAGTGAAAAATTAAATACTGTGGACTCTAAGGTCAATAGTGTTGAAACAAAAGTAAATAGTGTTGAAACAAAGGTTGATAATGTAGAGAGTAGGTTTGATGATGTTGACAATGAAATCCAAAGAGTAGATAATAAATCTAAGATTGATATTGCCGAAACACAAACATCTTCTATAAAATCCTTTTTAACAAAATATGGTGGTTATATTGTTGGTGGTGGCGGTCTTGTCGCTATTATAGTTGAGTTAGTTCAAAAACTATCTTAATAGGGGTTTTATGCCCCTATGTACATAATAAATTAAACAGGGAGGTAACTTCTTTGATATATTCATTTAGCGTGAATAAATTAGATATTTCTTGTAATAATGCGAGAAAAATTATATTGACCGACTCTGTTCAATACCACATTGCAAAATTCAAATTTGATGAAAGCTGGGACGGCTTCTCAAAGACAATTTGGTTTAAGAATAAAAGTAGTAATGTGGATGATGAGGATGTTGTAATCCCTGTTATTCTTGGGGATGGAGATACATTTTGTGAAATTCCTTGGGAAGTAATAAAGAGAAAAGGTCTTTTTGTTGTTGCCGTACAAGGTATTTCAGGTGATACAGAAATTTGGACAAAAGATAAAAAGCCGATTATTATAGAGGAGAGTGACAAAAGCGGAGATACAACGCCGCCAGAGCCTACTATCCCTATTTATAATCAAATCATAAACTCGTTAAGTAATAAAGGTGACAATTTACAATATTCGCAAAATATTTTATCATTAAAAAGCGGAGATAAAATGCTTTCAAGCGTTATTGTTGATACCGGTAATAAAGAAATCCATATTGGCGATGATGAGCCACAAGATATGGAAATTTTATGGATTGATACAGACGAAGCGGATAATGAGTTAAAAATAGACCCAAGGATTATAGATGGAGCTATTGGTGTCGCTGCAACACAAGCGGTTTATGATTATGTTAATGATAATAAACAAGAGTTATCTGAGAATATTAGTGATATAAATAAGCACTTAGAAAATGTGGAAAAATCTGTCACTAAGAATACTTCCGATATTGCAGACATTAAAGTTGTAGATGAAAATTTAGCTGCAAAGACTGCGGAGATTAAAAATAATTTAGACAACAATTATTATAATAAAGATGAAATAAACAATTTGGTATCTGGTGCATTTCATTTTAAGGGCACGGCAGATAGTTTTGACGGAACAGATATTATTATAGACGGTCAAAAACTAACAGGTATGCAAAATGGTGATGTTTACCAAGTTGATGATAAAGAATATGTATATAATGGGTCGAAATGGGTTGAATTAGGCTTTAATATTGATTTATCTGCTTACGCATTAAAGACAGATGTTTCAAAAGATATTAAAACCGCAAAGAAAGAAATGGAAATTAGAATGGACGAAGCTATTGATATGAGCGAACAGGTCTATATTGGAACAGAACCTCCAGATAAAAACCAAATATTATGGATAGACCCAAGTGATATGGAAGGAGTTTAATGATTTGAGTATTAAATTCAAACAGAATGGACAATGGGTAAAAATTCCAACTCCGAGTCAAATTGATGATAGTGTTGCAAGCGCAACAACAACATATAGTAGTAATAAAATAAATGAGATTATTCCACAAGATATTGCAAAATATTTATTGGAGCATAAAGATGAATTGGGCACAGATGATTTTACAAAGTTAAAAAATACTCCATACACCTTAATAGGTAAAGCTGATACAAAATTTGCATCTATTGATACTATGTTTAGTTATGATGCAGAATCATCTTCACCAAAACAAAATGTAGATAATGGTTTGTATTTACTAAAAGAGGATGTGGACTTTAGTGCTGAACATACTATGAATCTTTATGAGTATGTACTACTTTCTATGTCTGGTAGAGAAGAAATGCCTTCGGCAAATAGATGGGAGTTCACAATACCTAAAGGTTCTACTTTGTCAGTTCAAGATGATGTTGTTACTATTGTATGTCCAAGAAGTATAGATTATATAATTAAATATGCGTCAGGAGGTAGCGGTGGCAATGGTGCAATGTCGTTTGCATTTGGTGTATTGAATGGAGAAGATACTGTATCTTCTTTATGTTTAGCAAAAGACGGAATTAAAAGTTCATACACATATTATGATGCAATTCTTTATGGTATATTCTCAAATGTAGAGAAATTCAGCGAAGGTCAACCTATTGTAACAGCTAATTCTTATCAAGGTAGTGGCTCTATGCCACTATTCAAATTAGGAGAAGCTGGTGCAACTACTACATCAATTACTGATAACAACTATACTAACTATACAACAACAGAAAAGTTAGCAAAGTTGAACGCTGGAGTCTATTATGTCAATACAGATAAATTGTCTGTCAACCTGAAGGGTATAGACATTAAATCACAAATCAGCACACTGTTCCCGCAGACAAATGTAGATGAGAATATTGATGTTGAAAAGGGTTCACAAATTACAGTCACAAGTAAGCAGACTGGTAGTCCAGAAACAGGTTATCAAACACAGAAACTTGTAAATATCTATAACACTGAAGGACTTGGTTATCCTTATTCAATTTTCTTTGTAGATGCTGAAAACAATCCAAGTGCTGCTTTGGTATCTATGGGTGCTGATTTAATTAACACAGCATTAAGTTATTCTTATTCTGCTGCTAATCAACTTGGCGAAATAATGAATACTTGTATTACAGATGAAAGTCTTAGAGGTAAAGTTCCTGTTATTTCTGCACCAGACGAACAAACTGCTACTGGTGTGAAGAATGTGTTTAAGGCTATGGACTTGGCAGATTTTTTTGGAGATAAATTTCAAGAGAATGAAAGCACATCAGTTGTATTGAATACTCATACTGAGTATAGATGTAAAGTTATGGCTTCACTTAATCTGTCATTACCTGAGACAATACCTGATGACTATAACTCAAGAATAATATTTGAAAGTGGAGATACTGCTACTACTTTGTCATATACTGCTGGTTCAATAAAGTTTACTGGTGATGACTGTGACAGTAGTAATGCGCTTGTTCCAGCTAAGAATACTTCATACGAAGTTGATATAAAGTATTTAGGAATTGATAGTTCAGGTAATAAAAGAATTATTGCGAGAGTTGGTGCATTTTGATGGACAGAAGAAGAATGATACTATATGCTACGGAAAAAGTGGATTCAGACCAGTATTTTAAGGTTCCAAGATATGCGACAAGAACAACAAATATGTTTCGTAGTGCACATCAACTTACGGACTTTACTCTTGATTTTTCAATAGCAGAAAATCTTGCATATTGTGATATGATGTTTCAACAATCTTCTGCAAAGACAATTAAGATAATTGGACAGCCAGCAAATAAAGTATATGCGGCTGATATGTTTCACGAGGAAAATTCATTAACAGTATTCACTGGGACACCTTTTGATGGAACCAAGATGTATAAATATGTAGAGGCATTCGCCTTTATTCCAAAGCTGACTGAAATACGGTTCGTACCTAACACATTAAGTGAAAGTATCAAGTTTGCACAATTATCTTTATTGTCAAACGAGTCTGTTCAATCCATCATAGATGGTCTGGCAACAGTAACAACGACTTGCACTTTGACTCTTCACGAAACAGTCAAAGCTAAATTAACAGACGAACAGAAGTCAACGATTGAGAATAAAGGGTGGACGATTTCGTGAGTAGAATTAGAAAGACAACATCATATAACTCCTCTACATCAGGAGAATTTATTACAGGAGCTGAAGTTTAATTATGTTAGCAAAGTTAGTTGATGGTCAGTTAGTGGTGGAACCTAAGAAAGTAGTAATTGCTAATCCAGAAGAGAGTCTACTAAAGACTTATCTTGGATTTAAGGATTATGAAGATGACAATGTTCCAGATTATGACCCAGAAGTACAGTATGTTGAAGTGACTTACGAAGATACTGAAACTAAAGTCATTAAACACTATACTATTAAGGACATTCCTCAAACGGTTGAAGTTTAAGAATAATGTAAGAGAGTGCTTACACTATTCAAAGAACTTAACTGTTAGTGCTTAAAATTAGTTGTAATTTTATCTAAACATTTAGATTTTAACATAAAATATTTAATTTTAACATAATTAAGTTGATAATATATTTGACAACCGCTCTTAAATATGGGCGGTTGTAGTACATAGTTCATTAAGGAGAAAATTATGAACATTAAATTAAAGAAAGATTATTTGAAAATTGAGGAAATTGGCAATATTACAAATCAATGTGCAGACCCTAAATTATACTCATATGAGAGAGAAATTATTAAGGTTGTATTGGTTGCTAAATATTGTGTAGATGAAGATTTTGGTGATAAGGCAGATTGTGACATTTATAATGAATTAGCCGAAAAGTGCTTTACTGCTGAAACCTATTGGCAGATTAAAAATGTAGATGTACTTGAAAACTGTATTGCACAGGATTTGAGTCTTGCCAAAGCATTTAGCGATTTCTTTAATCATATTAGCGATAAGATTGATGAATTTGGTAATAAGCTGAATTCTAAAGACTTTATGGCACAAATGGAAACAATATTAAAGCAAAATGCAAATTAAATCAGAAGAACAATTAGAAAAAGTCTTAATGACCCGACTTAAAAAAGCGCTCAGCAGAACGCTTGATAGGTGTTTGATTGAGTTGCAAGATATTATTGAACGAGATGTCTATAATGCTTATTATGGTGGATGGGCTGAAGCAGGACTGCGAACATATCAATTTGAGGAGTCTTTTGTTAAGCGCAGACTGAAAACATCAAAGAATGAAATAATGGGCGCAATCGACCAAAATTTGTCTAAAATGACGATTTATAGATTTTCTGCCAATGGAGGAGAAAGTCTTAGCGGCATTGGCGTGCACTATCCTGACCGAAAAACACTGGCGCAAATAATTGAAACTGGTGTTGGTTATCATTTTGGATATGCACCCGCAAGACCATACTGGACAAATTTTAAGTTGTGGATGAACAGAAACTTCTATGTGATATTTCGAGAGGAATGTGCTAAGTTGGGCATAAAAGGCGTTATCACGAACATACAAGGGGCAAATTTTGTATGGTAGTATGTGGATTAGATATGAGTTCCAAGAAAAGCGGATATGGGCTTTTTAAGGATGGTAAGCTGGTCGATTATGGAGTATGGGAAATACCCGATACTAAAACTGACTGGCGTGATAAAGTATTGTGGATGGGAGATAGATTAAAGGAATATATTTCAAAGCATAAGATTGATAAATTTTATGTTGAAGATGTACCGTTGATATTGAAAAATCCACAAACATTAAAGATATTATCCTGTTTACAGGGTATTATTTTAGGGATAACCTCCGCTCTTAATGCGGAGGTTATTTTCGTCCCTGTTGCTAAATGGCGAACAGATTTGGGTTTGTTTGATGGGAGCAGAGATGGAATGGAAAGAGAAAAAATGAAGCAATCAAGTGTTGAGTATGCAAATAAACATTTTGGGCTTGACCTAAAATGGGTTAGCAAATGTAGTAAGAAAAATCAAGATGATACTGCCGATGCTATAAATATTGCATATTCACAGATAAAACCAAAAAATACTTTTGGTAGAAAATCAAAGGTAGGTGGTTGATAATTGGCTGAATTTTACATAAATGCAAAAGTCAAACTTGATACAAAAAGCGTACAAGAGCAATTAAACAAGGTTACATCAAAAGCCTCTAAGTCAATGCCAAAGATTGATACAAAGCAGTCTACGGCGGCTGTTGGCGGTCTTATAAGCAATGTAAAAAGCCTTGGTTCACAGTTTGTTGAAACAACGAAAAAAGTTGCAGAATTTGGCTTGAGCACATCGGCAATCTCACTTTTTACTAACGGAGTGCAGAGTGCAGTAACAACGGTTAAAGAATTTGATGACGCTGTTACAGAATTAAAGAAAGTTAGTGATTTAAGTGGCGATAGTTTAGACTCATACACTCAAAAGTTGGGTGAAATGGGTACAACTGTTGCTCGTACAAGAACTGAAATGACAGAAGCCGCTACTGAATTTAAGAAGGGCGGTTATTCTGATGAAGATGCGGCAACGCTTGCTAAAACGGCGGCTTAATGGTATAAGGTCGCAAAAAAACAGGGTGAATTGCTGGAAAATCCTTAGAGTTGTACATACTACAACATAATAAGAAATTATAAGTGTGAATGTTTGAAAAATGTACAAATTGGACAATCAGCAGGGAAGTCTTATTTGAGATAATAGGAAACCTTCAACGACTATCGAAAACAATCAAGATTTTTCTTGACAAATGTAACTAATTATGATATAATATATAATTAGAATAAGCCATAGAAAATGGACGAAGTGAGTAGAGTACACTATTTTTATAGTGGAAGTGCCCTGTGCCTTTTTAGGTGAAGATATAGTCTAAACTTATATGAAAATATAAGAAAAAAACAATGACAGAAAGAATAAAGAATGAAAACAGAAATATTTTGTTTTGGGATAAAATATAAATCAAAAGCAGATTTAGCTCGTAAATACAATATATCTTATAAAACGCTTGACAGTAGACTTAGAAGAGGATATACGGTTGAAGATGCGGTATTGACAACAAGAGAAGAAACTAAAAGAAAATCTCTTGATAATTTTAGTCAAAATCATAAAATTTTAACTGAAAAAGAAGTTAGAAAACGATTTGAAAAATATGGATATAAAATTATTGAATATACATATAAAAATAATCGTACAAATATTTTATGTTATGACAAAAATGGATATAGGGTATATATGAATTTGGCTAACGCTCCTAAAAATAATGCACAAATTTTTTCTGTTTCTTGTAATATGGATAATTTTATATATAATGCAAATTTATATGCAAAATTACATAATTATAATTGTGCTATTATAGATTTGAAAATTGGCACTTTTAATCAGCCCGATATTTTGTGTAAATGTAAATGCGGAGAACAATATTGGTGTAAATTTAACACTTGGAAATATTATGGTCTTAGTGAATGTCCGACTTGTAGAAAAACATTGTCGAGATATGAGGAACTTGTTGCTGAATTTCTAAAAAACAATCATATAAAGTTTGAAAGAGAATATAGATTTAATGATTGTAGAAATATTCTCCCATTGCCATTTGATTTTTATTTGCCTGAACATAATTGTTGTATAGAAGTTGATGGCGAACAACATTTTGAAGAAAATAAAAATCATTTTTATAGTTTTTATGGAAAAGATGGTGTTGAAAAATCTTTTGCAAAAAGAGTTGCTTTAGATAAAATAAAAACAAATTATTGTTTACAAAATAATATCAAATTGATTAGAGTATCATATAAAGAATTCAAGAAGGATAAAAAATTTGAAAAAATAATATTAAGTCAATTATTTTAGCATCAATAAGAATAGTCATTGTTTTTAGTTTAATATAAAAAATTGTTATACCAAAACATTGCAGACGAGGAGCTAAGCGCCTCTGATGCTTCTGCGGTTTTAACTTCACAGATGAAAGCGTTTAATATACAAGCGCAAGATAGTACGCATATTATTGATGCTATCAATGAGGTCTCCAATAATTTTGCTGTTTCATCTGGTGATATTGGTCAAGGTTTGACAGCCGCTGGTGCTGCATTAAATACATATGGAAATAGTTTTGAAGAGACAATCGGTCTCGTAACTGCGGGAACAGAAATCTTCCACGGAAAATCACAACAGGTTGCCCGTGGCTTAAATACTATTGCTTCTCGTATTTCAACGGCAGATGAAGCACTTGGGAAATATGGGATAACCGTAAAAGACAGTAGTGGCGAATTAAAATCTACCTATGATGTTCTTGCAGAACTTAAACCTAAATGGGATGAAATGACTTCTGCTGAACAAACTGCTCTTGGTAAAACATTGGCGGGAGTCAACCAGTACAAGATTTTATCAGCCGTTATGCAAAATTTCAGCACTGCTATTGATGCAAATAATACGGCGTTAAATAGTTCTGGGTCTGCCACTCGGGAAAACGCTGCATATATGGAGTCTTTACAGGCTAAAATTACAAATCTGAAAGCAACTTATGAGAATATTATTCTTGGCGATGGTGGCATATCAGATTTTGCTAAGAAAATGCTTGATAGCGCTAATTCCATATTGAAGTTTATAGATTATGGTAATAATTTACAGGCAGTTTTAGGTGCGATTGTTGGTGTTTTAATAACTATTAAAGCACAAAAAGTATCATCTATGATAACAACGATGATACAACCGTTAAAACAATTAGCAACAATTTTGGCGCAAAATCTGTTAAAATCACTTCCTTCCGTTGTTTCTCATTTAGCGGGATATAAAGGTAATGTTTTAGCAGTGGCTGCGGCAGAGGAGACGGCAACAGTAGCCACATCAGGGTTAAAATTATCATTAGATACACTAACGGCTGGAATAGGTATTCTAACAACTGTTATTAGTTTGATTGTTATGGCGAGCAATAAAGCACAACAGGCGCAAGAGCAAGCACAACAACAACAAATTAGTAACTTACAAACATATACCGAAACCGCCGATAAATATAAAGACTTAGAACAACAATTAAATAAAACCTCTTTAACTCAAGAAGAGTTCAACTCTATTATTAAAAACAACCCTGAAATATGGGGAGAGTATAGAGGCGAAGTCGAAAAGACAGGCGAATCTTTAACTAAATACAAACAAATACTTGAAAGTGTTGCTGCTGGTAAAGCTGAAGATACATTTAGAAGCAATATTGGGGCTTTCAAAGATTCGCTTGGTCGTTCTACTAATTTGACAGGACAAACAGTGGGTTCTTGGCTTGGTGGAGCTGCTGGTGAGGCAGGAACATCTATGTCGGCTGCGGGAATATCGTCATTTGGTAAAGAAGCCGTAGAATGGGGAAATGTTAATTCTATTGATGAAGCCATAGAAAAACTAAAAGCTCATCAACAAGCCCTACAAGACGATGCAAATGCTGCAACTGAAAATTCTTTACAACAACAAAAATTAAATGACCAGGCTGATGCCACAGGTCTTATTATTGGGCAATTAACGCAACAAAAAGAACAAGACCTTGAGGTTATGAAAGCAATGGTTGCGGCATATGATGCTGCGCCTGAAAAACTTTCTCAATATAAAGATATTGTAGAGCAAGCAAGAGATGCTATTAAAGAATCGGAGCCAGCACAAAAAGAAACCACAAAAACAGTGGCTGAAATGGCGGCAGAATTAGGTCTCACTGAAGATAAATTTAATGCTTTTGCTAAAAGTCAAAAAATGAGCACAGATGAGGCTTATAATTGGATTAGTGCGGCGCAAAAGTCAACAAAAAATGCAAAAAGTATGTCAGATACATTATCTGACCTTAACTCTGACCTTGACCTTGCAACAAAGGCGTATAAAGAATATAATGAAAATGGTGCTGTTAATGCAGACACATTGCAAAAATTACTTTCTTTAGAGCCTGAATATTTATCTGCTCTAATAGATTCTAATGGACAAATAAATATCAATTCACAGTCATTACAAGATATGGCTAAATTGATGAAAAACGCCGCTATTGCGGATTTACAAGATGCCGCAGCAAAAGATGTCCTTGCTATTGCAACAGGTAAGACAACAGAATTATCTGGTCTTGCTCAAGGAGCAATAGATGGAATGAACGGCAAAATCGGCGATACGAGTAAATACGCTCAAGTTGCCGCAGGAGATATGGCAGGTTTTACTGCATCTATATATGCAGCTGCCTCTGCATCACAAGGTAAAAAGCTCGATGTTGCTTCTCTTTCAAAAGACCAGCAAAAAGAAATAAATGCAGTCGTTGGTTCTTATTATAGTGTGGCTAAAAGTTTTAGTAAAATTTCTATTGCTACCACAACAAGCACCAAGGCAACTCATCGCAATACTTCTGCTACCAACAAGAATACTGATGCAAAAGAAAGAAACAGGAAGAAGAATAAAGAACTTTCTGATGAAATTGACAGGCAGACCAAGAAACTTGAAAAGCAAAAGGATAAACTGCAAGATAACATTGATGCTTGGAATAAACAAGCTGATGAAATGGAAAAATTGTTTTCCATTGTTATCGACCGTATTGAGGAAAAGATTGAGTCTTTACAAGAAAAGAATGACAAGTATCAAGAGAAAATAGATGCTCGTACTGAAAAGTTTGAAAAAGCAAAAGAAAAAGAGGAAAAAGCTCTTGATAAAAAGATTGATGCTATTGATAAAGAAATAGCCGCTCAACAAGAGGCTAACGATGCAGTTGACGATGCTATTGAGTTACAAGAAAAACTTGAAAATCTTAGAAAAGCTCAGTCTACTAAGGTTAAAGTTTTCAAAGACGGTCAATGGACTTGGGGAACAGACCAAGTGGCAGTTGATGAAGCCCAAAAAGAGTTAGACGAATATAATCGTGCAAAAGCACAAGAAAACGCTATTGCCGAACTTGAAAGAGCAAAAGAATTACTTGAAACGCAAAAAGACTCTTTGGATGCTAAGTACGAAGCGCTCGTTGCAAATGATAAACTTATCAATAAATGGCAGTCTATCATTGATAAAAACAATGAGGAAATTGCTCTACTTGAAAAGCAGAAAAAAGAAGTAGAAGATATTTCTAAAATGTATGAAAGAATGGAAGAAAATGCCATTCTTAAAAAATATCTTGACACAGATAAAATATTCGGTACAAAAGGATTAAAACACAGTGTTATTCCTGCTCTGCAAAAAGTAGAAAATGAATATATAAATATTCAAGATTATATTAAAGATGCCGAAGAAGAAGTTAAGCGCTTTGAAAAAGCGATTAGTGGTCTTAATGATTTATCATCTCAAGTTGGTAACTCAGAGGGTTCTATTAGTGGTGGCTGGGTTCAAAGACAAATTGACAAGTGGCTCAATAAACTAAACCCAAAGAGAAAGTCAAAGAAGAAAAAAAAGAAGAAAAAACACGCAAGTGGTGTTGCAAATGTAGCCAATGATGAAATTGCCCTTGTAGGTGAAAGTCCTTATGAGGAAATGATTATTGGTAGTAAATACAATACTGGAACTGTTGCCCAGTTGTCTAAAGGTTCTGGTGTTGTAAATGCGGCGGCAACAAATACCTTGGCGGGTATTCTTAATACTTTTGCAAAGAGTAATTTTGGCGCAGGAAATGGCATATTAAACAATAATAATCGTGACTTGTCTACCATTATTAACATATCTAATTTGAATGTTGAAACACAGAATGGTGAACAGTTCGTTAATTACTTACAGGACTTTGCTATGAAAATGCGGCAAGAGTCTTATAAGAATAAATGATAATTGTGACGGAGTGGGTCTTATGGCTCATTCCGTCTTAATTATAGTACATATTTACAAAGGGGTGTTTATTTGAACCTTTTTGAACAAGCAAGAGAGCAACTAATGGCTGGAATAAAAGTATATGTTGATAGAGCCATTAGAGAGGCTAATTGTGATAGGACATATACTGGGTTTATTGTTGAACGAGAAAAAGACGATACGGGGACTTACACGGGCTTATATAGCGTTGTGGTAAGCAGTAATAAATATACAAAAGTCCCAGTAATAAATAGTGCAAATATATTATCCAAAGGTGCACCAGTTAGAGTTTTAGCACCTATGAATAATTTTTCTAATATAGTAATTTTGAATTAAAGGAGGGAAATATATGATTACAAAGCCGATAGGTATTGCAAGAACGCCCATAGATGCAACAAAAGAGGCTATCTTTGAATTTTATACAAGTGGAGGCGACCAAATTTATCAAAACTGGTTTGAGATTTGGGACACGAACGATTTAGATGTTGTCAATAAAACTGTACAAAATAATACGCACTTAAAATATTTCAAAGATAGTATTGTACCATATTATGATTTTAATAACATATATGACCCTACTGACAGTGAGGCAGTAAAGAATGGTGGGCTTGAAAACGGTAAAACATACTATTATCGTTTTATGACTTTTGGGCGTACTGATTCAAGCGAATATAGTGACTTCTTGCCCATTCTTTGCCTTGCAACTCCTACATTTGAAATTACAGACCCTAAAAACAATGAAATAATTAAGTCATCTTCTTATAATGCAATATTAAAATATGCACAAGAAAATGATGAACCGCTTAATCGTGTAATATTTTCTTTATATGATAGCTTTGGAGATTTAGTAAAAGATAGCGAAACCATATATGTAAACGCTGGTGATAGGCAAGATGATGGGTCTTATCTTATAAAGTACAATATTGAAAGATTGACAGATGGCGCAACTTATTCTATTGGTGCGAGTGGTGTAACTGTAAATGGATTATCTGTTGAGGCAGAAAAAGTATCGTTTACAACATCTTATCAAAGACCAACTATGTATAGCGAAATGACCTTGACGAATTTATGCGAACAAGGTGTAGTACAAGTAGATAGTAAACTTATTTCTATTGAAGGTAAGGTTTATTCGTTAAACAAGCCTTATAATAACACAAACGGAAATCCAAGTCAATCTGATATTCCAAATTATTCAGAAAACAATGAAATTGTAGATATTCCATTTGAGAATAGTACGATAGACCTTGAGGACAAATGCTTAATTTGGGATTTAGCACAACAGAGATTTTCAATAAAAAATGAAAACTTTGTTATGAGAATGTGGTTAAACCCCACAAGATTATGTCATTTGAATTCTGGTATGAGTTATGCTTTATGTTCATTTGGTGTAGACCAAATGAATGGTTTTTTAGTACGCTGGGAGAGAGTTGTAGAAAATTCAGAAGTTAAAGATTTGTTTTCTTTGTCTTATCTCGGTGGAGATACCGCTGTTTACAAGCGTTCAAATAAAGTTAATAATTTGAATAATTTGTCAGAAGTATTGGTTTATATTAAAAAAGATGGTTCAAATTTAGACTTGCAGTTGGTGCCGACTAAAATAAAAAACAATACTTTTGATTTTGCAAATAGTGATGTTCAATATGATAGAACCACAACGATTTATTATGAAACAACTTCAGTAGACCAAGATATAACTAATTATGATTTTGTTACAGAGACAGAAGATATTTCTAATTTACTTTCTGTTCAAAATCATATGATAGATGAAGTTTATTTATATAATGCTATCTTTAGTCACTTTAATATAAGTTCAGATATGACAATTACAGTAAATAGTGCTGTTCCAACTGACTGGGAAGTAGATACTATTGTAGATTGTAATTTTGATACTAATATAAACGCTGGTTCTGTTGGTAAGATTACAGATGTTCCTATGAATGGATTTATATTTAAGCGAAGAGAATTAGGTGGCATAAACTGGATAGATTTAGCAAAGAAGGAAGTTAATTCTGTTGATGATTTTAATTTTTCCTTTAATGACTTTTTAGTTCCAAATAATAGGGATTTTGAATATGCTCTTGTGCCAACATATAACGATGGCTCAGAGGGAGATTATTTAATTCAAAGCATACATACAGACTTTAATGGTGTATTTGTTTTTGATAAAAATAATCATATGAGACTTATGGCGAATGTTAGTTATGATTCTGGCACAAGAAATGTATCTATTGGTACTTTGCAGCCAATAGGAAAGAAATATCCTGTTGTTATACAAAATGGTACAATAAATTATCTTACAGGTGGAGTAAGTGGCACTATATTTAATGATGGTTTTTATACAAATCATCAAATTGACAGGTTTACCATTGCAAAGCTGTCTCAATCATATAGTAACTTCTTAGTTAATGGAAAGTCAAAAATATTGAAAGATTGGAATGGGAACATTTGGGTTGTTCAAGTTATTAGCTCTCCTTCTATGGCTTACAATCAGTCTACTGGTAATGGTATTATTGACATTTCATTTTCTTGGGCAGAACAAGGAGAATGGGATAATCAAAGAGATTTGTATAATAATGGATTAGTAGATATTTTATAATGGGAGGATTTTAATGTTTTTAACACAAGCAGAATATAATGTAGCAAAACAAACTTCCCGTTTTTTATATTCTAAAATTGTTCTTTTAAGTAAGAATTTTGAGCAAATTGGAGAATTGACAGGAAATGTTATTGGAAATCCGTCATTCTCAATTAGTTCAGATAGTGATATTCGGAGAACTTGTAGTATAAGTCTTATTCCCACAGATAGTTCTTTTGATATTGATAAAGGAAATAAGATATGGTTTGATAAATATATTCAAATCTATATGGGTATCAAAGAAATACATAATGATGAGATTATATGGACTAATATGGGCGTTTATATTATAAACGACCCAAGCAGAGCATATAGTGCAGATGACAACACTTTATCATTTCAGGCTTCGGACTTAATGGCATTACTTACTACAATGCGTGGTGGTGTATATAGTGGTGTCGATTATATTATTCCTCAGGGTTCTAATATAAAAGATGTTATGATAGCGACACTTAAAGAAGCAGGAATTAAAAAATATGATATTTCTATGTATAATATGACTGTTCCAAATGATATAAGAGTTGCAAGAGGAACAACGGCTTATGAGTTGTTAAATCAGTTAGTAGAATTATACCCACATACGCAGATATATTTTGATGTTGATGGTGTATTTAGATATGGATATATTCCTTATGACGATTCTAATCAGATGTCTATTATTGCAAACGATAACTTATGGAAAGATGTTTTAATTGATTATAGTATATCTAACGACTTTCAAAATGTAAAAAATCATATTTATGTTTATGGAACAACGCACAATGTTGGCTCTAATTATGCTGACGGGGTTGCAAAAACTACTATAAATCCGTTAAGTAGAAATGTAACACTTGGTATTGCTGGTGTTAATAAATATACAGATGGTATGTTGATTGGATTTACGGTTGATAAAGAAATTGATACATTTGATAGTAAGCTACTCCCTGAATATACTTTTAGTATTGAATACGGAGATGTTGTGTTAGATAAAAAAGTAATGAAAGGCAGAGGATATTTATTTGTCGGTGAATATTATATAGCAAAATATGTTGCTGATATAGATGAAACAACTGGCAAAGATAATGGATATTTTCAATATTTAGGTCATTTACAGTCACAAGGTGAAGTAAGCGAAACGAGTTCTAATAGTTCATTTTCAATAAATGAAATCGGAGATTTAGCGATAGTTCTTGAGGGCGGAGATTATGATAATCTTTACACCGATGCCGATTGCTATAATTGTGCGAAATATGAATTATATAATCGTTGTAAAATTTATGACGGCGTACAGATAAATTGTGTACCTGTTTATTGGTTAGATGTAAATGAAGTTATTGAGATTACACTTCCAAATAAATATGGTAAAGAAATTACCGCAAGATATTTAATAAATAATATTTCAATAAATGACACTCAAAGCATTTCTCTTACGAGATTGTATTAAAGAAAGGGGTAATGTGAAATGAGTAAAACAGATGTTGTTTTTCAAAGAGGAACACTCGATGAAATAAATTCAACAGATAAAGTTGATGGACAAATTTTATTGACTACTGACCTTGGTCTCAATAATAAAATGTTTACTGATGTTAAAAAGTCAGATGGAACGATTGAGAGAATTAGAATTGCTGGCACGAACGATGTTGACACAAGTTTTGATGAAACAAGCACTAATCCATTGATGAATAAAGAGGTGTCATCTTGGGTAAGGTCTATGGCGATAGACTTAAATAAAACACAAGAGAATAATACAGCAGTTGCTAATACACTAAATGACATAAAGAATAGTCTTGGTGAATATAAGATTTTGTGGCAAAGAGATAAAGTAGCAGATGACGATGGTTATTCTGTCTATCCGAACGCCACTGGAACAGGTGAAACAGGATTAAGAAACAGAACAAAAGATTTGCCACAAGTATATAGTTTAAGTGAAAAAATAAGTGAACAAAAACAAGGAATAATTATTTTGTTTTCTGATTTAGATATAGACTATCACAAAGCGAGCAATCCAAATATGGGACAAAGCCTTGCATTTTATAAACCACAAGATTATCATTTTATCAGTCGATTTGTGCATAAAAAAGAAGTTGAATTATTCCCCGGTGCAGGTCATTCGTTTTTATTGATTGGTTCTAATACATTTTCTTGGAGTAGCACGGCTCTACATTATTTATATATTAACGATGAACAAATAAATGACAATGTATATAATTTGTTTGATTGTGCAAATGCGACACAATATAGTTCATATTGGACAAATAAACCCGTTACTGGAACAAACGGCATACAATATTCTAATTCAAAATTTTGTATTCGTGCCATTTTGGGCGTTTAATGAGGTGATATTATGAGTATATCGCTAAAAAGAGATAGCGCTGAGAATATAAATGCAATCGAAAAAAAAGACGAACAAATATTGATAGAAACCGATAATGGTGAAGATAATAAAATTTATTATGATGACAAATTGGGCAGTGGAGATATTGTTCGTTGTACATATGGTGGATTTTTAACTGTTGATGATAAACTCAACGATACGAGTAAAAATCCTGTTGAAAATAGGGTTATAAATACTGCGTTTCACGACACTCAAAATAAGGTAGATATTGTGCACAATGAACTAAAGAGTATATCGGACGATATGTTTGATTTGAGAGATACTATCAAAGGTTCTAAAATATTGTGGCAAAGAAATGAAGTTAATGACAGTAATGGTGTGGTTACAAATGAATATAAATTAAAAGAAAAAATATCACAACAACAAAGTGGTATTCTTATTATATTTTCAAGAATGACAAAAACTCCTGTTGATAATGCGAACAATACTAATTTGGCAAAGAAATATACACCAAAGAATTATTGGTTTACTTGTGAATATATACCAAAAACTATTGTTCCAATTATGGGAGAAGGTCGCGGTTATTCTTTTAATTTATTTGGTTCTAATAAATTTGAGTGGGAAGGGACAGCTTTAAGATATGTATATATTTACGATGATAAACTTGTAGACAACAATGGAAATTTTACATATCCTAAATATGGACTTGGAGAAGGCACTATACTTCCTCCGCCTCGATGGTATAATAACTTTGGAAATAATAATATAGGATATGCTAACGATTTTTATTGTATTCGATATATATTAGGTGTATAATGAATAATTTTAAGAATAATTTTAAGGACAAATCACAAGGCTTTATTTTGTGGTCTGTTGAATTTTCAAAAAGACTTATTATCGTTTTAAGTGCCGCATTTTTAATCTTTTTGATTTATTCAATGGTAGTTCCGTTTTTCGGTATTACCATTAGTGATACTTTAACACAAGAACTTAGTAATGTGTTTAAGGTTACTGTTGGGGCTTATTTGATTAAGTCTGTTATTGAAAATGTGTTTAGATATAATAAATTTTCTTTCAGTGAGCCAAATGGTAATTATACTGACAATAATAATTATTTAGATAATAATTATTCAGATGGAGATAGCGCTGAAGAAACAACTGAGGGAGATGTAGATAATGAATGATATTATTTTCTATGCAATCGAATTAGTAATTGCAATCGTTGCGTTTTTACTTGGTAAGTATGTATTTCCGACTGTTAAAGATGCTATTTTAGGCAGTAATTTTGCTGGTCTTGCTACTTGGGTTTACAAGTTCGTTGTGTCTGCTAAAAATCAGTTTGGTGACAATAACGGCGAAAAGAAATTAGAATATGTTACTGAACAGGTCAAAAAAATGTGCAAAAAGTATAAGATTGATTTGACCGATGAACAGATTAGAGCGTTGATTGAGGACGCATATACAGAAATGAAAAAGAATATTGCTAATGGGAAAGAGGCGTAATTTATGTATTATTACAATCAAGAACATTACAATTCGGTAGGATATGATAATCCTAATACAAAAAAGAAAGAAACAATTAAGACAAGCGGATGTGGTGTATGTTCGTCTTGTATGGTGTTTAATAACCTTGCAAAAAAAGAACTTTATACAGTCGCAAAGATGGCTAAATTTAGCCTTTCTCACGGTTGTAGGGATAACTATGGTACTAATGTGAAAAAGTTGCTTACAGAGCTTTGTAAGGCGAATAAGGGCTTTTCTTTCACTACTACAACGGATGAGAATAAGTTAGTTGCCCACTTGAAAAAAGGTGGTATGGCTATCGCAAATCAAGGTGATGCTTATAATGTGTTCTCTACTGCTGGACATTTTGTTGTTGCTTATAGGATGAAGGGAAAGAATATTCAGGTTCTTGACCCGCAGATGTATAGTGGAAAATACAATGCGTATAGCCGTCCTAAGCGTATTGTAAAGAAAACAGATACTGGATGTATTATAAATGTAACTCAAATGGGTAAGGCTACTGCTGACCGTAATCCCGCATATTATTTAGTGTCATATGTCAAGCCTAAGCCCAAACATAAAGCTCCTAAGATTAAAACGGGGGTTTATACTCTGACTAACGAAAGAGGCATTTATAAGGGTGCTGGTGCGGCAACAGGACGAAAGAAAGTTAAAGATTTGACTACAAATGGTAGACAGTTTGCTACAAGCAAGAAATTAACCGATAATGCTTTCTTGAAGGCTGGCACAAGAGTAAATGTATTATCCACTAAGTTAATCTCCAGTGGTAATCTATGGGCAGAAATCCCAAGTGGCTGGTTTTGTATTTGGGAAGCAGATAAGAATAAAAAGTTTGTTAAGTGATAATCGTTGCATAAAAAATTATGGGGTAGGATTAAATTCCTACCCCATTTTTCGCTTTTTTCATTCGTTTTTAATGAATTTTCACTTATTAGGCAATAAACTCACTATCGTCTACAAATTTTACAATAGGCGGTCGAGTGTTATTAGGTTCGGTCTCAACGGGTACATTTTGGTAAATACCATCATTGTAGCCACGCTGATAAGACTCCTTCAGCATTTCATCAAGTTCATCCTGCGTAAATGTAATAAACCCAGCCTCATCTACGCCCTTTACAATAGTGTTAAATCTCATTTTGTTACTCCTTAATGTAATTTCATTAGTTAGCAGTAAAACACGATTATAGAGCGTTCTGTTGGCTCTTAAAGGTGTAATACACGCTCTTTTATCTCTTGTGTTCGTCCTTCGTTCCAGAAGTTTGTTCCTATATACCTTTATACCCTCGGTTTCCCGATATTTATTAGGGGAGTGGACTATGCCTTACATTCTCTCCATTATGATTGGTTGAGCAATGCTAATTATTATAGTCTCTGCACCTTTCTATCTACATAATCTTTTATTTGTTCTTTTCTGTTTTCAAGAATATTTGGTTCTTCTTTAGGATAACGGAATTCTTTGAATAATAAGGTTTCGGCATACCATCTTGCATATAATGCTTCTTCTTCATCTGCATAAGTACCAAGATTTAATAGTTTTTGATTGATTTTAATGTGTGCATAAAATTTATTAGATTTTGTTTTACATACGCCTTTATAATTTACATTCATTTGATTTTGTGATTTTGTCACTTGTCTTAGATTATATCTACAATTATTTAGTGTATTGCCATCTATATGGTCTACAAAGTTATCTGTTTCCAATATTCTTCTTGATAAATGTATGTTAGAGCCACCAAATTTCGGGCTGTTCATAATATAGCCAGAATTTGATAATTTCCACTTTGTATTTTTAATTTTATCTACATCATCAGCGTTTATTGTTGTGACGGTTATTACATCACATTTATCGTTGTAAATATTGATATATGCAATATCTCCAACAATATTTATTTCATTTCTATCAAGAATCGTTCGTGGGTTTGTATCTATTGGTTTACCATATTTCTTTAATTGCTTATAGTGTTTATTGCACCATACTTTTTTATTTGCGGAAATTTTCTTTGACATCAATCTGCCACAAACATTACACACATAATATATTTTATTATCAATCTTTACTTGTTTAATATCGTGGTTTGGATATGTTTTAACCTTATTGATTGTGTATATTTTTTGTCACCCTTTAGATTATGTTTAATAGACTTGGCTCACGATTGTCTTGCACATTTAGTGTTTAGATTTCCCGTGAATTTCAATTACTTTATATTGCGGCAATATATTTCTACCGCAAGTCCTGCGAGCCACATTCATTTTATCTTGATTTGTATTACCACACTTAGGACACTTCCAAATCAATTTTCCTGTGCTCTCATCTTTAACTATTTGTATCTCACCATCAAATCCGCAGACTTGGCAATAGTCACTTTTTGTATTAAGTTCTGCGTACATAATATTGTCGTAAATATACTTAATTACGGATAAGACAGCGGATATATTGTTTTGCATATTTGGCACTTCTACATAACTTATTGCCAAAGGTTCTTTGATTTTAGTTTTTGAATTGTTTTTTCTTTCAATTCGTCTTTAATGTTTTGTGGAATATCGTCTGTAAATTTTTTCTTTTTATTGTGCTCTTCTTTGTTTACATATTCGCCAAATAATAATTCTTCTGCTACATATCTTTTATATACGGCATATCTTTTGTCTTTTTCATATCCCAAATGACATCTTTTATACTCTATTCTGATTTCGGGGTCATAAGCATTTCTGTCTTTTCTATAAGCAATTCCAATAAATTCACTTGTATTATTACTCATATACTTTTTATTTAATATATTTTTATTTTGAGGACAAATTCGCAAGTTTTTTCTTGTGTTGTTCATAGGATTTCCGTCCTTATGGTCTACCACTGAATTTGTACTTGGAATACTATCTAAAATAATGTGTCCAATATCTTTTTGTTGCTTCTTAGCTGGTTGACCTGTGACAATATGCCCATTGCTCATTCTCCACTTATGCCATATCACTTTGTCTAAATCGCATTTATCAATAAAAAATTCACCTATTTTAATATTCTTTTGATTATAAACATTAAAATAAACAAGATTTCCTTTTATGACAAAATCATTTAGGTCATTATTTGTTCTTGGGATATTGTCTAATACTTTTCCATACTTATTCATTTGGTGCATATGTTTTGAGCAAACTGTATGCCCACCATATCTAATTTTCTTAAAACTTTCTCTTCCACAAAAATCACATTTATACATTTAATTTTCCTTCTGACTATATCTTAGCGTAGCAGGACAACTCTGCTTTACACCCTATGCGCTTCGGATTGTGCTTATCTCAACCCTACTAATTAGTCGATACACCTTCCTATGAATATAGGCTTGGCACGGTATTGTCTTATGAGTCCACCGTTAGCGGATTATTCCACACCTGTTAAGCAAACAGTTCACATAGTTTGAGGTGGCTATCCAAGGTATGTAGAAATAACCACCTGTTGACAACGCTTGAAATTCGCTTTCAAACTTTAACTTACCAAAGGCATCAATCGGTTCAAATACAGGATAATGATAACTGTTGGTTATATAATTTCTATCTCTGCCGTCAATCTTAATAAATACATCGTTACCAAAACGCTTTTTAAGGCATTTAGCAAATTTGTATGTAGTTGATTCGATTGGGCTACCATAAATAGAATAACCTAAATTATCTGTTTTGTCCCATTCTGCGCACTTATTATTCATATGTTGCATAATCTGTAAGCCCAAATTTTTGGACTCTTCAGATAGATAAGGCTTATGAGTTAAACAAGTTACACATTCGTAAAGTCCAGCATACCCAAGAGATATACTCGAATATCCACCGACAAGTAATTTGTCAATAGTTTCTCCGGGCTTTAATCTTGCTAATGCACCATCTTGCCATAGAATAGGTGCAACATCTGATAATGTGCCTTTTAGTTTAAGGTATCTACAATATAGTGCTTTTCTGCACAATTCAAGTCGCTTATCAAATATTTTCCAAAATGTATCAATATCACCATCGGCAGATAATGCTACATCAGGAAGATTGATTGTTACAACCCCTTTATTTAGCCTTCCATAGAACTTATATCCGGGCTTGTAATTCTTTGCGTTTGCAATATTTTCAGTATCATTATATGGAGCAAGGAAGCTCCGGCAACCCATCGAGGGAAAACAATTTCCTTCTTTAAGTTTTCTCATTACTTTTTCGCTAATGTAATCAGGAACGAGTCTCTTTGCACTACATTTAGCCGATAACTCTGTTAAATACCAATACTTGCTATCTTCGTGAATATTATCTTCCTCAAGCGCATAAATCAGTTTAGGAAATGCCTGTGTGATATAAATTCCTTTTCTGTTTTTCATTCCCTTTATGCGTTGATTAAGAAATTCCTCAATAATCATTGCAAGTTCATCTTTATATTCATCTGTTTCTCCAAGATACATAAAGACAGTAATAAAAGGTGCTTGCCCATTTGTTGTTGACATTGAATTGATTTGATAATTAAATGTTTGTACGCCATCTTCAATCTCTTTCTTTAGTTCTTGCATAGCGTATTTTTTTGATTTTTCTTCCTCAATTCCTCTGTTGAGATATTTGTTATAATAAATATTATAACTATCTCTTACAAAAGGTGCAAGCGCAGTAAGCGTTATACTACAACCGCCATATTGACTACTGGCAACGCTTGTAATAATTTGTGTTGTGATTGTACAAGCAGTTATGAATTTATGCGGTTTTTCTATCTTAACTTCGTTTATGACTGTTCCATTTTGCAACATATCATCAAGATTTATCAAGTCGCAGTTTCCTGTTACAATTCCATTTGATAAAACAAAGTTATGCTCTTCTTCTACACTTAAACACCATACATCATCTTCTTTTATAAATTTTTTATCTAATACAGTATAATTAAAAGAAAAATTTGGATTTAATGAAAACAAAATGGTATATTTTCTTCCGTTATCTGTTGTAAAATTTGTTTTTTCACCAGTTAATTCATTTTCTTTTGTTATATATAATCCAACAACAGGAGCATATTTCTTAATAAAATCAATTACGCTTTTATCGCTACTTTGGATTCTATAATTTATATATCCATTTTTTGTCGCAGAAATACGCCCGTCTGCACAATAAAGTCCATTAAAAAAACATTTTATTTCATTTATTGAATTAAATGTCGGAATTTCTTTGTGGTAATTATAGACAACAACAGAATGGTCTCCATTCTTAAATTTTTGTTTTCTAATTTTACAATCGTTTATATTGAATCTATCTAACCATTTATCATTTTTATTTCCACACAGTCTAATGCGTGTTGAATTCAAATGTTTATTAGCTCCATTAAATTCAACCGTTCCATCTCCAAGAGCGAATCCCTTACACCACATTAGTTTCTCATTATCTGACAGTTTTTCATACTCTATATCTTGCTTGTATATACTTGGAGCCTTAAAAAGTTTATCTCCAATTTTAAGATTTGTTGTAACAGAGTTATCTTTTAGATACCATCTATGATTTTCTGTTGCTAAAACCTTTTGTGTATGTTGCTTTTTTCCATTATAAAATGTATATTCATAAAGTTTATCTTTTCCATAGTTATGAACAACTGCCTTTTTCCACTCTCCACTTTTTGTTAATACGGTTGTTGTATCTCCGTTTTCAAAATCATAAAAACTTTTTACTCCATCTGCTGTGATAAATTTTGTGTTTCTATCAAAGCAGTTATGAAGAGCAGATTGTGCAAAGTAGTCAATATCGTGGAAATGTAAAATTCCTTCTTTATGTGCCTGTACTACATCGGGCGGCAACAAAAATCTTTCTGTTAAATCTTTACTAACAATACCAGCCATATAATCTCTTTGTGTGGTTACAAGGGTGGCATTTTTATTAGAGTTTTCTGTTTTCCAATAGTCATTATTATTTGACAGCAAGGTTAGCAATTCGCCGTCTGTACTGTTGTCAATATCTCTTTGAAATTCTCTAATACTGCGATAACTTTCGTATGCTCTTGCAGTTAATCTTTGTTTATGAGAAATAAGGCTATTAAATACATCTAACTCAATATCAGAAATATCTATCTCATCTGTATCATCTGCCTTATATTTTTTCTCTATTTCATCTGCTATTTTGTTGGCAATATCTTCTTTTGTTCCATTACCTTCTTCCATTGCAGATATGATTGCTTTAACAATTTTTGATTTATCAAAAGGTTCTATTGTCGCATCTCTTTTAATTACTTGCATTAAACCAACCTTCTCCCATCTAAGTAAAATTTCTTAATATAATCAACACATTCTGCTCTGTTGTCGAAAATCTTATTACAAGATTCTACTAACCAAGGGTGAAGTTTAATTGTCGGTTTACCAAGCATTTCAAGCTCACGATTCTCTTGATTTTCATATATTCCAATCACAGGAATATTGTGTTCATTTGCACATTGTAATTCTTGTGCTGTTCCAATGGAATTTGGGTCATTAAAATAAACGATAATTAAATCGCTTGTTCTAACTTCGTTCAAATCCCATTCTTTGACTTCTCTATTACTGTCATATGCAACCGTTTCAAAATTATAATAATTTGTTGGGTCTACAATTTCCAGTTTTAGATAGTCATTTTTTAGTGACCGCTTAATATAATCTCGCCATTCGGTTTGCTCCTTAAATGTTAAGTTCTGCATACCACCAGCGAGATATATTTTTTCAATCAATAATCATCACCATCCTTAATGTGTTTATTATAATCACAATATTACAACACAGAGTGTGAATATTGTGATTATCTGTATTATTTACAACAACATCTACTTCTTTTTCAATTCCATCAAACATACCGACATCAGACAAACTGCGCCGATACGCCTCCTCTATATCGTCTCCACGCTTGAGTAGTCTAATAAGTCGTTCTCTGCGTGGCGTTTTAACATATATACTAACAAAGTCTTTTTTATTATAAGTTCTTTGTAGTGCTCTAAGCCCTTTTGGAGTAACAATAATTACTTTGTCTTTTGGGTCTTTAATAATAGGAGAACCATATTGCCACCCGTTATATTCAGCCGTTTCAAAAAAATGTTGTTTGCTCTTTAATGAGTTAAATTCATTTTCAGACACAAACCAATAGTCTTTTCCGTTTTGTTCTCCATCTCTAATTGGTCGTGTTGTAAATGTTATAACTTTTTCATATTTGAAGTTTTTAATTAGTTCTTTTTCTATTGTAGACTTTCCACTGGCGCTCTCACCAATCAGTACAATCAATCGTATTCACCAGCCTCAAGTTCAATTAACATATCTTCAATATCATATTCTGCGCCATCTTGTACGGCAGAAATAATATTATCTACAAACTCACTATCGTTAATATCGGCAAGCCCGCAAATCAAATTATAAGCAAGCGTTGCGGCTTCTTTCTTATTCAACTTTTTTACACCACCTTTTAATCAATATTATTTTGTTTAATTTCTCCTTTTATAATGTCATTTACTGTTTGTTGCAGTCTTTCAGTACACTTTGGACAAATATCTCTATCATACTTAGTGTTATATTCTACTAACTGGACTATACAATTATTGAGTCTAATATAATTGCAAGGATTCTCTGTTTGTGCGGCAGTAAGAATTTCGTTATTATCATAAAAACTATCACAAATATCACACTTATAAGCCTTTGACATTATTTTTTTTCTCCTCTCCAGTAATCAGTTCAGAATATGGTAGGCTCTTAATCCAATCCATAAACCCAACAGACCACTCGTTCAGTTTATGATTATTACGAGACTTATAGATATTAGCCAAAACCTCATAGTTCAGAAGAACAGTCCGGCGCTGATTATAAGAACTCGGCAAAAGTTGTATCATCTGCCACCAAGCTTGTTTTTTATTATATTCAAACGCTCGTTGGATAAGTTCATCTTGCTTTTCCCAATTTACGAATATGTCACGATAACCATTCAAATCGTCAACGATATTTTTGAACTTATCTTTTGCTTGTGTGATTAAATGTTCACAACTAAAATCATCTAATGTAAATTCTTTCTCCGCAATCTTGTGCATCGTTGAGCAAGAGTTAGCAACTGTACCTACTTTATATGTGTCAAACTCTTTCCACCAATATAAAGGTGCAGTAATATCCATAGTAACATTTATTATACGCAAAAACTTACGATGGTCTGTTCCAGCATTTGCAAGCCGTTTCATAAGTGATAAGTCATTATCGCCAATAATGTATTTGCATTTATCCATACAAATATCTCCACAAGTCGGATAAGTATAATCTTCACCATATCCACAACCATAGTGACTGTCGCTCTTATCCCAAGAGTTTAGCGGATTACGCATACCTCTGATTGCAGCTTCCCAGCCTGACACATCTACATTTTCAATCTTAATCAACTAAAATATCTCCAATTCTATAATCTTTATTCTCAAATTTCTTAGGCACTAAAAATGGTTCTTTGCCGTGATTTAATATATAAGTAGTGCCGTTTTCTTTAGATATTCGATATTTTACATTCTTGTAATATTGAATATTACCAAAATCAATGTCATTAAAAAATTCAATATACTTATTCATAAAATCACCTTATGAGATTGAAATATTTTGCTTTTCGACCAACATAGCACCATCTACAATTTCACCACTATGCTTTTTTAAGTAGTCCTTAATAGCCTTTTTGTCAGGTTTACTTTCAGTCTTTACGACAGTCTTAACAAACTTTTCGGGCAACATTTTTTCATCTAAAATTTCAACCACAGTAGACTTTCTAAACTTAATAGCTACCTTTGGCGTTTCAAACTTTTTCATATCTTTAGCAAGTAGATAACTGCTAAGATATTTTTTCATACTTTCTGCTCTTTTTTGCTTTCTCTCTTTACGCTCTTTTAGTGACTGAATTTCCTTATCAATCGCCTCTGCTTCGCTCTCAAGGTTTTTTTGATAAAGTGCAACACCTTCAATCTTATCATTGAGTTTCATATAAAGGTCATTTAGACCATTTTCATCAATAAACTCTCCTGTTTCGGGGTCACAGCCAAACTCAATAGCAGACTCAAGTTTCTCATTGATTTCATACAAACTCGCCATAAATTACTCCTTTAATAAAATTGTATTTATTCCGTATTTATCACAGCACTCCTTTTCAAGTGCACATCCACGAGCATTTTCATATCCGGGCAAGAAAACTGCATAATCTGCTTGTGCGAGCACCTCTAAAGACTTTGACAAGTACCAAAGGCTCTTATTGATATTATTGTACTCGCTATACGGATAGTCTGGAAAATAACTATCTAAAATTGTTGCATTGTCAAAAATGCTATTTACAAGGCTAATTGCTTCATTTCTTGCAGCCTTGATTTCGCCATCGGTCTTATTTTGCATAGGTTGTGAAATAAATACATTAACCTTTTGCTTTGTGTTAGAGTTGATGATATTATCTGTGTTAATACGCATATCTTTCTCCTTTACAGTCTTTCTACTTTTGTAATATTGCCACTAAAGCCTTTAATGTATGAAATATCACCCATTTGTTTAGCTTTAGAGTTTAGATTGTTGTCAACATAAAACTCAATCATACATCCATTATTCGTATATTGATGTGTTGAATTTGTATCTCCGTCTGCCTTAAAATCACAAATCATTACAGTAAATACATTACCAGTAGATGTTGTAATTCTAAATCTGTCTCCAAGGCTCTTTGCATAATAACTACCCATAGCAACAAGATAATCATTGCCAACTTTTCTAAGACCATTATTGTCTGTATATGCCTTTTCTTGCAGTCTCCATTGAGCAGAACTTCTACTTAGACAACGATAGTTTGTATAAGACTTAAAGTGCATATTTGCGGGGACAGATAATGAACACTTTGACTTAGATGTACCCTTTGACTTAGAGTTTGCGCTATATGTAATATTATCTTGCTTTTGTGAGTCCAACTTTTTAATCTGCTTTTTCAGACTTTTGTTTGATTTGGATAGACTATCATTTTTCTTTTTCAACTCTTTATTTTCATCAATTAGAGTATTTCTTTGATATACCAAATCATTATTCTTTGTTCGCAAAGAGTTAATCTCTGTTTTTTGCGCACTTACAATTTGCTCTTGTTTGTATAGATTGTCTTCAAGTTGCTTATTTGTATGTGCTACCATAATTGCAATAGCACAAATACTACCAATACAAATAAAATACACTATTGAACAGAATATAAGTCGAACATTCTTTTTCTTACTACTAATTAAAATCATCCTTTCGTAACTTTGTAGTTTAATTATACCATATAATTTGTAATATGTCAAGCATTTTTTGTTAATAAATCTAATAGCCAAGTTTGTCTTAAGTCATTATCATCTACGGTTAGTGCATACTTAAAAGCGTTAATGTCTCCAATGTCAATATGTGCTTTTTTGCACCGTGTAGTTGCAACATAAAGTAAACCCCTTGTAAGCATTTTTTTATGTGCATTAGATACAATGTTAATGCTATAATCGGTTGTAGAACCTTGCGACTTATGAACACTAATGGCATAACCTAATAGTAATTGATTTAACTTTGATTTATCAACATAAATCAAATCCTCGTCAAATTGAACAATAAGTCCATCATCAACTACATCTCTAATTATTCCTGTCTGTCCATTAACAACAGTAGCATAGTCATTATAATCAGACACAGATGCGCCTTCAATTTCTGCACATTGATAATAATTATCTGCTTTAACTGCTTCATAGTCATTTTTTGTGTTAATAACTAAATCGCCAGTTCTAAATATAATTTTTGTTTTATTTATATTCCTTATCTGTACCTTTTCATTTGGCTTTGCAGGATTTACCATTTCTTGAATTTCATTGTTAATTGCATAGGTGCCAAAAAGACCAACATTAAACGGCGATAACACTAAGATATTTTCTTTTTTAATTCCTTTTTGTAGCAGTTTTTTATATTCTGTAACAGTTCTGTTTAGAATATCGTCTGTTAAAATAAACCTATAATTATCATTTACAGAATATTCTAATGTACTGTCATCATATTTTACAAATTCTTTGTCGTTAAAAAAGTTCTTACCTTGACGAATGTTTGTTGCAACAAAAAGAGAACCATCGCTCTTATATCTAAAAATTTCTGTTAGCATTGTCATTGGCACAATATTTGATTTGATTAAATCATCAAAAATCTTAGATAGACCGATTGAGGACAACTGAGCAGGGTCGCCAACAAAAACAATTCTTGCATTTGGATTTGAAATTGAAGTCAATAACATACAGAACACATCAAGCGATACCATACCACACTCGTCTACAATAATAACATCTGTATCAATGTCACCAGAAAAACAACGCTTATGAATTGTATATGCTTTTCGTCCTGTGCTTTCAGAAAGAACTCTTGCAGCTTTACCAGTTGGAGATAAAAGAGTATAAGTTAAATTATTATCTTCCATAAGAGAAATTAGACCTTTTACAGAAGAGGTGTTATGCGTAACAATATAATCATTTGTTAAATATAAATGTTCATCGTTATCAACAAGAATACACACCATTTCTTTTTGATATGACTCTTTTTTTACATCTACAATGGAAATTTTATCATATATTCTATGCTTTTTATATTGTTTTGCTTTTAATGCTCTTTCTTTCTTTCTTGATAATCTAAATAATTTATATTTATCTTCATTTGGAATTAGAATATTGATAGAATAACAATCGTTTCTATTTGGTCTTTTATCTATGCTTAATGAACAACTATATCCAAGACTAAATAATACCTCTTGAATATCTTTAGCAAGTCCATAACTTGTAGTAGAATATGCTACATTAAATCTTGGAGGTTCGTTTGAAATGTGTCCATCTGTATCAAATAGCCCTTGCAACAAACTATATCTTTGTTCAATAGAAGAATATTTATATTCATTAGGTATTCTTTTATTGCCTGAAAGTTGGCAGATTTCATTTGAATATTTGCCAAGAATTTCTTTTGTTTGGTAGTAAATAGTATAATTATGAGGATTTGGAGTATAAAAATGCCAAGAATAAGAGTATTTGCTTTTTTTATAGGATTTTGCACTAATTAGTCTTGCCACTTCTGCTACTTGCTCTTCGTCTCCGCTCGACAATGTTAAAGCCCGCTCTCTACAACAACCATTTCCAATAAAACTACCGATTACATAAGGGTCAACATCAAAATCCCTTTTTGGATATTCAACAGCTTTATTGGTCGGTATTTTATATTTATTCATTTTACTCCCATTTGAATAATTATATAAACCGTCATCAATCATTTGCCTTAATGTTTTAGTATATAAATTACCCTTGCTTGTATAATAACTCCATAAATGCTCATCGTTACACTGTGTTTTTCTTCCATCACGAAGTGTGACAGTATAACAATCTTTCATTCCTTGGGGAAATACACCTAATACTTTTGTTGGATTTCCAAGTCGGTCAAAAACATAATCACCAACTTTAATATCGCCCAATCTTCTATTGCCAATAGGTGTTGGAATAATAGTGTCAATAGGTTGGCTTTTTCCACTTCCGGAGTTCCCTGCCAAAATACTGATATTACTCTCGCAAAAAACCTTCAATGCGTTCAACTGCATATCGCTCATAGTAAAATCATCAATATTTTTATACTTAGTATAATCAATATTAAGTTTTTTACTATTTCTAATCTTTTCTTTTACAAACTCCGCAATTCTACATTCTGCTAAATATGTTGACATAATTGACAAATCTTTTGTTTCTTCGTCAAAGTAAATCAAATCACTTTTTACGGCAACATCTTTTAGCATAGGCAACAGCTCTTTGGCATCATATTCTTCTTTGATATAATAAAACAAATCATTTGCATATAGCCTTGTAGAGCCGTCAATCTCATTTCTGCGCAGAACACCAATAATTAGCGCTTCACAGCGTTTTTCAGACACTTTTAGTTCTGGTTGAGCATCCAATATCATTTTATCAATATGTTCAAAAGTACGCCCTAAAATCTCCATAAGAGTATAATATGGTTCACTCTCAATCCTATAAACACATTCCTCGATTGTCCTATATTTATTAAGCAATAACTTACAATCTGACATTGAAATTTCATAAGGCTGCGTTTGGTTCATAAGATAATAATATCTAAATTTTTCGTTGATAAGCCGTTTATATATGTTTAATCGAGTTACTCCAACATTATATATTTTATTTATATCAATCTTATCTTCTTCGCCGTTAATAATTAGTCTGATAAAATTAGGATATGCTTTGTGTACATATTCGGCTTGGCTGTCTGTTGTAATTTGACGCAAAATTTGCATTTCATCATCGTCTGTTAAATCATCTACATTTAGACTTGGAACATCAATTACTTTGTATGAAGTGCCATATTTGTCGCTGTTCATTTCCTCAAGGACTAATTCATAATCTTGCCCCACCGTCAGCATAGACAATTCGCCTTTGCAGGTAAATGTTCCATATTGACTGATTACAAGGTCTTTATTTTCTTGCATAGGAGAAAGCGCAAGAATATAAAAGTTGTCATTGTGATATATTTCTTTAACTACTCTTGCTTTTACTCTTAATTGCATTTTTTATAACCTCTTTCATATTTATTAAAATTCAAACTATCGTGCTTATCTATTTTATTATTTAGCCATACTGTTTTAATTATAAACTTTTTGTTTTTTCTTAAAAATACAAATGTAATGTCTCTATTTTTATCATATTCTGTTCTTACCGAAAACTTAAATGGATTTCCTTCTTTATCTGTTTCTACCTCAAATATTTCACCTTTGCCACCGTATATAATTCTATTTAGGGCAAGTTTTGCGGTTCTATAATTTATATGTTTTTCTTTAAGTCGTTCTTGCATATGTTGTGTAAAGTCAATATACTTTACACCATACCAAGAAGCCCTAAATACATTATCAAAACTTGGTTTCCAGTAGATTTCTTTATGATACAACAAAATAAAAATTCCCCTTTCTATTGATATAGCAATTATATCATAAAAAGAGGAATTTGTCAAGGGTTAATTTATGAAAATTTTATCCCCATTGCTCTGCCATTGCTTTTGCAACTCCGTGGAATGTTTTGCTTCTTAGTTTTTTACTCTCATCAGAACCCAAAGAAATTGTTTTTCCATTTTCGTCATACATTGTTTCCCAAGCATAAGACTTACAATCATTTGGTTTGTCTTTTACGCTTTGAATAAGTTGGTTTACGCCTTTTATCCACAAACAAGTTGCTTTTGTATAATGCTGCCCAAACCACCAAGGTTGAATAATTTGCGTTGGTTTTTTATAATGTGTATTACAATAGCCAATAGGGTTTTCTATAACAATTTTTTCACAATCTGCATTTACAAATTTCATAAAAAACTCAAACGCTTTTTCTCTATCTTTTAGTCTTTGTCTTGCTTTGTCTCCATATTTTTCTACATTAAAATGCCTGTTTCCAGTATTTGCAAGATATGTGCAAGGTGGATGTGCGATTATCATATCCCATTTTCCTTTTATTTCGTGTTTTATACCATCCTCTGTGATAAATTCACATTTTCCATTTAATAATGGAAGAACATCTTGTTTAATATGCCACTCTGGGTGCCCCCCCATTTGATACAATGTCACAAGAGTATGCTTCCCATCCTTTTTTTCTAAATTCTATACATACTCTTTGGCTTTCTTCGCAAGCAACAAGTAATTTTTTCATAAATTTAACTCCTTTAATTTAATGTATAACTTAAAATATGTTTAATTACATCTACTGTCCATCCATTTCCGATAGCTTTATATCTTTGATTATTTGATACACAATCGGTATAATTATCGTCTAATGTTTGCAATCTTTCACATTCAAGCGGAGATAGTTTTCTAATAATGTAATATCCATCTGGAAGTTTGATAGGAAATGTGTTGTCGTTTATTTTTATCATTCCGTTTTTTACTTCATATAATGGCACTTCATTTGTAGCATACAAACCAGTATTTGCACCAAGACCGCCGCCACCAGACTTTATACTTACAGACTTTCCGTTAATATCATAAATTCTATTTTGTATATGATTAGACAATGTGCCGTCTTTTAATGGAAACAAACCAATATTTATTGATTTTGCAATTTTTGGCATATAACAAGTTGTACAGGCTGTATGTTTGCCATCAATAGAGTAAATTCTATCTTGCAAACTTGGTTGCAATCTTTTAATTCCATTTCTTCCACTTTTACTATTTAGACAAATAGGCAAAATGTTTGTTACTGCTCCACTACCATAGCCACTTCCGCTCTTTGTTGTCATTGTTGGTGTTTTTGTGCTTACAGCACAATTATTATAAGCACAAAAATGCTGTGGAATATCATTATGCTTATCAAAATATTGTTTATACCTTTTATCTACTCCATAAGGCACATATTCATTTTGTAAATTACCATAGTCTAAAATATCTTTAATAATTAAGCCTTTATCCCGTGGTTGTTGAATGTCAATTTTTTCATATATATTGTTATTTTTCTTTCCAACCCAATACAATCTTTTTCTGGATTGTGCGCTAACTAAAGCACTGTTTATTTCAATAGGTTCTATTCCTAAAACACAATCAATAACATCTCGCCATTCTTTTTTCATTCTTACATTTTCAAGTAAAAAATACTTTGGTTTAACTTCATTTAACAATCTAATGTATTCCCAAAATAAATAAGAATATCCGTCAAATTCATAATTTTGGTCTTTTAATTCAAGATAGCGCTTTAATGTAGTGATTTTTTGGTCTGTTTTTGTGCTCATACCATTCATTTTACCGGCAAAACTAAAATTTTGACAAGGTGATCCGCCAATAAGATAATCAAAACTTATATCTTCTACTTTTTCACCTAAATGCCATTTCTGTGATTTATATTCACAATCTTTATATAATGCACCATTTTCATAATGAACATTTCTCACATCTCCAATTTCAATGGTATTAGGAAAATTCTTTTTTGTAACTTGTATTGCATATTTGTTTACTTCACTTGCAAAGTATCTGTTACTATCTCTCTCATTGCCGAAGGCTATTCCCAAACGCTTAAATGCAAGCTGCCCGCAGGAAATACCATCAAATAAACTTAACACATTCATAATTAAACCTCCATATTCTGAATTGCATACATTTTAATTATATCTTCATACTCACCAGTCGGCTGATAAATATTTTTGCCGTTTTCGTCAGTTCCAATAAATCTAACTTTTTTCTTTTGCGTAAATCCAACCTCAACTATATCTCCCTGTTCACACGGATAATCTTTATACCATTTTTTATTACATTTGAATTGCTTTGTTTTACCATTCTGAAAATCATATAATGTAATAAATGGTGTTCCGTAACTATTTGTTTCGGTCAACTCAATGCCGTAATATTCACTATCTGGTATAATAACATTCGTACCACCAATTAGTTTTAGTTGATAATGAGCTTTTGTTAAATCCGTTGTTTTAGGTATTTTCTTAGATTTATAAATAGCGTTCATCAATTTTACATTATCAATACCCTTAAACATTTTATCTGTCTCTTTTTCACAACAGGTGGATATTAGTTTAATTTCTTCATCGGTGAGCTTATTTTTTGTAATCTGCTTTTTACCATTATACTGATTATAAATCTTTATCTGTTCAAGCAAATTATTTATTGTTCCAAATTCATCAAAAAACCCTATTTTGATAAGAATATCTAACTTTTTAGAACTAACAATTTTTTTGGGCAAATCACTCATAAGAGCTATAATAGACTTGTAATGTTTATCTTTTAGTGAATACAAATACTCACCACATTCTACATTAAGGTCTTTAATCGAACCTATGCCTTTATATAGACAATTTTCTTTTTTGTCAAACCAATATGAGCCTTTAGAGTGTCTAAATTTAGGTAGTCTAATTTCTATACCAAACTGTTTTGCTAATTCTGTGCCACTTTCAATGTCCTTTAGATTGCTACCAGCACAATTTAGATATGCTGTGATAAATTCAAGCGGATAATAATATCTCATATATGCACATAAATATCCTACCATCGAATATCCTGTACTATGGTTATATCCAAATTGATAAGAAGCGCTATCTTCTATAATTTGTAAAAATGTTTTTGCTTCCTCTTCTGCCACTGCTCTCGGTTTGTCTGATTTATTGCAATATCCATCTAAAATTTGTGGCAATGCTTTTTCAAGCCTATCCATTTGTTTTCTCAATATGTTATCGCAGAGGCTTTTTATCCTCTACTTCTCACAGTTTCCTATGAGTTCGGCGTACATTTTCAACTCAATGAGTTGTCGAACACTCTTGGGCGCATTATATTTATTCAGCACCTACGCTCTACGGTGATACCAAGCCTTTCGCAATCTTGATATTTACCTCGGTATTTCCTTGATATAGTTAAACTATATTTTAGGGTTCACCGATTTTGCTCGATAATAATTTGCTACATCACTGCAACAAACGGCAGAAATCTACCAATGGCACGCCTTACATTGTCCGCCTCACTTCCAGATAGACCACAAATATCTTGCAAAAATTTAATTGTGTCCTCTTGGAATACAAGGAAGCCACCGTTTTCTTTCAACAAATCATCAATCTGTTTAGACGGATTTTTATTTTTTTCTCTGGCAATCAATCTATCTCGATAGCTTGTTCCTGATGGTCTAAGGCTTGCATTTACTAATGATAAGTCGTTTATCTTTCTTGGCTGATATTGCTTTAATAATTCATAGGCAAAAGGTGACTCAAATTGAAATATGCCGACAGGACTATCTGTAATGTGTTTCCATACTTCTTCATCTTCCCAGTTAATTTCGTGTGCGGCAGGATATTTTATTCCAGCAAACTTACAACATTCTCTAAGAATTTGAATATTTTTAAGACCAAGAATATCATATTTTACAAGTCCACATTCGTGTACTTCTTCCATATTTACCGAAAGAATTAAGACTTTTTCTTTTTCTTTATTTTCGCCCCAAAACACACCATAATTATCGGGTAGTGTTATAGGACTTACAACAATTCCAGCAGGGTGCATTGATTGTGAAACAACAGTTCCTAAAAGTCCATCAAAATAATAAAATAATTCAGGATATTTTTCTTTCGTTGCTTCAGCATTTATATCATATTCTTCTTTGATTTTAGCAACATTTGCTAATGAATATGGATTTTCACCACCGTTGTGCTCTCTACTCCACTTAATTCCTAATGCTCTTCCAATATCATCTATTGTGCCTTTGTCTGAAATTGTGCCCATAGCAAGTATATATGCCGTTTTATCTGTTCCGAACTTATCAATAATATGTTGATATACAAGTTTTCTTTGGTCTGGCGCAATATCTACATCAATATCACCGACCTCGACTCTATCCTCATTTGCAAATCGTGAAAATACAGTGTTCCATTTAACGGGGTCTACATCAATAATATCTGTAATATAAGCCACTGTACTACCGCCAACAGAACCACGGCAAGGAGAAGTTGGAATACCATTTTCTTTACACCAACACATTAATTCACTCATAAACAACATAAAACCAATCATATTGATTTTTTTGAATACTCGTAATTCCTCTTTAATGTTGTCGATATATCGTTTATCATTTGTAATAACGCCACGCCGAACTTTATCTTTGTACATTTCAAATATGCGTTGTTTAAGCACATATTCTTCATTATCATAAGACTTAGGATATTTGACCTTTTTATCTAATGTCCAGTTCTCAATACTATCTGCCATAACATTAGTGTTCTCAATGGCAGTTAAATAAACATCAATAGGAAAACAATTTTGTTCCTTGCACATTTCTACAAGTTCATCATAAGACTTATATGTTAAATCAAATGTGTCCTCATTAGAAAACTCAATTCTTTTTGACAACTGTAAAATAGAACGACATTCTGCCTTATATGCGTTCAATGAATGTGTATCTGTTCCCATAATAAGTGGTGTATTATATTTTTTTGATAACTTTAATAAATGCTTATTGTAGTTCTTTTGTTCCTTGCTATTTATGTGTGGCTGAATTTCAAAATAATCATACTTTTTACAAAGCCTATCGTATTGTATGCCTGTTTCTCGTCTATAAAGAGGCTTATCTAACTCATATCGTAGCTTATTTAATGGCGAAGCAAGGCAAGCACTAATTTTAATAACATTATCAGATAGCGCAAAAAACTCATCAAATGTAATTCTTGGTTTGTAATAATAATGGTCTGCTCTTGTAGACAATTTAATCAAGTTGTTAATTTCTTTTACACCATCATAATTCTTTGCCAACAGAACAGTATGATAATTATCTCTAACCTTTTCATCAAGCGTTTCTGTTAGATAGCACTCAATACCGTGGATATATTTAATATTATGCTCATCGCAATACATTTTCTTTTCTATCCAGTTATAGATATTACCGTGTTCACTAAAAGCAATAGCCTTTTGTCCAAGTTCTACTGCTTTATCAACATAAAGTTTATAATTAGTACAACTATCTAAAAGGCTATCTTCCGTGTGTAGGTGATATACAACATAATTTTTATTTCCCATTTTGCACCTACCTATTATAATTTAGAATTATTTACTATACACAAAACATTCATCGTAACTTGGTGTCACAATGATAGAATAATTTTCTTTCTCAACTCTTGTAACAATAACTAAAAGCTCACCAATATTATCAATCATATATTGAGAACCGCTCTGCTTAATTTTCTTAATCAACTCTCGGCATTTATTTTGAATTTCAGAATATTTATTATATATAACAAATTCATTACATTCAAATGCTTCAAAATTATCAGGATATTGAATATTTGTTTCATCAAGCTGTATGTGCTCTTTTGTATAATTGTTTTTACTACACACAGGACACTGATAATACAAGAACCCGTGTTCTCCAATTTTATAATCATTCTTTCCTACACATAGAGTTGTTTCACAATTATTACATTTTTTAATTTCAAAATCGTTATAATTTAATATTTCCATAATCGCCCTCAAATAAAGTCAATTCTATAATCGTGTATATCAAGTGTTGACATATCAATTATACATTGTTTGGTCTTATTTCCTCTAAATTCATTATATCCTAATTCACCGATAAATTCAAGTGTTACTCTTTTCTTACTTAAATCATTTAGATGTAACAATTCTTTTATCTTGTTTGTGCAGTTGAAAAAGATAAAGTCAATACCATCTCTATGAAATTTGACCGTTCTTTGATTTGCTCCAAGTAATTGAATTTCTTTGTTATAAATGCCAAACTTTTGAAAGTGCACTTTTGGAATTGGTATTCCTTCTCCAAAATACGCCTTATTTTCGTCTACAAAGCCGAATAAGTAATTAGGCACATCACTTGTCTTTAATGACATAAAAACCGCTTGTGTTGGCTCTGGTAAGCTATCAAGGCTATCTATGTAGTCTATAATATCTTTTTCATTACTAGTTTGATAAGAAGTACCAAATGCTCTTTGATGCCCAAGATTATAATTGAATAAATTACTTGGCAAAATATCTTTCAAATCAATAGGACTGCGCACACTACCTTTTAATTCTTCACCATCCTGTTGCGTTAAAATAATAGGTTTATTATATTCTCCCATCATTTTATTTGCTACAAGTCCAGTTAAAGGTGTGCTTTTAGATACTCTCGCTAATATTATTTTTCCATCATAGATAATGTCTACATCTTTTTCAAGCAAAGATTTTGTATCTCTTGATTGCTTACTGTGCAACTTTTTACAAACACCAATAATTTCTTTGTGTTCAACTTTGCCACACAAAGCATAAAATAGGTTTTCTTTATCATTTTGTGTTCCGAGCCGAATTAAAGAATTGATATTTGTAACCATACCAAACGAAAACGATTTATTATCCGTTAAATAGCCGTTAAAATCGCCCACAAAGGGTTTTAAGTTATTATGAATATCCTTTATACCCCAGTATCTAAAAGTCTCATTTTCAGGCGTTAGAAAGGACATTCCATCACCGATATTAGCGATAGCAACATAAGAAATTAAACCATTTGCATAATTAAACCCATATTTTGTATCATATGCCTTACAAACTTTCCAGCTAACACCTGTTCCTGAAAGACTTTTATTCTTAACCTTTGTGCTTATTTGATTGTTTACTAAGGTGCAATATGGGTTTATTTTTTCTCTTTCGTGATGGTCGGCACAAATAATATCCCAGCCAAGGCTCTTTAATTCTTTATCTTGTTTGACATCGTTTGTTCCTGCATCTAAAACAACCAACAATGACGGTTTATATTGTTTGATTTCTTCCATTACAATATTATCAAGACCGTGTTGTTTACCAGTATGAAAAATGGGATGTATGTGGCAGTCTTTATAGATAGAGTGACAATACACATAAAACATTGACGAACTCATAAATCCATCTAAATCACTATCTACAAGTAAATATATCTTTTGTTTACTTGTCAGTGCATTATGTAGCCTTTTACAAAACTCGTCAATGTTTGTATAATTGTTTACGCCATCAAGATATTTATGTTTTAACCATAAATCAACATCTTTAACTCCACACTTAGATAAATAATCTTGAATTGTTACAAAATCAGTTTTGTCGTAAAGTGGCTCAATCTGCATTATCACTAATGTTAATTTTCAATTCGGCGTCAAGAATTTCAACATAATTATAATTTGAAATATCGTTATACACCTCAGATGTTTCAAAGTCTACAATCACATCTCCGCCGTCAGGATTGCATACCTTCATACCAATCCACCTATCTGTTGACTCCTTGTCGGTATATGCGAATACATCTCCGTACTCAATGTCATCCCAGTCAATATACTCTCTGTTAATTCTGTTAGAATCCACAATCTTCATAATTTTTTCTCCTTTAATTGTTTAATAGATTTTGTCTTTGTTCCAGTAGCGCTTTTAATGCCACTGTTGTATTTTCATACGCCCCTTTTTCGTAATAAGATTGATTACAACCAATATCTTCTGTTAAATTACGAAAATAGCTAATAGCGTTATCAATAGCTTTAATTTTATCTTCTCTTTCGTTTTTATATTTAATGTTAATACAATTCATAAACATATGTAAAACTCCTTAATCATCCATATATGGACAGTCATAAAAAGCAGGACAAAAAGCAGAACAGGTTTTCCCCTCATCGCAATCACATTTCAGTCCTTTGTTATTATCTTCACAGTAGCACATATCCTCATCATCGTCATCAAATACACCAAGAACATATAGCTCGTCAAAAAATTTATCGTTCATAATTAAAATCCTCCAAAAAATTTTGTTAGCCTTTTTGACTACAAGTGAATTATACCACATTATGAACAAAAAGTCAAGTATTTTAATAAACTTCTTCTCGGTTTTTATATAATTCTAAGTATCTATCTTTTCCAAGGTCACTTGGGCTGTCTTTATATCCGTGACCGCCATAGCTTACAATAGCAGTTACTTTACAAAATCCCTTAAATAATTTTGCAATTTTATAAACCTTTTTTTCAAATTTTTCAAAATCTGATGTTTTGTTTCCGTTTTCGTCAACAACGCTATCATAATCAAAGTCTATTGCAATAATAACTTCGTTTACACCTTGGTCTAATATTAAATCTCTTTTTCTTTTACTAATGGCAGACCCATATAAAGATACAGAGAAGTTATCATTGCCAAAATATGTATCGCATTGCAGCGTACTTTTTTCCGCTTCAAATAAAATGCACTTTTTATGGTATTTAATAGACTGTTTTGTGTACCATAAGCCATATAAATAATCATTTGTTGAAAATTTATACTCTGTTCCGTCTAAAAGCCTAATCGGATAATACTTTGCTTGACTTTCAGGATTTAAGTATCTGCCACGAATACCAATAAGTTCTGCATTTTGATTGAAACACGGTATAGTAATGCAATCTTGTAATGGATAATATCCTATATTATATTTTTCCATTGTTTCTATTGATATATTATCCTCAAGCCAAGACTTATGATAGCCATTATTAAAGAATTTCAAAATGCTTTTATCATAAGTTTTCTCATCAGGAGCATATCCTTTATTTAAGAATTTTAATAAACTACTTTGCCAATTATACTTATTGGGATTTTCTTTAATCTCTCCATTGTATTCAAATGGAATATTTGCGATTTCACAAACATATTTAATACACTTATGGAAAGACCATTTATCTCCAAACAAAGCACGATTTTTTTTGACTAAATCATAAACATCAAAACTTTCTCCACATACATAGCAAGTAAAACTTTTTGATTGTTTATAATAATATAACTTAGCTTTATGTCCGTGCTCACAGGGTTCTGCATTATGACAAGCAGAATAAAATATAATTTGCTCATCATTTTCTTTATATATATCGCTATTTAGTGAAAACAAAATATCTTTAATATTATTGGTTGTTAATTGTTTATTTATTCTATTAACATTAAATTTCAATTTAATCAACCACCAAGAATAATTTTATAATTTTTATCTAAAATACGCATATTAAGTCCGTATGTTCCATCTCCGTATGTAATAACAATACTGCCGTTTTCTTGTTTGATGTTTTTTACATTGTTATATATTTCTGTTTTATTTTCTTTTACTCTTTTTACTACTGCTTTCATTCGACATCCTTTTAGTATATTCTGCAAATTTTTCTAACACATTTTCATCTTCTGTGCTACCATCTACTACCATATAATTAAACCAACTACCATAATCAATAATAACGCTATCTCTTTCACTATTAGGAATAAATCTCATATAATGAGTCTTAAATCCATTTGTATCTAAAAACAACTTAATCACACTAATCGCTTCGTCTGCTGTACCAACATTGGCAATGGTCTTTTTCTTTCCGTTCGTACTATATGATACTATCATACAACATAATCCTCTCTTGTTATTTTTTTATAACCACGCAACAATTTTTCCCATTGCTTATCATCTATACAATTTGTGTATTTCCATTTCTCATACAATACCGCCATATTTAATCTAAGATATTCCTTTGTGTGCCATTCTTTGAACATTCTTGTATCTCTATATACTGCTATGTTTGCACCAACGGCAAGACCACCTACCGCTTTTGACAAATCCACATCTCTTTTTTTGTAGTCAATACCACGCAATTCAAGTTCTGTAATAACTTTTACAAGATATGCTCTAAAGTCATCCTGTGTCTGATTATTCAGCGGAGAACATAAAGAGTCAGCACGAATAAAATCACCACTTAGATATTTTTCTCCAAAATAACAGCAGTCATAATAAAGACGGCGCAATTCATTATTGGGCAAATAATGGATAAGACCACAATGCCACATTCTTCTTATCATTTTAATGCTCCTTTTCTTGTTTTGATATATTATACCATAAGAACAACAAAAAGTCAAGAGTTTTTTATTCTGGAAGTCCTAAAATTCCTTCATCAATCATTTCATTTAGCCATTTAATTACATTGACTTGAACTTGCATATCATATTTATCTTCAATGTCTTTCAAATTATAAAATTCCTTAAAATTATATGAACACATATCCTCATAGGCTGTAAAATGACAATCTATATTTCCATCTTCTGCAACACCAATCCAGAATTTATCCCAGTCATCATATTTTTCACCGTCTTTTTGACACCCAATTAGTTTACACCAACGATTAGGAGTTGTTGCTTCATTAAACCACATAATCTTTTTAATTTTATCCCAGTTCAACACTTTCAGTCTTTTAATATCATTCGGCGTAAGATTATATTTATTAGGGTGTCGTTTAATCAAATCAAAATCAATATATTTGCTTTTATTCATATTTATCTACCAGCCAGTCCTTAAAAATTTCTGTATCTGTAACCATACTGTCGTATTTGCAAATAGCCCTACAATTTTTTCTATATTTACAATAATGACAACTGTTTGCACCACATTCAAACATAAAGTCTGCAAATTTTTCTACTGACATTTGTTTAATATTATCAAAATTTGTTAATACTTTATCATACCCCATCGCATCATTAAAAAGTGGAATACTCATTTCATTCTCCTTTATTAGTATGTTCGTTGTATATATTATTTAATTTGACAATAGGTTGTTCGTTGATAATATCCTCTATGTGTTCATACTCATCTTGTGAACATTCGGACAGAACGGCGCAACTTAGTTCATATAGAAGTTTATCTCTATCAATCAAATTCATATACTTATCTCCCAATTCATTTTTGCCCACCACTTAAAACCCGTTTGTTTACTTATACATCAAAAAAACCCATTGTCACACCTCATTTTACCGTCTTGGTTCTGCCTTATAGCAAAAACCATTATCTTTTACATATTGGTCAAACTGATAACACATATAACAACCTGTATCACAATGCGCACAGTCAATACAATAACATTTTGCAATAGGTGGTTTTTCAAACCTATGTTTAATTTCTCTTTTTCTCTCTCCAGTCTAAAGCCTATTCATTGTTAATGATTCTAATCATCATTGTTTGTCACCTCGTCCATTTTGCAACCGCATCTTGGACAATAATTATATTCATTCTCTTTAGGACTTCCGCTAATAAGCACAAATTCTTCTTTGCAATTTGAGCATTGGAATACATTGTTCTCTTCATCAAGATAAGATGGTTGTTCCCAATGAGCGTGTCGTTCAGTGTCAACTGCCGGTTGAAACATTACAAGATTTTTTATACTAAAATAAGTGTATAATTCAGCATCCATAACTAATGTCGATATATCGAGCAGCAATTTATCTCTATCAATTAAATCAGCCATTGCTTTCACTCCAATCTGTTTTGATTTATTTTTCTTCTTTTACATTCCTCAATTATTAAACATTCAAGGACTTCATTTTCAAAAATGCAGTTACATTCGTTAATAAATTCCATTTAAGTCACCAAAGTCTAAAGACTGTCCGCAATTCCAACAGTAATTTGGTGTTCCGTCCGAACATAAATGTTTGCAACAAGGGCATTTGTAATCTGTATATTTATATTCGTGATTATAGGTTTTAATATATTCGCAAGATTTTCCACTGTGTTTACAATATTCGGGTTGAAAGTCGTGTGCAGTTCTTTTGAAAGAAATCGGCTTTTTAGGTATCTGCTTTTCAAGTGCTTCTTTAATAGTCTGCAAGTCCTCTTGCGTTGTTGGTATTCTATCATTATCACATTCCAAGCAATAGTCTATACTTTCAATAATTTCTTGTATTGTCATTCCTGCACCTCACTATTAAGCCATAGTTTTCTGTTTTTAACGCACATTGTTACTCTGCTTTCCAAATTTTTCTCAAAATAACCACATTTATCAATATCTTTTTCAGCACATAGATAACAAAGATTACTTGACAGTGTATCTTCAAGCCACTCTGCCATTTCTTCAACACTCATATTTTTGATTCGTTCGTAATTAGTCATTCTTTTCTCCTTGTTATTTTTTATGTGCTAAAATAGCTTCTCGCACGGCGTTTTCACTTTCATACGGATTGGTAATAGACCCAACATCACCGCAATAATAGTCAAAGTTGACATCAATGTTGTGTTTCTCGATAAATATTGAAACAACATCATCGTATTGCAGAAACTTGAAAGCCGCATTTGCTCGTTTTTGCAATGCTTCATCAATGTATTTTGGAATCTTCATTTTTCTACCTCACTTCTAAGCCAACAACCAAAATCAACGAACGAACAACCGCCGCTATTTATGGGACAGTCTTTGCAAAACAGTTGCTTATTATAATATCCATTATGATTACAACAGGTTGCAATGTTATTCAAGAATACTGCCGTTTCATCAATGCTCATATTCTTAATTTTTTCAAAATTTGTCATTCCTACGCCTCCCTCCAACAATTCAATTCGGGGTTGTCGTATATATTGCCGATAATCTTCAAACGACTCACAGCATTTTGAACACAACAAACATAGGAATATCCATAATCTTTTGGTTTATTAACTTCTCTAAATCTAAAACTTCCGTCAAACCATTCAATAGCAACATCTTCGTATGGGTGATAAGCCCGTCTTAATATATCACCCTCAAAAATCTTTTTGCCATTCTTGTCGGTCAAACCAATGTATTGTCCTACGGTTTCAGGAATAACATCATAAGTAAATCTCTCAGAATCAAAATACTTATCATAAAAAGAAATTTCATATTGTCCATCGTTACGAATATACAAATATCCGTACGCCCACTTACCGTTATCTTTTCTCTTTCCTCTAAAAAGTATTTCTCTCATTCTTTTACTCCTTTATAAATGACATAATGCTCTTGCTTCTGAGCATTTCGACAAACCTTTTCAACCATTTTGAAATACTCATAGTTTCCAGTTTCAAACTGAATTGAATATTCATCTTTTTGGCTGTCAATTTGAGCGTTATACCCTGTTCTCATTTTTTTATTACCTCAACCAATATATATTTACCATTTGTGGTTCTGTAAGGTGCTATACTGTCAATTCCGTGCATAAACACATAGCAATGGTTCATATCGCCCTTATATTCAGGGCAGTTACCGCAATATTTATGCTTATTACAAAACTCCACATTAGTCATAACCCTAAATTTACGCTTTTTCTTACTTATTCTTGTACGCATTGTCTATCCTACTTTCAATTTATTCATCAGTATCCTTTTCAATAATGCATTTAAAAGCAAAGTAATCACAACTATCAAACACATTGATATAAGTTTTAAATTTATTGCACCATACTTGTGCAATATCGTTTGTTTTATTAGTGTCACAAAACTTGCAGAACCAACACTCATTGATGTTCATCGTTCAATTCCTTTAACTTTGATTCTGCTTTCTCTTTGGTAAGAAATATTTTTTCACCAAACTCTTTGTAATATTTCAATACGAAATCTTTATCTGCGACTATCTCGATAATTTCGATACATTTCGCAGGTCTAAAACCATAACGAGTTTTTTGACAACTCGGATAATCACCCATACCGCCCTCATAATAGTATTCACAGTCAGCACATAATTCATTATTTACAATGTCATCAAAACAATATACTGTTTCGCCAACATTACAAGGCAATTCAATATACTTTGCTTTGTCCTTTCTGAATGGACAGTTTTTCCATTTACTACTAATTCGTCCTTTTATATGAAATGCACCATACATTTTGCACACATCAAAATGTGGACAATCTTTACAATTCATTCTTTTTCCTCCGTTCTTGGCAGGTCAGGCAGTTCTCGCCAATGAGTAACATTTTTAACCAGTGCAATACCGTCTCTTATCCAACATTTTCTGGCAGAACTGTACCAACATCTAAACATATCCCTTGTATCGGAGCACACCAACACATCTCTATCTGTGTCTGGCAAATAAAAGTCTACACTAACCCACTTTTCACTATCTTTTTCGTCAAGCAAATTTTTAATAGCAGCCGTAATATCAATCATCAATTCACTGTTCTTTTCAGCTTCTTCTAACTCTTTTCTTGTTTCAGGACTTTCGGCTTTTAATTCTTCCCAAAAGTCGTTAAATGTTTTATCTTTCATTTTTTTCACTCTAAATACATAATGGTTGTTTTGGTTAATATAGACCTCATTTTCTGCAATTCTTAAATCCGTTGAAATACAACAACGCCTTTGTTTCTTATTATATTCAGGACAGAACGCACATATATGGTTTTTACAAAATTCTCTATATGTAATTGGTACTAATTTCTTTCTTTTCGTAGCCATAATTATCCTCCTGTTTAATTTGTTAATATGATTATAGCACATCATATATGGATTGTCAAGTATTTTTTAATTAAAACTTATTATCGTTTATATATAAATATTCCCAATTACTTCAACATTTCCGCTCTCATTGATAATCTCTGCAATGCTATTTTGTTTTTCATAGTCTTGAATAAAAACACCATAATCATCGTGGTCACACCAATCTGGATAAATACACTTTTTTATTTCAACATAAAATCCACAACAAATACTCGGAGCATATTCTCCCTCGCTTCCGTCTTGTTTGTATTCACCAAATTTAACCTATCCAATTAAAATAAAGTCTGAACCATTATATCTTGGATATTTAATAATATCACCCTCATAAATATTATTCTTATGAATATCTTTATATCCAGTATATTGACTGATAGTATTTGGGTCAACTTCAAATTTTTCATCAAACGGACTATAAATATGTGCCCTTTGTGTGTATGGAACATATTGACCAACTTTTTCAGATTGTAACTCCTTAACTGTGTTATCATCAAAGATGTTGCCGATAATTTCAATCTTGCTATTTGGGTCATAGTCTAATAAATAGTTATCAGTTATATCTTCAATAAATTTTTTTAATACTCTCAACTCTAAATCTGAAACATTTTTATTTAAGGGTATTATTTTATTGATTTCAATTTGACATCCGTTTTTAACTTCTCCAATAACTACAATATCACTAATATCAAGATTACTATATGGTTCCCAAATCAATGGCTCCCAACTTATAATATCACCTGTATAAATCTTGTTTTTATTACAGTCTAAATATCCTGTGTATTGACTGATTGTTTTAGCATCGACTTCTGTTTTTCTATCAAAACCACTGAAAATATATGTTTTCTGAACACCTTTATTTATGCGTTTGGTATTAGACAAATCCACATTTACACAACAAATACTTTCATATTTCTTTCCATAAACCCATTTATTGGTTTCTTTAGATTTTGCTCTAAATTTATTGTGTTCTGCAAACATACTTAACTCTCCTTTACACTAACATCTGTAATTCTATAAACGCAATCATTAAAACAATAAGTCCAAGATTTTACTTTTGCATCGTCTAAACATTTAGGAGCACCATAACGATTAGCAATAAAATTTAATGCACCGTCAACTGTACTGTATGCTTCGTCTGACACAACACCATTACAAAGAACCAAATAAACTTTTTTCATAATTAAAACCTCCGTATCAATTTGTTGTTTTTATTATAGCACAAAGTACGGAGGTTGTCAATAATTATTTTCAATTTTTTATAAAAAGTTTTTCGGTTCTTTGAATCTGTTTTTTTACTCCTTATTTTTCATTCTTTCAACTGCAACATCAAAATATTGTTTGTCTAATTCTACACCAATATATTTTCTATTTAGCTGTTCTGCACAAAGACAATGTGCCGCACTTCCACAACAGGGGTCAAATACAATGTCACCTTCATTTGAATTATCTAAAATAAGTTCTTTAATTAAGTCGTGATTTTTCTCAGTAGGATGTATTTTACTTCTGCCGTTAGGATATTTGAAAACAGTATTCTTACAATGGGAATTAAATGTTGCCCCACGCTTCTTAAACCAAACTGCATTTTCAATTCCACTTAAATAAATATGTTCGCCATTCATAGGAGACGGATTAGATTTTTGCCATATGATTTGACGAACTGTTCCCTTGCCTTGTTTTCTTTTATCGTTAAAATATGAAAAAATCGTGCTGAATTGCTCTTTTCCGCAAAAAATAATAATGGTTCCATCAGTAATAGAATAAACATTATCTAAGAAATTTAATAAATCAAAAGTCATAATATCAGCTTTAGATTTGTCTAAATTTCTTAATCCGTTATCTGCACGATTTACAAAATCATACGGAATATCTGTTAATGTCAGGTTTACTCTGCCTCCCCCATTTTCCAGAGTGGACAAAACATTCATACAATCATCATTAAACAACATTCCATTTTTATCTTTATAGTCTGCGCTCTTATACATTTCAGCTAAACTCATATTTATCTCCTATCTAACCCATCTTACAATCGGCTCTCCTGTAAAACCCTTTTCCCAACAAAACCAAGCGTGACACATTGTTGTTGCAAGTCGTTTTTTCTTACCGTTCTCTGTTTCCTCAAATTCTTCTCCGTTTCTCCAAGTGCCCATCCGCTTTTCAAATACATAAATGTAACGGGGGGGGTATTCATCGAAAAATTCTCGGCGTTTTCTACCTTCAAGAAATTGAATTTTAAGGAACATACACATTTTGCCGTTAGGCTTCAACAATTCCATCCCTTTTTTTGCAAATTCCATTGCAATCTCATAAGGTGGATTTGTCATAATGCAATCAAAACGCCTATCTGTATCATATTGCATAAAATCTTGCACGATAACATTATTATATCCACGGTCTGCAATATCAAGACAAGTAAAATCAATAGGTAGATTTTTGTTATTATAATAATTTTTAACGCCCTGAATAATATGCCCTTGACCTACACAAGGTTCTAAAAATTGCACATTCCCGTAATGGTAATCTTTCCAAAACCATTGTCTAAATTTATCATCTGCGAGTAGCATTTCGACCGCTTTAGGGTTGGTGGCATAAAAGTCATTTTCAACTCTGCCACGGTCAGGACTGCCACCAGCAAGTTTAGTTCCACTAAGCATTACAGTCTCCCGTTCTTATTGTCCAAATATTCAATATATGACTCTGCAATACAATATATAATAACAAGTGCCATAAAACATAAATTGTACATATAATTGTCCATAAGAAGTCCCCTTTTGTTTTTTTTATCGTGCCTTAATTATACCACACTTCATTTTGAATGTCAATAGATTTTACAAATAAATTTCTGTCCATCTACTACTTCGTATTTATAACCACGCTTTAATAAATATTTATAATATATATCCCTTCGTCTATTGTCAACCCAACTAATCATTATCATTATTTTTCTATTGTAAAATTTATTTTCTTTTATGACTTCTTGTTCTAAAAGATTAAATGCTCTTACGGCTTTTGCTACTGTTTCAAATGGATATTTTCCTGTAACAATAGCATTATCTTCATTTTTCTGTGCGTGTTTTCTTTTATTATATACACCTAATACAACATTATAATATGTCACATCAAGAGTTCTATCACATTCTTCAAACTTCATAACCATTGTTTGATTGTGAATTTTCTCTTTAATATAATATGTACGATTTTTATAATCATATTTTACATTCATAATATCATATTAACCTTAATTGTCAATCGGATTTTCAAAATAAATTCTATTTCTATGTTGTTTCATATCTTTAATAAAATCGGTTAATTCTGTTGTATTTACCTTGACTTCATAATTACATATATTTTTCATATTATAATCTATATGACAATTTAGTTTTCTTTCAGTTACACCAAATTTTTTTAACCATTTTTTGTCTATTCTCTTTTTTCTATGCGTTCTATTTTGAATATATAAAACAATATGAATATCATTTTTAGATTTGGAAAAATTATTATTAGTTATATCTGCGTTTGTGTTACACTCAAATTCAAAAGGTTTATTAAAACATATGTTAGTTGTATTAGTGCTCAAACCTTTATTATCATATAATTCCGGCTCATAAAGTAAGTTTAATTTATTTATTTTGTTTCCATCAATAGTAAAAATATCTAAATCTTTCATATATTACACACTCTCAATATACATAGGTTTAATGTTAATTGGATTATTATTTGTGTCTGTTACAAACATATCAGTAATATTACCGACAGATTTATCCATATAAGACCAAATTCTTATATTATCACCATATCTACCATATCTTGTCTTAAAGCAGCTTGTAAGAACATTGGGTCTAAGAATTTCAAAATCTGTATTGTTTTTTCTATTCCATTTAGATATTAAACCATCAACTTGCTTTATGTCTTTTTCTCTTGGATATGTTGTAATACAACCATTGTCTAACTTTGTCTTAACCGCTTTTGAAGCATACAAACAACTTTCGTCAATAATTTCTGCTGTCTTATAATTATCATTTAATTGCATTGATGTTGCCATTGCAATATTATATTCTTCTGCAATCATTTTAAGTTGATTTGAAAAATGCAACAGTGCATTAGGCTCGGAAATATTCGTTAATCCCATTGTTTTTTTCATATCGGATATGATATAACTATTGTTCCAAATATAATCTTGATAAAAATATTCATAGCCTTCAATAGACAAACGCTGACACAACTCTCTCATACCAGTAGCGGTAAAATTAGGATAGTTGACAATCTTAAATTCACTTTCTTTAAGAATGTTTCCAGCCTCAAGCAATCTTTCTTTTTCCTCTTTTGTAAATTTACCATCGAGAATGGTTGAATAATTTACTTTAGACAATACAGAAATAACCCTTGTTTGTATTTCAGTTTCAGACTTTTGTTCTGAATGAATTAAAACAGCCTTACCTTGGTAATATGGATTGTCAATAAATTTGTGTTCTTTTTCGTCATATAATTTTAATGAGCCAACCGTAATTAAATCCATAATGCTCATTAGAGTTTTACCAAACGAACTCGGAGCACCACGCAAAATTAAATGTCCTTTACACCAGCCACGATATAAGTTTGTCAAAATAGGCGAAGCTAATTGACCGCCAACCATAGGCTCTTTTTCTAACTCATCAAGCAAATCTGCAAAGCCATCCCCGCAAATCATTTCTTCTGTTTCTTCGTTAAAGGCAAAATGTTTTTTGATGTTACATTGTTTACTATCAAAATAGTTAATTATATCTTTTAATTGACACTTATCAAATTTATTTCGTTCTTCTGTTTCATTCTTATTTTCATCATAAATGTCTTGAATTTCAAATCCATTAGCTTTATATTCCCTAAGTAAAGAGTATTTCTTTACGGTATTCCAGTAATATTCATAATTTTCTGCTTTGGATAGTGTTTTAATTGTTCTAATATATTCAATACCATCATTATCACTAAAAATATTGTTTTGAGCAGGATAATTTTCTAAAAATTCAGCAATCTCAATTTCACTTGCCTCTTTTGCACCCTTTAATGCTATATTATATACACAAACAAAAATAATCTTATGAAATTGATTGGGTTCAAAATCAGATTTATTTAAGGGCATTTTACTATTAAACATTAAAGTACAATTATTACAAATTGCACCTAAGATTAAATTACCAATATCATTTGAATATAACATAATGCCATCCTTAATCAAATGTTAATTCTTTATACTTATTTGTTTCGTGTTTTACTTTTTTCTTTACAATTTTCGGACTATCATCTATTTCAAAATTTTCAAATTCCTTTTTCAATTCTGCTGACCGTTTACAATAATCTCTTGCCTCATTATAATAATATTCCACAAGGGAAAGACAAGAGCCGTTTGACCGCTCATTAAGTAAATTTACACCAATCATTCTCATATATTTTAATACATATAAAATGGATTGATATGAATATTTTTCATCCATATGCTCTTTCAGTATGTTGGATAATTGTGCCATTAGCATCTGCCAAGGAATTTCATTTTTATTATATCCTTCTTGCTCATATATGTATAAAATGTAGTCTGTTAATACTCTACGGGGCGCTATATTATAGCCTGTAATGGGTTTATTTTGCTTTTTTTCCATATAGTTATTATAACATTCTACATTACAATAATAAGCGTTTCTCTTGCCGTTCTTGACAATATAAGCATTATGCTTTTCTTTTTCTTTTATTTCTTTTTTACAAAAATTACACTTTGGCATATTTACACCTTAAAAATGAGCCGTTCAGTGTTACCCAAACGGCTCAAAATAAATTGCAATTATTTTATGTACTTTATTTTACACCGTTATGTCTAACGATGTAGCTAATGTTACAAGCCTATTATAAATATTGTCAAGTGCAATAATCTCATCGTCCGTTGCGCTTGTAATCTTACGCCCATCACCCAACTCTGTTGCGATAATAGCAGAAATATCAGAGCTATAATTCTTAGATAAAACCTTAATATAAGGCGTAATCATTTCAAAATAATCTTCTTTTGTATAAGACTGTTTCTTTTGAATATACTTTTCTACTTCTGCTCCCTCATTTTCTGCCGACTTTTCAATAGCCTTTTCAATGGCTTCAATCAAACCACTTGCAGTGAACGGGTCAACAAATGTTTGAATTGCAAATCTCGACCGAGCAAAACTTGTCTTTGTTTCCTTACAAATTGCCGTTGACGGGATTGTCTCATATGTTTCAGGGTCAATGCCATTCGGACGAACATAAATAGCAAAGTCACATAAATCTCTAAGCATACGCATAGATGACTTTTCATTAGATGTACCCTTTGGCTGTGTATAAGCATATGTTTCTTCTGTAACAGGGTCTGTTTTTTCTATTGTTTCCTCGTGACAAATGAACACAACACAATAACCCGAAGATGTTAGTTTGTTAATCTGCGCAGCAAAATCATTTCTTGCAATCTTATATCCATTCTGCCTTCCTTGAATTTCGCTTAAATCACGCACACCAAACTCATTACAAGTTGCCTTTTCACTTTCGTCTACAAGATTTTCTGCTGTATCAATAACAACCGTTTTATACACATCAAACATCTTGTCGAATGTCTTAGGATTAGTCAACTCTTCAACAACAGTCTTAAATTCAGACCATTTGTTGATGGGCAACTTTTTAACCTTTAATGCGCCACCACCACTTTCTGTCATCAAAAGAAGCGGCTTTTCAAATTTTGTCGCCTGAAATGTTTTTCCACAGTCATTTGACCCATAAATCATAATCTTTTTCTGCTGAATACCACCGATAAGATTATCTTCAGTCAATGACAATAAATCAATCTTAGCCATTTATATAACCACCAACCTTTAGAAATTACATAAACGGATTTTCGTCATCGTCATCCATAAAGGGGTTATCATCATCAACCGATTCTGCTTTGACCTTTGCCTTACTTGCACGATTGCCAAGCCCCTTAGACTTAGTATTATTTCCCTTTTCTGCTCTGCCCTTTTGCAACTTTGCTTTCTTACAAATATCAAAGTCCTTTAACAAAGACTTAATCTCTGTATTAGTATATGCCTTATCTTCTGTGTCCTCGTCATCATTATATGCAGGGTCTCCACCAAACACTACACGCTCAGTAACGATAAAACCATCGTGAACCTTTGCTTTTCGACCAAATCCACGGACTTCACCGCCGTTATTTCCACCAACCTTTACATTCTTCAACTCAAAATTCAGTCTGCAAGTCTGTCCAGCGGAATACATATCCTCAAAATCATCAACCAAATCTTCAGGAACAATCAAACTTGACACAACGCCGACCAACGGAGTATCACTATCTCCATAGTTTGCAGTCATAATATCTACAATCTTACGACCTGTTTCTTCCTCGCCACGCATTTCAGGACGAATTGCCTTAACCACACACTCTGTCTGAATATCGGTAGAACTATCAGCGTCTTTATCTACTCGACTAATAAATCTGGTGCGAAAATTATTTGCATAAACAACAACATCATCCTTGGGCGTGCTATAACTAAATGTAGGCTCATAGCCCACAGTCAAACTTACACGGTCTGCCTCATCAACATAATGAACCTTATCCTTGTATTCAGTCACAACGGTGTGCCAAGCCTTATAGGCGTTACTCTCTGTACCATCACGCTTAATATTTGTACAAAAAGACGGCGCAGGGAACTTAAATACGCCATTATCAGTCTCGATGGCGATTGCCTCATTAAACTTTCCATCCTTGGCACGAATTTGCTTACAAGACTTTTCTTTGCCATCCTCCAACTTAATAGTAGAGTCTACAACTTCAAGCGCCAATTCAGAAAGTGTACCGACAATCAACCCCGTGCTCTCTGTCCGTCTAATTTCTCTTTTTTCTGCCATATAATTCTCCTAATCTAATTTTAATTTTTAATCTTAATTTGTTTATTTCGCTCTATCGGACAACAGAACGCATTTTTATACTTATCCATAACCAATTATTAGTTTTATATAAAAACGGCTTATAGGCTATCACAGAGCCTCTCAGCATAGGTTAAACGACCTTAAATCCAAAAATCAAAGAAAGGCTTAAAATATTTATTGTTAAAATTATTGTTATTGCTTGTACTAATGTCGCTCCAATGAATAAAGCCATAATCCTTAACGAAAGCCCTTTCAAGTTCCATATAATGCTTGTAGGCATCAATTACTTCTTGCTTTCTAATTTTCTTTTCTGCAATTTTCTTTTCTTGCTCTGCTGTCTTTTCTTTAAGTTCATTTTCATACTTAGTAACTTCATCTACATTTTCAGAAACAAAATTACCATCATTAGAAATATACTTCATTATACCGTCTCCTTTTTATTTACATTAAAACGCCAAAATCGTGAAAAATAACTCGGAATTAAATTTCCCTTTTCGTCCTTTGTACGCTTGTTGATATGTTTAATTCCATCTCGCTCCATATTTCTATGTGCGATTCTGCGCTCATACTTTCTCATTCCCATTATGCTTTATCCTCCTTTAGACTATTACAAATTTTTACAAGTTTATCTTGAATATGAAAATCGTACTTTTCCAAGCAAATAGTCTTTCTTTTCCAAATCTCTGTCATTTCCATCATTAAAAGATGTTTTTCCCAATAATATTTCCAAAGCGCTCGATTTCTTGCAATTCTCATTCCTGTTTCTAAATCAAAACTATCATCTTTAGAACAAGTTGCCTTTCCAACAAAATATCCGTCATAATATTTGCTATATGTAATCCTCGGTTCAATCGTAGGTAACTTATGATTTAACAAATACAGATTTGTGTCTGTAACCATATCCCACTTTTTCAATTTAGCGATAACAACGCCTTTTTCTTCGTTGACATAGTAAGTAATCCTACTATTTGGCTTCTTAATTACTTGTGTCATAATAACTCCTTTTTTTAATTTTAATTTTCGGTTTTCGTTTTCAATTCTGAATTTGATTTTCAATTTTGAAAACGATTTTTGATTTTGAATTTGAAATGGCAGGAATACTATGATTTGAACATAGACTAATTGAGTCAAAGTCAATCGTGCTACCATTACACCATATTCCTATGTGTGGGTGTTCATTTTATGTGTATTATATTCTCGTAATAATACTGCGGACAACACCCAAAAACGCAAACGGTTTGTTTGTAACGCTAACAAATACTAACTAAAAGCGGCAACCTCTTTTACTTGCGTGCGACAAGAGCGGTTCGTATCAGCGCTAATACTTTATGGATGAACTACCACACCCATCTTTGTTTTATTTATTGAATAACGCTACATAACACATAATAGGTGTTATTCGCAAACAATCGTAACAAAGAAAAAACAGACTATTTGCTAAAATCGGTTTTAATTCAAAACAATGCGTCCATCGTTTTTTGCGAATTAAAATTAAAAGAACTATGCCAAGGTCATTAACCACAGCAATACAAGAACCCCTAAGTTGCTTTAATTGGTGCCAGCCCTGAGACTTGAACTCAAATTACACGATTATAAGTCGTGCGGTCTAACCACTTGACCTATACTGGCATATATACTTAAAGTCCGTGGACTATAAGATTTTTTCATTAAAAGGAGGAAATAGCCACGAGATACAACATATATCAGAAAGGAAAGGAGGTAATTACAACACGAGACAAAAACAAGGAAAACAATGTACCTCGTGGCTATTTTTTAGTGCCCGATTACCGAGTCGAACGGTTTTGCAATTTCTCTCCATTTTTGCGGAGCAGCACTCTGTGTGAATTGTTTTCACTACTAACTGGCTATTTGAATTACATTCCTCTTCGGGCGTATTTTTCACCGGTCACAATAGACCAATGCTTGGTGCTGGATAGCCGACTTGAACGGCTGTCACCGGGTTACAAATCCGGCGTTCTACCAACTGAACTAATCCAGCATATTAAATTAAACAATAGGCTGCTATCTTATCGACATATTATTGTGCCGAGCGGATTGTTATCCGCACCATTTACCACTGTTGTCCTTGTGTACTTCCATCTCATAGGAAGGCTTTTACACTAATTTACTTTGTAATCTTTCAATTACATAAAAGGCTTCGTGGCACCTATTGTTTAATTATCCAACATTTGATTGTAGGCTCAAATGCCAAAGCCTTGGTGCTGATAGTGGGAGTCGAACCCACACGGTGTTACCACCATCGGGGCTTAAACCCGATGCGTACTGCCAATTTCGCCATATCAGCATATATTTGTAATGAAAATAGATATTCAAACTCTGTTTGATACTGGTCATCTGCGAATTTCCGAAGATGGTATTGTTGAATTGTCTTCAAGGGCAAGAATGGACTATGGTGCATCAATTCCACCGAGAATTGTAATACCCGACTTTACTAATCGTGAATTTCTGCGTTGGAGATGGGATAACTACAACGGAATGTGATTGCTTTCGTTGGAAATATTGGAACAAAAGTATTGATATGCTGCTGATGCTGCTGATTCAATGTTTTTCGCCCACCCGTGACCACAATTGAGAAAAACATTGTTTTCTTTTTTTAAAATACACCAAAAGTAATGTTCAGTATTATTAAATGTTTCGCTTTCTAAATTGATTTGAATGGTATAAATATATATCACCTCACTCGAAAGGAGTATGTACAATATGATAACTTTTCAGTCATCAATTACTATTCAGTCTATTATTTCGTATGTAATTAAGAAATAATAGACAAATGGAGCGGATAACGGGATTTGAACCCGCAACGCAGCCTTGGAAGGGCTAAATGTTACCACTACACCATATCCGCATATTGATAATGTTGGATAGCTAATCCTTCGATTCCTATGCACACATTATCAGGCACATACTTCTAAATTTTTAGCACCAGACTGTTTACTGGAAGTTTAGAAGACACTTTGGTCTACTTAAAGATCAACTTAAGGAGCGACCTCTCGTTTCTTGGTATAGTAGACAACACCATAGTCACTGTTGAAGATATGCGGTGCACTCTTTGACTATATTGTCATACCCAAGTACATATCTTCGTTTATACAGATACCTGTTTTGATTCAGGATGGACTCAAACCATCACACTACGATAACTCAACCGTTCGTTCTTTCAAAATTAAACTACTGAATCATAGAATATAATGGCGGTTTGTGTGTAGCAATCACACTAATAGGTTCTTAGGACTGAACCGCCGACAATCCAAATCGTGCCCCCGTATGCACGCCACGGGATGCGACTTATTTATTGCTTTATTTTACTTGTAGTACATCCATTGTACAAGGCGGCTAATTAACTTGCGAAGTCTTGCTGCTCTTGGCGTATGCCTACTCACGCCTCATTTGAATGACTTTTTTGTCACTCAATTAAAAGCTACACATTTTGATTAAATCTTTAGGACAAACAAACAAAGGAGGTTTTTCGTGTAGCCTTTAATTGAATGACAAAAGGCTCTTATATTATACCATATTTCAAACCATTTGTCAAGTCTTTTTTTATTTTTTCAAAAAAATATAGAACTCACTTATATTATACCATAAAATTCACTAAATGTCAATACAAAATTTACCATTTTGTGTATGAATTTTCAAAGCAGTTTGGTCTAAAATCCAACTTTCAATATTTTCAATCATTCCAACATAAATAAAATAGTCTTTTTCCTTTGAATAAACGCAAAGAAAATCATTGTCTTTTAATCCAAATTGTTCAATAATTTCAGAAATAGTCATATAATCACCTATGCAATGCGCAAAATTCTGTTCTTAGTCTGCCGCAACAAATCAAGATTGTTTGATACTAAAGTAATATTTACAGGTTCTTTCAGTCCGATTAAACTAAGCAAAATTAAAAATGAACACGAAGTCAATTTGAATTTGCCGTTTTTGCTTTCAATTCTGAAATAATTGTCATCATTCTTAAAAGATGCCAAAATTCCATACAATTTTTTGACTTTATGAAAACTAAAATCACCAATTTTAACAAAATCAGAATAATATCTGTCCATATTTTACCCCTATTCTTTCCAAAACGCACACAATAATTCCACAATTAGTATAATAATATACAACCATACAGTTACAATAAAAAATAGTATAGTGATACATAAAAACATAATCATCGAACCGCTTCCAGCACTCTGCTTTCGTCCGTTTTTGCATAAGTCATTACTGTACCAAGTCCGTGATGCCGCAACACCATTGCCACAACATCAATCGGCACATTTTCATTTACTAAATCCGTTGCCATCGTGTGCCGCATTAAATGATTGCTAATTTGACTAATCCGTTCTTCTGTAAATTGTCCGCTCCACCTTGCAATGTTTTTCAAGGTCTTACTGATACAAGATGGTGTCATTTTGTTTCCATAATTTGATACAAACAGATATTGACAATCACATTGTTTACGAGTCAACAAATATTCATTTATAGCCGCTTCTGTCTGTTCATTGATATAAATATACTCATCATCATACGAGCCTTTGTTTACAGTCAATTTAATTCTGCCGTTTTCGTCACGATTTTTGTACTGTTCCAAGGTTAAATTGACAAGTTCGTGAACACGCAAACCAGTATTCAAATAAGTTGTCAAGATTGCAAACTGCCGTTCATTTTTGCAATTTCTCAAAAGTGCTTGCTTTTCCATTTCGTTTAGCGGCGTTTTCTTTTCTTGCTTTACATTCCGAACACTAACAATATTCAGTGCTGGATTTGTCGTAAATTCATCTTCGGTCAATGGATTATATCCGAGCGCTTTATATAAGCACTTGAACGCAGCCAAAGACAGATTATATGTTGTATCTGAAGCGCCATTGCTACTAATATCAAACAAATATTTCTTAATATCTTTTGTTGTGATTTTTGAAATAGGTTTATCATCAACAAAATCAATCAATTTACCGATATGATATAGATAGGATTTAGTTGTGTTATCACTCAAGCTAAAAGGTTTTTGTTTAATAGTTTGTTCAAAAACCTTTACCAATTCTGTATTTGTCATATTGATAACCTCCTCACATTTCCTCTATATTATACCATATCGGCAGCTATTTGTCAATAGATTTTTTCAGTTTTTTCAAATTTATAAATGTCTTTGATTCGTTCACTGCTATAATTATCACCAATAATTACATTTGCAAATTCAACAAGTTGTTTTACCGTCAAACCGTTTGATAATGCTTCGTATGTTTCTTGCCCCATCGGCAAGCCATTTGTAGTCCAGTTTTCCAAATAATTCATCAATGCTTCTACAAGTGTATCACCCGCAACAATAGGTGAATAATTGTAACAATTCATCAAATATTTAGCCATTATTTTACAACCTTTCTACTTAGAATACCTTTGTATTCTTTATCATATCTAAGCGGCAACAACACAGCCATATTGCCCTCATCATCAACAAAATAAACCGTTGAAATTCCGTTTCTGTTTGTTTTGTAAAATGCTTTTGCGCTTGGCATTACCTCTACAATATCAATGAGATATTGCAAGTTTACAACTGGCATTGTACTATTATATTCGTCTGCGGAAATACCAAAAGCATAAATCGGCGTTTTCTTTTTCTTTCCCATATCAATTCCCACATTATTTGCTTTATCAATTTTTAATTCTGCCTTTAATTCTGCAAGGCTTACAAGATTAAGTTTGTTATAACTACTAATGTCCTCGCTAAAATAAGAATTTTTAATTGAAATAAAGCCATCGCCGTTGTCAGTTGTAGGAACGCCGTCTACTGGGCTTGCAAAACAAATTGCTCTATAACCATCAAGCACAATTTCTTTTCCGTCATCGTCAATAAATGCCTTTGCAAACTGTTCTCTCTCTGTATTTTTCAAAATTCTAAGCACAGCTTTTGTACGGCTTGCCTTACATTTGTCGCTTGATTTCAGAATATCCATTTGTAATGCTTTGCATAAATCTGCCATCATCGACGGTGCGCCACAATAACTACTTTCAATAGAGTGCATATCACGGTTAAAATAGCCACTAAAATAATAGTCCGGGTGGTCTTTGTCAATCTGCTCAACAATTTCATTCAAAGCTGCTAATACCTTTTCTGCGTTCATTTTTTATGTTCCTTTCTGATTTGGTAAACCTATTATACCATAAAAATTAGAGTTTGTCAAGTCTTTTTTTTATTTCACTTCTACAATATCACCATCTTTAATGGTATAATATGTATCTTCTTTATAGTTCTTACCATCAATAACAATTACCTTATAATCTTTAATATTATAATTATCTTCTTCACAAAGAACTAAAATCGAACCAATCCCGCCTTTTGCCATTACATTATTTCCACGAACCAAAGCAATTCCGTTTTCTCCGACCGAAACAGAACCACGAGACACAGCACTGCCACAATCGCCAGCACTTGCACTGCCACA
>UMDD01033590.1_pt1 | contig 86650 bp, 105 predicted proteins | sample 1964401 | NCBI WGS metagenome assembly UMDD01 (sample SAMEA4835985, study PRJEB28245) | human gut metagenome | biome: gut microbiome; material: fecal sample | place: Denmark | collected 2008
AGAACTAAGAATATCTAAGACCCCTGCAAATGCACTCCAAATAAAATATTTTTCTGCGCTGTTTTGTTGCAGGTTGTCATGCACTTTCTTAGGGTTACTATAGTTATGTTGTGTAGCAGATATGTTATTTAGCTAATTGTTCTGTAAAGTCAGGAGTGGTATATTCTTTATTGTTGTACACTAAATATGTTATATAGCCGATAGTCAGCATGGGAAGCAATTATGTTTGGGGGCGAATTTGAGGGTTCATTGTAGTTCTTGGTATTTGGGAAGCCGCGTTATGAGCCGATCGTTTCACTGTCTGAGCGGAGTTTGCAACGGAGCGAGTTTGAGAGAGCGGCTCATGATTTTAGCGGCTTCCCGAATGCCTAGAAATACAATGGTTCCGAAACTGAGCCCCCAAACATAATTGCTTCCCATGCGTCCCTTTCCATAACAAACTTTTTTAAAATTTCCTCCATCCCGACTTGAAATAAGAAAGCCTCTGACGTATAATAAACCCGAAAGTAGAAAGGCGCTGCTTTTAAGCAGGGTCTTTTTTTACAGATTTTGAATATATAAAAAATTCAGGAGTGAAAAAAGTTATGACCAAGATCAGAACAAGATTTGCACCAAGCCCTACAGGCAGAATGCATGTTGGAAATTTAAGAACAGCATTATATGCATACCTTATTACAAAACATGAAGGCGGAGATTTCATCCTCCGTATTGAAGATACAGACCAGGAACGTTACGTAGAAGGCGCTGTAGATATTATCTATCGTACACTTGCAAAAACAGGACTTCTCCATGATGAAGGTCCGGACAAGGACAAAGGCTTTGGACCGTATGTTCAGAGTGAGCGTCAGGCACAGGGAATCTATCTGAAATATGCACAGCAGTTAGTAGAACAGGGTGATGCATACTACTGTTTCTGTAAGAAGGAAGAACTGGAAGGTATGAAACGTGTTGTGGCAGGAAAAGAGATTTCCATTTATGACAAACGCTGCCTTAAACTTTCCAAAGAAGAAGTACAGCGTCGTCTTGATGCAGGAGAACCACACGTAATCCGTTTCAACATGCCGACAGAGGGAACTACAACATTCCATGATGTAATCTACGGAGATATCACAGTAAACAACGAGGAACTGGAAGATCTGATTCTGATCAAATCTGACGGATACCCAACTTATAACTTTGCAAACGTAATCGATGACCATTTAATGGAGATCACACACGTAGTAAGAGGTAACGAGTATCTTTCCTCAGCTCCGAAATACAACCGTATCTACGAAGCTTTCGGATGGGATATCCCGGTTTATGTACATTGTCCGCTGATCACAGATGAGACACACCAGAAGCTTTCCAAACGTTGTGGACATTCCTCTTATGAAGACCTGCTTGATCAGGGATTTGTTTCAGAAGCGATCATCAACTATGTGGCACTTCTCGGATGGAGTCCTTCTGACAACAGAGAGATCTTTACACTGGATGAACTGGTACAGGTATTTGATTATCATCATATCAATAAATCTCCGGCAGTATTTGATATTGCGAAACTTCGTTGGATGAATGGTGAGTATATCAAGAAAATGGATGCGGATGAATTCTATGAGAGAGCACTTCCGTATATGAAAGAAGTTCTGAAGAAAGACTACAACTTCAAAAAGATTGCAGGAATGGTACAGACCAGAATCGAAACATTCCCTGACATTCCGGCTCTGATTGACTTCTTTGAGGAAGTACCGGAATATGATTCCGCCATGTACTGCCATAAGAAAATGAAGACAAATGAAGAGACTTCTCTTACAGTATTAAAAGAAGTACTTCCGGTTCTGGAAGAACAGGAAGATTATACAAATGATCCGTTATTTGAAACATTAAGTGCATTTGTAAAAGAGCATGGTTATAAGAACGGATATGTAATGTGGCCTCTGCGTACTGCTGTTTCCGGCAAGCAGATGACGCCGGCCGGTGCTACTGAGATCATGGAGATCATCGGTAAAGACGAGACAATCAAACGAGTAAAGGCAGCTATTGAGAAATTAAGCAAATAAATATGAAGAGAAATCCATCTCAACTTCGGGCAATCACTCACCTGTCAGGACCTATGATGGTCCTGGCAGGTCCCGGCTCGGGGAAAACTTCCGTTATTGTGGAGAGAACTGCATACATGATCAATGAGGGGAAGATACCGGCTTCTTCTATTTTGGTTGTAACTTTTTCCAGAGCAGCGGCAACAGAGATGAAAGAACGGTTTTTGAAATTCGTGGGACAGAACAGAAGCGAAGTGACTTTTGGAACTTTCCACGGAATTTTTTATGGGATTTTGAAAGCGGCCTATCATCTGAGTGCGGCCAATATTCTTTCTGAGGAAGAAAAATTCAGTATTCTACGTGAGATGACTGAGAAATATGGCCAGGAAATGGCTCAGGAGGGAGATTTCATTGAAGAAGTTGCCAGGGAAATCAGTGTTGTAAAGGGGAACTGTATTTCTCCGGAGCATTATTATGCATCCTGTTGCTCGGATGAGATATTCAGGGACATTTTTCATGGCTATAAGCAGGCTCTGAAGGCGAAACGCAAGCTGGATTTTGATGATATGATCCTCTGTTGTTATGAACTTTTTTCTCAGAGACAGGATATCCTGAATGCATGGAGAAGAAAATTTGTCTACATTCTGGTGGATGAGTTTCAGGATATCAACAGCTTACAATACAAGATTTTGCAGATGCTGGCGGCACCTGTCAATAACCTGTTTATTGTAGGGGATGATGACCAGTCCATCTATCATTTCCGGGGCGCAAGACCAGAGATTATGTTAAATTTTACAAAGGATTATCCGAAGGCAGAGACAGTCCTTCTGAATGTGAATTACCGGTGCAGTAAGAATATCCTGCGTACAGCCATGGAAGTGATCGGATGTAATACCAGACGTTTCAAAAAGCAGCTGGATACTCCAAATGAAGAAGGGATGCCTGTGACGTGCAAGGAATTTGATAATCCAAGAGAAGAGTATATGTGCGTGGTGGCAGCACTGAAAAAAAGAATGGAGCGCGGCGAGGATCTGCTGAATACGGCAATCCTGCTTCGTACAAATCAGGAATCGGAAGGTCTGATCAATGTGCTGATGGAATATCAGGTTCCTTTTACAATGAAAGAACAGCTTCCCAATCTTTTCCGCCACTGGATCTGCCGGGCGCTTCTGGCTTATCTTGAAATGGCAGCAGGAGACAGGAGCAGGAAGAATTTTCTGGAGATCATGAACCGGCCAAATCGCTATATTTCCAGAGAAGCGTTGAACAGTTCGCAGATTAATTTTAATGAACTTCGGGAATATTATAAAGACAAAGATTGGATGTGCGACAGGATTACCACACTGGAAACGCATCTGAGGATTCTTGGTACTCTTTCCCCTTTTGCTGCGATTAATTTTATCAGAAAAGGAATGGGATTCGAAGAATACTTGCGTGAATATGCACAGTATCGTAAAATAAAACCAGAGGAACTGCTTGAGACCCTGGACCGGATCCATGAGAGTGCAAAAGGCATGAAAACCCTGGCGAAGTGGCAGGCTTACATAGAAGAATATACGAAGCGCCTGAATGAACAGGCAAGGAAACAGCAGGATAAAAAAGAAGGAGTGACTATATCTACACTCCATGCGGTAAAAGGTCTGGAATATGATATTGTGTATATTCTGAATGTTAATGAAGGAAGCATTCCATATCGCAAGGCGGTTTTGGCAGAAGCAGTGGAAGAAGAACGAAGATTGTTTTATGTAGGGATGACCAGGGCGAAAAAGAAGCTGGTGCTTGCCTATGTGAAACGCCAGTATGAGAAGGAACGGGAGCCTTCCCGGTTTCTTGAGGAGACAGGCCTATGAATAAAGGAATTATTTACTGTACAAAAATACGGGAAGAATATGAAGGCGCACATATGGAGCATATGATCGCAGAGAAACTTCTGGAAATCGCACTGAAAAAAGAATATGGAATCAATCTGTACAATGAACCCAGAGCAGAGGGAGAACATGGAAAACCATTCCTTTCCTATCGTCCGTCCCTGCATTATAATATCAGTCATTCCGGAAAATATGTGGTATGTATTCTGGCTGATCAGGAGGTTGGAATTGATGTGCAGATTCATTGCAGAGCCAATTATGAAAGAATGCTCAGACGTATGGTACCCCGGGAACAGTATCTCGAAATTCTTTCAGATATAAATGTGGAAAAGAAATTTTTTGAACAGTGGGTACTGAGGGAAGCTTATATCAAATGGACCGGTGAGGGGCTTTCCAGAGACATGAGGACTATATCCATGGATGAAGGCAGTCATATGCTGCTTGATATGGAAGACGGTTACAGTGGAGCAGTATGGGCAATGAATCCCATGGAAATCAACTGGAAATATGAAGACATCATACTTGGGTAAGACATGAACAGACAAACGAAGAAAGAAATCCGGAGACTGGCAGTGAAGATTCTTGTAGCAGTACTGGCACTTGGACTGGCTTTCTGGGGATATGCTTTCGTATACAGGGGTAAGACGGAACCTCCTGCAAAATATCCGGTAACCAACCAGGATGCTGCAGTGTATTCATTACGTGGACAGATACAGATGCTGTCGCAGCAGGAGGAGTTAAATACCTTTGCCTTTGAGGGCAGAAAAAAAGAAAAAGAGTACGGAACTTATATTATTCCCGGACTGAGATATACAAGAACATTCCTGAATGCAGAGGGTACAAAACAGGCGGTATGTACTTCCATGACTCCTCAGGGACTTGCAGTGACCGATGAGTATGTACTTGTAAGTGCCTATTGTCATACGGAAAAACATAACTCTGTTATTTATGTGATCAACAAAGAAACTCACAGATTTATCAAAGAGGTAGTCCTGCCAGGTCTGCCTCATGTAGGCGGACTTGCCTATGATCAGGAACATGATATGCTGTGGTATTCTTCAAATACCAATGGAATCGCGCAGGCGATCAGCATTAAGATGGATGTGCTGCGTGACTATAATTATGCGGATAACCATATGCCTGTGCAGGTAAATCAGACATGTAGTCTTTATGGAATCGTGAGAGATTCTTTTATGACTTTCTATAAGGGGTGCCTGTATGTAGGATGTTTTAACAAATATACAGAGAGCACCATCGCGAGATATGCGGTGGATTCAAAAGGTGATCTGGTGAATACTTTTAATGAGGAACTTGGCATGATGTTTGAAATGGCGGTTCCGTTGGATTATTCTACAATATCAGAACAGGCACAGGGAATGGCTTTTTATAACGATAAGCTGTTGTTGTCTCATTCTTTTGGTATTCTGCCATCCAGGATTGTTTTTTATGAACAGTCGGATAAACGTCTGTATGTCAATGAAAATTCTGCAAGATCATACAGAATGCCTGAGATGATCGAGCAGATTGTTGTAGAAGGGGATGAACTTTACGTACTCTTTGAATCAGGAGCTTATGCGTACAGGGGGTATGCAGGAAATGTGGTAGACCGGGTTCTGAAGCTGAATCTGATAAAAATGGAAGAGTCTTATCAGGAAGAGTACTAAAATCGGTTTGTCCACATATATTAAGTGTAAAGAGGTGAGACATATAGAAGCGCAGCAGATTGAAAACCTGTTTGCCGGAAATATCCGGAATCTTTTAATGGATGCGAAGCTGGATTATGATAAATTATATGAGATACGCCTTCGTGTAGGGCGTCCGTTGTTTTTAACTTATGACGGAGGAGAGTGTTTTCTGCGAAAACCGGGTCAGGAACAGTATCTGGTGACAACGGAAGATCTGAAAGAAACACTGGAATATGTCACAGGATATTCCCTGTATGCTTATGAGGATGAGATCAGACAGGGATTTATCAGTGTTCAGGGTGGTCACAGAGTAGGTGTGACCGGAAAGGTAGTGCTGGATCGGGGCAGGATCATGGGAATGAAATATATTTCCTGCATCAATGTCCGTCTGGCACATGAGATTCAGGGATGTGCGGATAAGGTGATGCCTTATATCCGTACAGAGAAATGGGTTGCAAATACATTGATCATTTCACCGCCAAGGTGTGGAAAGACTACGCTGCTCAGAGATATTATCAGGCAGCTCAGTAATGGATGGGCCAATACCCAGGGTCTGACAATAGGTGTGGTGGACGAGAGAAGTGAGCTGGCAGGCTGTTATCAGGGAATTCCTCAGAATGATCTGGGAATGCGTACAGATGTGCTGGACTGCTGTCCGAAATCAGAAGGTATGCAGATGCTGGTCCGTTCCATGTCACCGGATGTGGTTGCAGTGGATGAGTTAGGCTGTGAAGAGGATTTCAAGGCAGTTGACTCAGTGATCCACTGCGGATGTAAGCTGATCGCAACTGCACATGGAAGCTGTCTGGAGGATGTTCTGGATCAGCCATTTTTTTATAAGCTCATGGGTGAGAAAGTATTTGAACGTTATATTATCCTGGACAAAAATGCTCAGGCAGGATGTCTGAAAGCTGTATTAGATGAAAATGGAAAAGTATGCTTAGAACAGTAGGATTATGTGTAATTGTAATTTCCGGTATCGGTTGCGGTTTTGCCATGAGCAATGAACTTGGCAGACGCAAAAAGATGATGGAAATGATCTTACGGATGATCATCCTCCTAAGAGGAGAAATACGTTATGGAAATAAATCTCTGTACGATGCCTTTACAGGTGCTTCCGGGAAACTGGAAGGGAAGTACAGAGAATTTTTTATACTTACGGCACAGAAAATGAAAGAAAAAACAGGGGATTCCTTTGGGACAATCTTCAGAGAATCGGCCGGAAAGTGTCTGGATCTGGATTGTCTTTCGCAGGAAGAGAGAGACAGATTTTATTCACTGGGAGATCAGCTTGGTTATCTTGGACTGGATATGCAGCTAAAACAGATGGATCTGATGGAAAAGGAAACAGAATATGCGATCAGGGAACTCAGGAAAGATTTTTGTGAAAAAAGAAAATTATACCGCAGTATGGGAATACTGGGTGGAATATTTGTGGCTGTGTTTTTTTGGTGAGCATGTATTTATAATCTGTTTCTTTACTGTGTAGATTACTGTTTTGCTATATCTGGCAGCAGAAGCCGGAAAGGAGAGACTGTGGAGGTAAGTCTTATTTTTAAAATCGCTGCAGTAGGGATTCTGGTTTCTGTTCTCTGCCAGATCCTAAAACACAGTGGAAGGGATGAACAGGCATTTCTGGTAAGCCTGGCGGGGCTTCTGATGGTGCTGTTCTGGATTGTTCCATATATTTATGAACTGTTTGAAAGTATTCAGCAGTTGTTTGTGCTGTGATTTCAAATCAACTGTTATGGCAGTTGACAGAACAGAAAGAGGTTTGAATGGCATGGATATTGTGAAAGTTTCAATCATGGGTATCTGCGGAATGATGCTTGGTTTTATTCTAAAAGAAACCAGACCGGAATTTGCTGCACTTGTGACCATGATGACGGGTTTTCTGATTCTTGGTCTTGCAGCAGGAAAAGTTTCTTATCTGTTTGAAACCATGAACAGGCTGAGAGAAAGCTTCCCCATAGACAGCAGTTATCTCACAGTTCTGGTTAAGATTATCGGGATTACATATATCGGACAGTTTTCATCTGCAATCTGCAAAGATGCCGGATATCAGATGATCGGAACACAGATCGACCTGTTCTGTAAACTGTCTGTGATGGTTCTGAGTATGCCGGTACTGCTGGCAATTCTGGATACGATTTCGGAGTTTATGATATGAGGCAGGATAAAGAGAGAAGTATCAGGGAACAGGCAGATCTGTGGAAAGGTTACTGGTGTATACTGGCATGTATACTTTTGGTAGGAAGAGTGTCATATCTTACATTCTTTCAGAATCATATAGTATCCGTATATGCCGCTGCGCAGACAGAACAGAAAGAAGATTCTTCAGTACAGATCCTGCAGGAGAATCTAATGGAAGAGATACAGATTGATGATGTGCAGAAAATGTTGGATGAGATCATGGATGACCATGTTTTTTCTGTCAGAGAAGCACTGATGAATATCATAAACGGGGAGGAGCCTGTTTCAAAAGAGACTGTACGGAGCTTTTTGTATAGTCTCTTTTTTTCGGATATAGAGAATGAAAAAGGATTAATACTGAAACTTTTACTTGTGATTTTTATTGCAGCGGTGCTGGCGGAGTTTGCTGATGTTTTCGGAAACGGACAGGCTGGCAGTATCAGCTTTTATATTGTCTATCTTGCGCTGTTTACAATGCTTATGGAGAATTTCTCAAGGCTTGGAAGTACGCTTACAAACTGGCTTCTTGGACTGACGGATTTCATGAAAGTTCTGTCTCCGGCTTATTTTATGACAGTGGCTGCATCAACCGGATCATCAACGGCTGCTGCATTTTATGAAGGAATTTTGCTGATGATCTGGGCGGTTCAGTGGCTTCTTGCAAATCTGTTTCTGCCTGCCGTAAACCTGAGTTTGCTTCTGAAAATGGTTAATTATTTGTCAAAAGAGGAGATGCTTACAAAAATGGCAGAACTTTTGGATGTAGCTGTAAACTGGGGGTTGAAAACTCTTCTGGGAGCTATTGTTGGTCTGCAGATTGTGCGGAATATGGTGAGCCCGGTGATGGATGCCATGAAGCGTTCTGCTGTTGGCAAGGCAGCGAGTGCGATTCCCGGCATTGGAAATGCAGTGACCGCTGTAACAGAATTAGTGCTGACCAGTGCAGTGATGGTGCGAAACAGTTTTGGCGCAGTAATCGTGATCCTTCTGTTGCTGATTGGAGCAGGACCGATTATCCATTATGGAAGTCTTTCTCTGGTTTATCGTTTTCTGGCTGCGATTGCACAGCCAATTTCTGACAAAAGAGTTGTGGGAGCCCTGAGTACAATGGGGGAGGGATGTGCAATGCTTTTAAAGCTTTTGCTGACAGCAGAAGTACTTTGCATGCTGACATTCCTGATAGTTGTAGTTTCTGTATCCTGATGAACTGACAGAAAGATTGCCGGAGGAAACATATGAAAGAAGAGCTGTATTTATGGATTCGGAATCTGGCAGTATTTTATATCTTTTTCACTGCGGTTCTGAATCTGATACCTGACCAGAAGTATGAGAAATATGTACGCTTTTTTATGGGCCTGCTGCTGATTTTTATGATGAGTACCCCGATATTTTCCATTCTTGGAAAAGGTTCGGAACTGACGGAAAGTTTTCTGGATAATTTTTCTGAAGAAAACAGAGAGAAAGAACTCCGGGAATTTCAGAATATTCAGAAAGTCTATCTGGAAAAAGGTTACGAACTGGAACTGGAACAGAAAATCCGGGAAACTCTGGAAAAAAGAGGCATAGAAGTATATAAGGTGAAAGTAAATATAGAAGGGGAGGAGACGCAGGCAAACCTTGTACTGAAGACAGAAATTTCTCAGGAGGAGAGAAAGGAGCTTAAAGATGCGCTGGTGGAAGAGTGGGGACTTAAAGAAAACAGAATTTGTATCCAGATTGTCCGAAATGAATCCGGCAAAATGGGGAATCCTGTTGCTCATCGGAGTACTTCTGGCAGTAGCGGCGATGCCTGTATCCAGTAAGCAGCAAAAGAAAAATACGGCAGGAGAGCAGAGTGAAGATATGCAAAAAAGTGTTCTGGAAGAGAAACTTGAAGCATTTCTTGAAAATACGGAAGGGGTGGGAAAGGCACAGGTTATCCTGATGACAGATGAGAAGAAAGACAGGCAGAGCTTCTATAATTCAGAAACCATACAGGTGACCGGTGTTCTGATTTCTGCGGAAGGCGGAGGAAATCCTGTAGTGGTCCAAAATATTCAGGAGGCGGTCATGGCATTATTTCAGGTGGATGCTCATAGAATTAGAATAATGAAAATGAAATGTGGGAAATCCTTGCAAAATCGCTGAAAACGTTGATTTTAATAGGGTTTCCGGCATTTCGATAATGATATTTCGGTTGTTTTAGAAAGATTAAAATGGGTTCCGTTAGTCACAGTTAGTCACAAATGGAACTTTTATTTTTTCTATTTCTGTCCGAAGTTCTTCCAGTGTCCTGTGACCATATACCGCATTTGTAACATCTCCACCAAAGGAGTGGCCGAGCATTCGTTTTCGGTCATTCTCCCGGACACCGTATTTTTCGCACAGTGCAGAAAAGGTGTGTCGGCAGTCGTGCGGCGTGTGTTTCGGATCACCGACTATTCCTAATCGTTCCAGTGTAGGATAGAACAGTGCTTTTCTGTGATGTTGCTGAGTATATACGCATAGTTTTCCATCTTGCGTCAATACTTTCTGCTCAGCAAAACGGTACACAGCAGAATGTATCGGAACAATTCTATTTTTACCGGCTTTTGTTTTGATGCCGCCTTGGAAGTATTTCTCTTCCAGGTTGGTTGTAAGTTTTAGCACTTCCCCGATCCGCCAACCAGAGTAACACATAATAAGAATGAGCTGCACTTCTGGATCATCAGTATTATTCCACAGTACCTGCATCTCCTGATCAGAAAATGGCGTTCCATGTTCGGTGTCATTATCAGCATTGACATGGACATATAACGCCTTATTTTCCGTTACAATTTCTGAGTATACGGCATATTTGTACATCTGTTTGAACAGAGTCAGGATAGCCATCTGGCTTTGCTTTTTCAGTGTGCAGTCATCAATAACCTTTTGCATATCAGGAGCCTTTAAATCTTCGAATATACGATTATGCAGAACAGTGCAGTTTGTATAAGCTGTCCGGTATGCTTCTTTTGAGCTATATGACAGTTTTGTCCCCTCTGGGAACTTCCACGCATAAAATTGTTTATATACCTCTGAGAACTTCAATTTCTTGATTTCCGGGTGCTTATCCTCTACGCCCTTGATTGTATTGTAGTCGGCAATCAAGCGGCTTATAAGAGTATCTATGTCGGTTGTAGGGGATACCTCAAGAGTCCGCTCCATGCCTGGTTGATACGTGCCGGATTTGTAAGCTGTCAGGACGGTGAAACCTTTTATCCAGTCATCAACGTAGCAGATCGCCGGCGGACGTTTTAGTTTACCATTATCGCCCAGTGTAGCTGGTGGATGCACTGCAAAACAGTTTCTTCGGTTCTTGCCAAGATACCGGATAGAGCCGAAGTTATTCGGCAATTTTGGATATTTCTTTCTTTTCTTCGCCATTTTTATTCCTCTTTTCTTTATAGCTGTTTTAGGTATAAAAATAACAGCCGAACAAATTTTCTGTCTTGTTCGACTGCTCCAAAGATGATACAATATGTTTTGCCAGAATATAGCATCTCTCCGGAGATGTATAAACGCCGTCTCGGTACGCCAATACCGGGGCGGTTTTTATTTTTTATTCTATTTCTTCAATATCGACTGAATATCCGAGAACTTCTCCGACAGTTGTGCATTTTCCTTTTAGTGTGACTGTATCACCTTTTGCCATTGATGCGACTTTCGAACGCTGCTCATCATTTTTAATCTGGCATTGAACGCCGATTATCGCATATTCATCGTCAGGATAGAGGGAGATATATTTTCCAGATGAATCAATGTTCCCGAGTCTACCAGTGATTTCTAAGTACTGTCCTTTGTATTTATCAGATGCACCCATTGCATTACTGTCAAGATCAGACATCATATCATTGACCGATACGGATGTGTATTCAATTGGCGCAGGTGTATCAACTTCTTTTGCAGATTCTGTCTTTGCGGATGTGCCGGAAGAAGATGTGGTGCTTGAATCCGAATTTCCACCAACGGCACCAATAACACCAACGGCGACGACTGCTAAAACTACCCATTTAAGTTTTCCACTTTTTTTCTTGCTCATAGAATTGCTCCTCCTAATAGTTTTATTCGCCACGCTTCGCACTTTTTATGCGGATTATGTATTTTGTACCGCTGATTTTGCAATATTATGTAAAGTACGGTTATTCGTGGTATTTTTATTTTATCATTTTAAGAGCATATTGTAAAGATTTAGAACGAAATAGAGTGATTTAGATGAAAAAGAAATGTTTTTTTCTATAAAATAGTGAGAGTTCATGTATATCATTGGCAGTTGCCAAGAGTCGGAATAGATGGTATAATAGTAAAACGAACTAATGTTCGGTTCTATTTCCCACGGCCGGACATATACTGTAGCGTAGATGGTAGTTGTGATAGGGAGGGTTATTATGGATTATAAGAAAGAGATTATTGAACTAATAGAAAATATACATAGCGAAAAATTTATGAAGTTTTTATACAACATGATTATTTCGTTCAAGAAACAATGGGGGTATTAAGAAAGCAGGGAATTAATCCCTGCCTTTTTTATGAAGAAATTCAATCATGTCGAAAACGCTTTTCTTATCAGATTCGCTTAATTCAATCAGCAACTTAACATGTTCAACGATGTTCGGATTTGACATCATCTTTGGAATAAAATCCGTGTTTGTTTCCAAATTCTCTTCCCATCCCATTAGGTAAGCGGGCGTTGTGCTAAGTGCTTTCGCTAACTTATCTATGTATTCAGCAGGAACTTTATCAATATCACCCTTTTCATATCTAAATATAGTTGATCTTGAAACTCCTAATTTCTCAGCCAACTCATCAGCACTCATATTAAGCTGTTTTCTTCTTTTTTTCATTTGTTCACCAGTTTCCGACATTTTCCACACCTCCTTTCCTTGAAATTATAATACCACAAGTGATGCAAATATGCAACAAAAATAATTGCAAAAATGCGATTTTTAGTATTGACAAATGCGACTGCAAGAGGTAATATATAATCACAAAGTCGCAATAATGCTACTGGAAAGGAGGTAAAACTTGTGATTGTAAATATAGCAAGACTTAAAGGTAAAATTGTTGAGCATGGAAATACGCAAGAAGCTGTTGCAAGCGCAATTGGTATGGACAGAAGTACTTTTTACCGCAAGCTGAAAGACGGCGGCGAGAAGTTTACAATCGGTGAAATTCACGGAATTGTAAACGCAGTTCCTTTAAGTAGGGATGAAGCAATAGACATTTTTTTTACACAGCAGTCGCAATAATGCTACCGGAAAGGAGAATAAATGGATGCATTACAATTTAACAAAGCCGTCAGTCAACACTGCAAAGAATCTGGTGGAGACTGTTGCAAATGTGACCTACGGCTTTACTGTTACCTATCGCCCAGCGAGCGACCGGATGAGTTAGTGAGCCTGGTTATTGATTTTTTGCATAACCACATTGAAAACCATGATCATTATACCCATCACAGTGCGGCTTCATTTCCGTGTATTGATGATATGGACATGAGCACCGCAGTAGGTGGCGACCGCTATCAGAAACCTCATACTCTTCATAAACAGTCACGTGTTTGTGAATCTTGTGGCAATGATACAGTCGTGTAATTGTTTCAACCATATAATTCCCCTTTCGTTATACTCGGCATGTCGGTGCCTGTAAATGCATTATAGGTAGAGGGGAAAGGAAATACAATAGGTGATAAATAATGGGAGCAAATAATTTTACACATTTTACCGGAAAGAAATCTCCATTCAAAACTCAAAAGAGAAAGAAGAAATCAAAGGTAAAAAAAATTCATAAAAACAAATATGAAAGGAGCATGAAATGAGCGAAGTTGATACTTACATCAAAAAAAATGTGGAAATTCATCAGTTCGCCGCAGAGGTTGCGAGAATCATATCAGGCATTCCGCAGATGCCGGAGTTCTCTTCAGAGAGTATGACCGTAGCCGATGCAAGTCAATTGATCGGGCTTCCTATTACAGCAATCCGGGCAGGGATTGTGTACGGGTGGTTGCCGATTGGTGTGGCTGTGCAGAATAATAAGCCGGCAAAAAGTCTTTCCGGTGGACGAATTACTTACATTATAAGCCCCAGGAAAGTCTATGAAGTAACTGGACATGTCTGGAAAGGTAAGGCTGCTCTTAATAAGTGAGTGCCCCGGAGGGAGTCGACACCTCCGCCCCGGAGCTTTGCACCCACTAAAATGCCTTAGTGGATAGATACATTATAGTTCTCTATCTGCTAATTGTAAAGACAAATAAGAAAAAATAAGGAGAAATTAGCAAGATATGAGTGAAATTAGAAACGAAAATCAGCCAACATGGGCTGACATCGAAGTAGCACTTGCGACTGAAATTGTCGAAGAAAGTAAGAAAAAGTCAAAAAGATGGTTCACTGCATGGATTGTGACAGTCGCCGCACTGGTAGTAAGCAACCTTGCGTGGATTCTGGGAGAAATAAAATAAAATGAAAGAGTATATGCTAATTGCTGTTTGTATGCTTGCCGGGAAATATGTGGATATACCTATCTGGCTGAACATCTTTTTCGGTATCTCGGCAGCATGGGCGGTGCGTCAGATGAAAGCAGACTGGCAGTAGGAAATAAGGAGGATAAGAAGATGTTCGAAAAAGAGATTGATGAAATATATGGATTATGCAAAAGAGTTGTGAATGAAGTTCCGGCAGCAAATATCACCTTTGATTTTTCGGGCTACGGTTTGGGAGTAAGAGGGGTTAAAAGGGAAGAAGATGTTCTCCTTCTCAAAGACAAATTTAAATGGGATTTGTACCAAAACGTATCTTTTAACCCATTTTATGAGAAAGAAAGTCGTGAAAGCCTCAGAATAATCAAAGCTTTCCTGTTGGAACTTCTGATAGATGGGAAGTGTCCAAATGAGTAAACAGATAGCGATTATGAAACTTCTTCCCAGTCTGGAGATAGCAGGATGTATTAACGAATTGCTCAGAGAGCTTCAGTCCAGAGGGGATCACATTTTGGATTATGAAAACTGTGATATGTCTCTGGATCATATCGAATGTCATGAGACGGATACATTGTATTGTTTCTTTAAAAGAGAGGAGAAAAGATAATGAAATTGTACGAAATTGATAACGCAATTATGGATTGTGTAGACATGGAAACAGGAGAAATCATTGATGTTGAGAGGCTTTCTGCTCTTCAGATAGAAAGAGATCAGAAGATTGAGGGTATCGGTTGTTGGATTAAAAATCTTCTGTCAGATGCAAAAGCCTTAAAAGAAGAAAAAGATAACCTTGCAGCACGTCAAAAAGTTGCTGAGAACAAAGCAGCTTCATTAAAAGAATTTCTTTCAAAATATCTGGATGGTGAGAAATTTAAGACTGCAAAGGTATCAATTTCTTACAGAAAAAGTGATTCTGTAGATATTTCAGCGAATGCAACTGTTCCTGAGGAGTTCCTTAAATATGCAGAGCCTACACCTGACAAAATCGGATTGAAAGCTGCATTGAAAGCCGGAAAAGAATTTCCGGGAATTTCACTAAAAACTTCTCAGAATATTCAGATTAAGTAGGAGAGCGCTATGAGTGATTTTGAAATCCGTATTCCGGCGAGAAAGAAACAACCGGCAACTGATAAGGATAACCCTGTCGTGAAAGTTTCAACAGACGCTTACAATGCACTGGTTGAAATTTATAACGAATCAACCTTATCAATGAAAGATATTGCAAGTTTGCTGATTATTGAGGGCAGTAAACATGTGGTTTATGACAAGGAGGAATAGCAATGGCAACACCCGTATTAATTATTGGAAAATCTGGTTCTGGCAAGAGTACCAGTCTTAAAAACTGCCAGAATGAACACTGGAATCTTATTAGAGTATTGAATAAACCGCTTCCGTTTAAAGGAAAGATTGACGGATGGTTTACAGATGATTACCAGCAGGTAATGAAGTGCCTGATCGCATCAAAAGCGGAGTCAATTGTAATTGATGATGCAGGTTATCTTATTACGAATCATTTTATGAAGGGACACGCTTCTGCTGGAAAAGGCAATGCAGTGTTCGCTCTGTATAATGACATCGGAGATTACTTCTGGCAGTTAATCCAGTTTATTGTCACGAAAGTTCCACAGGACAAGATTGTGTACCTTATGATGCATGAAGAAAAGGACGATTCTGGAGAAGTAAAGCCTAAGACCATCGGAAAACTTCTGGATGAAAAGGTTTGCATCGAAGGCATGTTTACTATCGTTCTTCGCTGCATTGAAGAGAGTGGAAAACACTTATTTGTCACTCAGTCCAGTCAGGGAGCGGTAAGTAAATCCCCGATTGGAATGTTTGACAGTTTGACTATTGATAACGACCTTGCAGAAGTTGACAAGGTTATTAGAGATTACTACGAATTAGGAAAAGGAGAGAATAAAGATGAATAAACCAACAGCGTATGATACTACACAGGCAGCAGGAGAATTTGAACCAATTAAGCTTGGTGGTCATAAGATGGTAATTAAGCAGATATCAGAGAAAAAAACACAGGGTGGACTCGATATGCTCGTTATCTTGTTTGATTTCGCAGAAGGAGACGAACAGGCCGGCTATTTCATGAAACAGTTTGAGAACGATATCCGTCCAGACAAGAAATATCCGAATGCAGGTACTAACTATATGATTATTGACGAGAGTGTAGATTATGGTGTCCGTAACCTTAAAACATTTATCACATGCGTAGAAAAGTCAAATCCGGGATTTGCTGTTAAGTGGGGTGATAACTTCGGGCAGCAGTTTAAAGGCAAGTTGATCGGCGGCATCTTCCGTCTGGAGAAAGACTGGTACGACAACAAAGAAGTAAAACGTCACAAACTCGCATGGTTCCGAAGTATTGAGGGAATTAAGGATGCAGACATCCCAGAAGAGCGTACCACAAAAGCCTATGACGATCATCTGAAAGAAGAAGCTATCATGGGATCGAATCCGGCAGGTACGGACTTCATGAGTATTCCAGACAGCGTGGCAGATGATGTCCTTCCGTTCAATTAAAAGGATGTGTTTTTAATGGTTATACAAGCGGACACAAGAGAACACAAAAAGGAATGGGAACGGATTCAAAAACAGTTTGATGACATTGGAGTACAGTATTTCAGATCAAAGTTATATTGTGGAGATTATCAGTCGCTTGACAACGCAAAGCTCTGTATTGACCGTAAAAAGGATTTGCAAGAGCTTTGTGGAAATGTCTGCCAGCAGCATGAAAGATTCAAGGCAGAGCTTATCAGGGCACGTGAATCAGGTATTCAGTTGATTATCCTATGCGAACACGGGCCAGATATCAAATCAGTTGGTGATGTGTATTTTTGGGAGAACCCAAGAAAACACAAAGTCATCTGGAAGACGGTAAACGGTAAGAGAGTAAAGACTGTAATTTCTGATAAGGCTGTTGATGGCTGCCAGTTATATAAATCTCTCTGCACAATCAGGGATAGATACGGAGTTCGATTTGAATTCTGTGCAAAAGAAGAAACCGGGCGGCGGATTGTGGAGCTGCTGTCATGACTAAGGAAGAAATCAAACAGTCGGTAAAAATGTCAGAAATTCTCTCCAGGTACGGGCTAAGGCCGAATAGAGCAGGATTTATATGTTGCCCTTTTCACAAAGAAAAGTCAGCATCCTGCAAAATCTACGATGATTCCTTTTACTGTTTTGGCTGCGGAACCGGTGGCGATGTGTTTGATTTCGTAATGCAATACGAATCCGTTCCTTTTAGCACTGCATTTATCGAGCTGGGCGGTACTTATATCTCTAAAAAAGGTAAAAGTCGCAACCAGATCAGACATGAAATGCGGGATATTAAAACGAAAAAGTACAATCCCGTTCAGGTCCCAAACGAGCTTGAGCAGGTAGAAAAGAACATACTTATGTACGAAACAGCACTAAAAACGTTCCCTCCTGATTCAGAAGAGTGGTATATGTGCCAGTTTAATCTTGAGAAAGAAAAAAGCAGACATGAATTGCTATCTGTTAAGTCAGGAGGTGAGAAAAATTCTTGAAAACATTGAAAATTTACAAGCGCAAGACTTTATGGAAAAGCAGCTGTATGAAGAACTTTTTTCTGTAAAAAGTAAAATTGACCGTTCAGAAATCAAGTTTAAGCTGATGGACCGGGCAAAAAGTGTGAAAGCGAAGCATATAGTAGAAGAATTCATAAAGGAATTCCAGAAAGCAGAACAGGAAAAGGAAAAAGAAGAAAAAGCAAATCGTTCTATGCAGTTAGTTGAAAACATCACAAACTTTTATCCTGATTCTGTTGATAAGGAATATCCTAACATGGCTTGTGGTAGCTGGATAGCTACAGAGAACGGAATATTTTCCTCTGAAACATCTAAGGCAAGAGAACTTGTATGTCACCACCCAATCATGCCGATACGTCGGCTAAAAAACATCGAGACAGGAGAGGAACAGATCACGGTGACTTTTAAAAGGGATGGATATTGGACAGAAATAACTGTTCCAAAAATTGACATTGTGACTTCCAGGGCAATAACTAATCTTGCAAGGTTCGGGGTGCAGGTCAACTCAGAGAATGCAAGGCTTCTCGTAAAGTATCTGGCGGATGTTGAAATGTACAATGCCGATATGATCGACATACAGCACTCTACAAGCAAGTTGGGGTGGCATGGCAATGTATTTGTCCCTTACGACCTTTCAATTGTTTTTGATGGCGAATACCGCTTTAAAACACTATTCCAAAGCATACAGGAAAATGGAGATTACTTCAAATGGGTAACTCTAGCTAAACAGCTGCGGTCGTGCGGACGATTAGAACCACGAATAGCACTGGCAGCATCTTTTGCAAGTGTCCTTATACAGCCACTTGATATGCTGCCGTTCATCGTGGACTTCTACGGACAGACAGGCGGTGGAAAGACAGTAACAATCAATATAGCTGCTTCTGTTTGGGGAAATCCTGCGCCGGGAGCTTACGTTGGAAACTTTCGATCAACAGATACATCATTGGAGACCAGAGCAGATGTGCTTAATAATTTTCCGATGATTCTCGATGACTCAAAGAACGCTTCTCAGTATATCCGGGATAACTACGAAACATTGATTTACAATCTCTGTTCTGGCAAAGGAAAAGCACGTTCAAATAAGGACCTCGGAGCAGCTAAGGAAAATACATGGAGTAATGTGACTATTTGCAACGGCGAGAACCCTATTTCGGAATTTGCAGATTCCGGCGGAGCTATCAACAGAATCATTGAAATTGAATGTTGCGAGGATATTTACGAGAATCCAGCAGAGATTAACGGCATTGTCGTGAAGAACTACGGCTTTGCTGGAAGAGTGTTCGTTGGAAATCTCAAACAGTTCACATCGGATGATCTGAAAGAAATGAAAGCCGAAATTGAGAAAGGTTTTGACGGATATGACTTTCCAGCAAAGCAGGTAATGGCAATATCTACACTTCTGCTGGCTGACAAATTAGCTACAGATTTCATATTTAAGGATGGACGTGAGTTGACGGTCGAGGACGTTGTAGACATACCTACACGCAAGAAAGATGTATCAGAAGGTCAGAGATGCTATGAATTCATTCTTGAAAGTCTCTCCGTGTACGGGCAGCACTTTGATACGCAATTTAGCTGTGATCAGTGGGGATTCAAGGAAACGCCAGATGAATATGGAGATGTATATGTATATTTTTATCCGAAACCTCTTGAAAACCTTTTGAAGAACAATGGATTCTCCAGAAAAGCCTTTTCGGCCTGGGCGATTAATCGAGAGTTAATCAAGCACACAGGAAAAAGAGATACGGTACTAAAAAGAGACGGTGGAAGTGTAATGAGGCTTATTGCGGTAAAGATTGTTGATATAAAAAGTCTTGAAAACGAGCAAGAAAATGAGGTTATTGAAACTGGTTTTCTGCCATCTGATGCCGAAACAAATGTTCCGTTTTCGTAATTTGTAACCATGTAACCGTTGTAACACGAAAAAAAACATCCTATAGGAGAAAGTTTGAGAGTGTATAAAAAACATATACTCTAGTGATTCTCCTATATAAAAACCTTGGTTACATTGGTTACACGGTTACACACCTCTGAAGCCCACATAAAATAAGGGTTTGTGGCGTAACCAGTGGATTAAAAAAGCCGGTTACACACGGGTTACAAAATTAAAAAGTATATGCAATTAGATTTATTATAACAAAATTAACTGAATATTGCAAAAATATTCAGTTAACATAATTATTACAAGGAGTGGTTACAAAATGAAAAAAGGCGATCTCAATAAAAAGCAAAGATATGCATTAGATACAATGCTGTCTGGCAGTAATGTTTTTCTGACAGGTGACGCAGGAACAGGCAAGACAACGGTTATCCAAACGTTCATCGATGAGGCGGAAAAAGCTGGTAAAAATATTCTGGTATCCGCCACTACTGGAATTGCAGCGGATAATATCGGATATGGGGCAACTACCGTACACCGAGCATTGAATATTTCAATTAAATTTGAGGACTATAAGAAAAAGGTGAAATCCAGAGCTGAACTTCTGAAAGAAGCAGATGTTCTTATCATTGATGAAATCAGCATGTGCCGGTTCGATTTGTTCAATATGATTGCAAAGACGATCATCACGGAGAATGAAGAGAGAGCAGTTGACAGACTTCTGATCGGAGAGGACAAAGAAGACATTCAGTTAATCGTGATAGGTGATTTCTACCAGCTTCCGCCAGTTATTACGACAGACGATCGAAAAATTCTCTGTCGGATGTATGGATCTGATTATGGAAAGGGTGGAAAGTATGAACATGGATATGCTTTCATGTCTGAATACTGGAAAGAAATGGGATTTGAATATATCAAACTTGATGAGGTATGCAGGCAGAATGATGAGGGATTTAAGTATGTGCTGAATGATATTAAATATGGCAACAATATTAGAAAATCCATTGCATATCTGGAGAACAACGAATCAGACAAAGTTATACCGGAAGCGCCGTTCTTGGTTGGCACTAATGCAGAAGCTGACAGAATTAACAATACTTTCCTTGGCAAGTTGAATAAAAAGACGGAAAAAGTGTTTCATGCAGCAGTTGACGGTGAGTTAACATCTGCCGATATCAAGAATATCGCATTTGCCAGAGAGGACTTAATTCTTAATGTTGGTGCAAAAGTGATGATTACAGTCAATGATTTGTCTGGAAACTACGTTAATGGAACGATTGGCATCATTCAGAAAATTGTGGAAAACGGAGAATTTGAAGAATCTTATCTGGTTATCAAAACTGATAAGGGCAAAACAGTTAGCTTATATAGATACAATAAAGACATTGAGAAACAGGTTATTGAGGAATCCGAACAAGAAAAGGATGGTCGGAAGATCGTGAAAGAGAAGATTGTCCGTAAGAAAGTAGGCTCTTTCTCTCAGTTCCCGGTAAAACTCGCCTGGGCGATCAGTATTCATAAATCGCAGGGACAGACATTTGAAAAAATCAACATTGACCCTTGCTGTTGGGATCCAGGACAGTTCTACGTGGCTGTTTCACGTGCGAAATCAGCAGACGGCATACATTTTATCAGACCAATAAAACAAAGCTATATCAAGGCGTTTAGCAAGGACAACGAGAGACTTCTTGAACAAAGTTTTGAGGCAGAAGAAGGTGTATAAGTATGAGAGTGACGCACGAGCAGATACCGAACACCATAAAGTTTTTACAGATTGACTTTCCGGCACTGGTCCTCCAGACTGCTGGAATTGAGGCAAAGGATGAATACTGGCAGCAGGTAGTTGAACAGATCCATGTTGTATCTGAAAAATATAACAAAAATGGATTTGTAGATCACATGCTTGTTGCTTATTCGAATTATCTTTCCAAGATGTTTAATAAGACAAAAGAATTGGAAAAGGAGAATCAAAATGCCGTACAACACAAAGAATAGATACGAACAGGGACAAGCCCTCAGAAAAGAAATCTATATGTATATCGTCAGTTATATCAAACTGGTTGGATATGCACCGTCAGGGCATATACTCCGGTTGGGTACGGAATAAGAAAGATAAGTAAGGAGACAAGATGAAACTTTATGACATTGTTACAGCAGATGGTACATTCGTCGACAGTATGAGCAGAATAGAGATTTTGGAACGGTTCGGGATTTCTAAGGGAGTCTTTCAAAGATATCTGGATAATGGCGATCTGCTAGAAGGGAAATATCAGATAAATGATTATGACTGTGACATAAAAGCAAGGAAATGTAAGGACAGGGAACTATTCTTACAGTTTGACATTCTGGCTCAGAAGATAAGGAGAGCTGTTGGATGGGAAAACTAAAAAAGATTGGAGGTCTAACACAATGAATAAAATGCGTGAATATGAGCGAGGCAGGGAAGACGGGCTTGACCTTGCCAGACGAATTGTCAAACAGGGCGGGATTGAAGCCCTCGAACAAGAATGTAAGTTCCGGGGTGTAACTGGAATACATACCTCTCTGGCAGTAAAAGACCTTGATAAAGCGTCAGAAAAGATAAAAGAGGTTATAGCGGATTCATTTGTAATATTGTCAATCGCCGTTCTGCATGATGATTTCGGTTTTGGTGAGAAGCGCTGTCGGAGATTCAGAAATGGACTTGACCGGGCTGCTGATTATATCAATGACGGTCTGGCAGAATGGATTGATTATGTAGACGCTATTAAAGAAGAGTTAGGGATTGTATTAAAGAATCCCGGAGAATAACGGACAGGTAGCATTTGGATAAATGAAAGTAGGATGAGAAATGAATATTAAGTTAAAAGAAATCAGCAGAGACGATTTAAAGGTAGGAGATACCGTCGGAATTGCCAGAACGGTGAATTGCGGGTGGTTATCGATGTTCCGACATAGAAAAATTATTCCGGTTAAGATTACAAGAATCACTCCAAAAAGAACCAAAATCGAAACAGATATATATGAAGAACATGGAAAAGGCGAAAAGTTTTACGAATACGATGAAAATGCCAGAAAAGAAAATGAACTTGCGGAGAAGTTTGTTCTGGTAAAAGATATGGAGTTTAAACTTAATCAGTTTGAAAACAAATATGGGCTGAAATGGATGGATGACGAAGATATTCTTGAGATGGCTGATTACGTAGAAAAGATAATGAAAATTTTAGACAAATACAGAAAGGAATAACGAATCCTCGGTAAACCGAGGTTGTATCAAGATTAGCATGGTGAATTGATACATAAAGTTTGGCGGAGTGGCTGTGCCTAAGTAAGCACTTAATAATGAATCCAAGCCGATTGCCAGACTATCCACGCACAGGATTTGTAGCGTGGTGTTATGAAAGTATGTTGGTTTTCAACAGGAATAAGCAGTTTTGTAGCGTGTTATCTGGCAAAGGATGTTGACGAGATTATTTATACTCATGTATCGAATCAGCATCCCGACAGCCTGAGATTCTTGCATGATTGCGAGAGGTTATTGGGAAGAGAGATAACGATAATTCAGTCAGATAGGTTTGACTCAGTGGATGACGTGATGGAGTTCACGCACACAATGAATACTCCGTTTGGCTCTCCATGTACGAGATACTTAAAAAAAGAAGTAAGAAAAAAATGGGAATCTGAGTATCCAGATCACCACACCTATGTATGGGGTTTTGATGTAAATGAAAGGAGTAGGGCAGAGAATACCTGCAAGGCTCTAAGTGATTATGACCATGAGTTTCCACTGATTGAACATGGATTAACCAAACAGGAAGCACATGGAATAGCGGACAGGTTAGGATTGAAACGTCCGATTATGTACGATTTAGGCTATCCGAACAATAATTGCATTGGATGCGTCAAAGGTGGCATGGGCTACTGGAATAAAATTAGGAAGGACTTCCCCGAAGTATTTCAAAAGCGTGCGGAGCAAGAGCGTAGATTTGGAAGAAGTTGCATAAACGGAGTATTTCTTGATGAATTAGAACCAGACAGAGGAAACATAAATACAGAAATCATGGAGGACTGCACAATAGCGTGTCAGTTGCTTACATGGGGAAAGTGAGGATGGAAATGAAAAATAATAATTACACTTCATTCTTCAAGACAAAACCAAAGAAAGTAGAGAGATACATCCGTTGCAGAAAATGTGGTGGAAACATGGAATGGAGTAGGGACTTTCCACCACAAATCAAATGTACGAAGTGCGGATATACTGTATATCCAGAACCTTATGAGCCAGATTGTACCAAACTGCCAGAAACATGGGAAAAATATTCTGAATTATATGAGAAAGCGAGAATGAAAATGAGCTTTATGTCGGAAGTAATGCGGGAAGGATACGCAAATACATCATCTTCAGAAGCATTGAAAGAACAGTTCGATAAATTTTGTAATTGGTGTTGGGGGCATAGCTATGGAAACTGTGATATTTGCAGAAGAGAATACCATAAATTATACATTCCGCTAAGAATTGCAGAGAAGCAAAAAGAGTTAGGATTACCAGTCACGCGAAATAAGGAGGACGCAAAATGTTAATCAGAAGTCAGGATAAAAGAATGATTGTAAATTTCGACAATATTTGCACAGTATCAGCCTTTCCTGAAAAGGATAGTGAGGATATCTATGTCGAAGATGGCACAGGCTCACTCATGGCCGGAAAATATTCTACCAAAGCAAAAGCCATGAAAGTACTGGATATGATTCAGGAAGCCTATGAAGAATATAAAATTACCTGCACTTTTTTGACAGGATTTACAGGACATCGAGCAATTGTAGAATCAAGCGATATTCACGTCAATGGTTCCGAAGAACTTGTAAAAAGTTTTAAAACGAATATGGTATTTCAGATGCCAGAGGATGGGAGCGTGGAAGTATGAAACATGTAAAAGAATTACTGAAAAAATACATTGAAGCTGACAATCAAATCCTCGAAGAAAGGGATGCATTTGTAACTTTTCGGGAATTAATTGATGAGTTGCAAGAAGCTATCGAACAGGACGAGAAAGAAAATGGTTGGATTCCGGTCAGCGAGAGATTGCCGGATGTAAGCGGAACATACCAAGTAACTTGCATGGACGGAAGAATACATCGTTCAACCTACGCAAAATTTCAAAGCAAATTGAAACGATGGGAATTAACTGGTGCTAGGTCGTATTGGAAGGTCATAGCTTGGATGCCACTACCAAAACCATATGAGGAGGACTAAATATGGGGTATTGTAAATTAGACTGCCTGCACGGTGAAACCGAGTGTTGTATCTACTGCGATAAGTAAGACGATTGTGAAAATCGGTGTGACATGATGGACAGCTATGAATCTGCTGAGGACTGTGAGGATTATGTCGAGGAGGGCGAAAATAATGAATGAATATTTTACATTAGTTTTAGGCATTGTAAATGCTGCATACATTGTTGTGAATATAATCAATCAGAAGTGGGATGTTCTGGTACTTAATGTTATAGTATGCGTGTTATGCATTGCTAATTTTATAGCAAACGATTGAAAAGTGGAGGAGTGTGAAGAATATGAGACTGATTGATGCTGACTTATTAAAAGAAAACATCTCAAAATGGCTGAAACCATCTAAGCCAGATGAAACAGAAATGATAGAGGTTGCAGATGCTCTTGTTAGTACGATGATGGAAATTGACGAACAGCCGACAGCTTTTGATGTGGATAAAGTAATTGAAAAAATGGAAGACAGAAGGGCTAATTTCGATTGCAAATCATGTAAATATAATTTTGATGATGAAGAACCAATATGCAACGAAGATTGTTTGGATGCACTTATTGATGGATTAATCGAAATCGTGAAAGGTGGTGGAGTTGAATGAGAGAAATTCTTTTCAAGGCAAAGCGGATTGATAATAGAAAATGGGTTGAGGGATATTATCAGAGAAGATATTACTTTTTAGGCAATGAAGAACATTTAATCTTCCACGCTGATAGTTATAAAGTGTGGGAATATGCGGAAATTGATCCAAAAACCCTCTGCCAGTTCACAGGACTTTGTGACAAGAACGGGAAGAAAATTTGGGAAAATGATATTATCAAATATCATTTCGGAGAAATCTATGCTCCAATCAAATATGGATGTTATCAAAATTGTTTTGATGCTCAGAAAGCAGAACATCTCGGATTCTATGTAGATTGGACGGGCGACAAATGCCTTAGAAAAGATTTAGGGTATTGGATTGACATGGTATACGCTATGCCAGTTGGAAACATTTTCGACCAACCAGAATTATTACAGGAGGAATGAGATGAGTAGATGGTATGTAAGTGTCGGAATGAGCTTATCAATTGATTATGACGATATTGAAGCCGATACAAAAGAAGAAGCTGAGGAAATAGCAAAAACACGAGCATCAGAAGATATTGACTACAATAACTGCGATTGCGAAGTTGACAATATGAGCGTGTGGTCTAGTTTTAAGGAGGAACACAAATGAGTAGTGCAAGTGTAAGATTCGGAACAAAAGCATATGTATGCGCAAGATACTTTCTTAGACCGGGAAAGTGTTTCAAATACATCGACCAGCGCGGTGAGGACACCACAGAACACGTCTACGAGGTCATGGCGTTATATCCGTGCTGCGTCCTGTTAAGAGATACCAGAAACGGAGTCAGGACTTGTCCGGGGTATAATACTTTGAGCCTGATGCTGAGAGGAAGTGAAACATATGAGTAAATCAGCGTTAGTGATAGATACACCAGAGAATTGCTATGATTGCCCGTTCGGAATTTCATACTGCGGTGAACTTGAATATGAGGGTTTGTGTGAATTAGCTGACTGTTTAGACTATGATGTAATTCTGATGACAGAAGAACATTATGATTGCGAAAGCAAATCAAGACCTGAATGGTGTCCATTGAAACCACTGCCAAAGAAATTCGATAACGAGAAAGACCGGAAACTTGGAGATTTCGAGCCACTTTTCAAGATTGGTTGGAATGCCTGTTTGAGAGAAATTACAGAAACAAGCGATGAAAACGAGCGATAAAAAACAATCGATAAGAGGTGAAAGAGATGGAGAGATTAACAAAACGGGAAGATGATAGTATCACATATAACGAAAAACGAGAGTTTGAGTGTGGTGAATATTGCGATAGCTGCTCACAGGGTGCAGGAAATTGCAAAACAGTAGAGAATATGATTAAAAAACTCGCCACTTATGAAGACTTAGAAGAACATGGCTTGCTTGTGAGGTTGCCAGACGATTTAAACAGAGTATTGTATCAAATAAACTATAGATGGACAGAATGTACTGAATACGGTGAGGAAAATAATAAATGTGAAATCTATGATTGCAAATGTGAATGTGATAGCAAGAAAGAATACTATATAACCGAAGTTGGTTTCCAATATATTTCGACTGGAAATTATTATGATCGTCTTGGTAAAACCATATTCCTCACCCGTGAGGAAGCTGAGAAGAAGTTGGAGGAGATGAAAAATGGAAAGACTTACAAAATAGAAAAAATATTGATGGCACAGGATATGTAGTTACCGGTGTGGACAGAAAGTAGCTGAGTACAATGGTTAGATGGACAAAAATCATTAAAAAGTGTAAAGTATATGCATCATCTTCCAGTACAAAAAAGAAAAGCAAAAAGAAAGGATGAATAATAATGAGCAAATTTAGAGAAATTGAAAAGGTATGCAGAGAAGTAGCAAACAAGGCAGCAATTTGCGCGGAATTAGAAGAAAAAGAGGATACGACCCCAGAAGAAATGGAAGAAGCAGGTAAAAACCTTATGTGGGCCATAATGCAGCTTCAAGAGATACAGCAATAAAACAGAATTCGGCAGACGGCAGATGTAGGTAAAGAATTAAATTTGGGAGATGAAATAAATGAAACTGAGAAATGCGACGCTGATTGACTACGGAGTGCCGCCGGATGATATACCGACATTACAAAGCCACTTGCGGAATCTTAGCGAAAGCGATAAATACAATCTGTTACAGGTATCTATCAAATATGCACCCGGAATCGAATCACAAATCTATGACAGCATCGTGAACAGTATCGGCTATCGGACAATGGAGAAAATCAGAACAGTTCCTGCAACGGAGAATGACTTTTACGGATACAAACGAAAGGTCATGGCGGAATATTATCATCTGGCCAAGTTAATTGGCAGGCTTTAAAAAAAACTTAAAAATTTATAAAAGTGGTAGAGAGCTACATACGCCCTAGTATGGTATTATAGTATATATAACTATAACTATGCTAGGGCGTTTTATGTCTGGAGGTGAGAACGTGGGAAAACAGGTAGGAAGACCGCCAATATATAAGACGGTGAACGAAATTGAAGAAAAAATTGACGCCTATTTCAAAGAATGTGAAGGCGAAATATTAAAAGATGATAATGGAAAAACTGTATTGAATAAATTTGGAAATCCGGTGGTTATTAATCGAAAGCCTCCAACAGTAACTGGTTTAGCTCTCGCATTAGGATTTACAAGCAGATTGGATTTATTAAGATATCAAGGAAAAGAGGAATTTTGTAACACGATAACGCGCGCGAAGAGTATGGTAGAACAGTACGCAGAGGAAAGGCTATTTGATCGTGATGGTTCAAATGGTGCTCAGTTTAGCTTGAGAAATAATTTTAAGGGATGGGATGCTGACAAGAAAAATGATGATTCTGGAGATGGAAAGATTACGATTGTAAATAATATTCCAAGGTCGGAGAAACAGAATGAATGAGAATCCGATTAATCTGAATGAAATTATAGCTCCTGCCTTTTACAATGTGTTCTGGGACATTTTGGACGGAAAACACACCTATTATGATTTGTATGGTGGGCGTGGATCTACTAAATCATCTTTCGTGGGTGTCATGATTCCTTTCCTGATGATGCAGGACGCAGAGAACGGCATAATGTCAAATACCGTTATTTTCCGTAAAGTTGGAAACACACTCCGAGAATCCGTTTATGAACAGATAGCATGGGGAATTGACGCGCTCGGAGTCAATGAACTATGGGACACCAGCGTAAGCCCTATGCAGTACACTTATAAGCCTACCGGACAGAAAATCATATTCAGAGGACTGGACAAGGCAAAAAAGACTAAATCTATTAAAGCAAGCAAGGGATATTTCAAGTATCTCTGGTTCGAGGAACTTGACGAATTTTCGGGCATTGAAGAAATTCGTACGGTGCAGCAGTCAGTCCTTCGAGGTGGCAGTAAGTTTATTGTATTTAAGACATTCAACCCGCCAATTAGCCGGAGCAACTGGGCGAATGTGTATGTAGAAGAGCCACGAGACGACAGCTACAGGCATAAGAGTGATTACAGATCAGTTCCTGTTGAATGGCTTGGTCAACAATTCCTTGATGATGCGGAGCATCTTAAAAAGACAAATCCAAGAGCCTATCAGCATGAATATCTTGGATTACCTGTCGGACTCGGTACAAATATCTTTGAGTTGTTGGAAATCCGAACGATTCCAGACGAAGAAATTCAGAAGTATCAAAGTGTCTATCAGGGACAAGACTGGGGATGGTATCCGGATCCCAAAGCGTTTATCCGTGTGGCTTATGTACCTAATCAGGACAAAGTTATCCTACTGGATGAGCTTGGCGGATGTAAAATTCGAAATGCATCAATGGCTAACCAGATAAAGAAAAAAGGATATGATGATTATTCAATATCTTGCGGAGTTGATGAAGAAGAAAGTATTATTGACTTCCGAGATGCAGGACTTCCAGCACGTAGGGCTATTGTTACACCGGGAAGCCGCAAATATACTTTTGAGTGGTTACAGTGCCGAACATTAGTCATTGATCCGGCACGAACGCCGAGAGCATACAAGGAAATTATCAATTATGAACATGAAGTAGATAGCAATGGAGAAGTTATCGCAGATTATCCAGATGGTAACGATCACTGGATAGATTCTCTCAGGTATGCGACAAGTCCATTGTCGATGAGAAGAGGACATAGTGCATAATGAATAGCAAAGAAAATATATTTAAATGTTTGGAAATTCTGGACAAATTCCAGTTCTTCCAAGGACAAAGAGCTGGAAGAGAATTGTGGAATGATAAGCCAGTAGAGATACAGAACAAAGATATAAAGAATTTCAATAAAGACATAGAGTTTATCAGAAATGTGCTGAAATCAGTTAATTCAGGTGATTAAATGGGACTTATAACAACACTAAAAAGGTGGTTTAATATGATATTCAAAAAACAAGCCGAAGAGGACTTCAACATCCAGGCAGCAGAATTTCCAGAGATGGAATCACTGATTAACCGGTGCGCGAACATCTACAGAGGTATGCCGGAATGGTTAGATGATAAGAATAATATCAAGACGATTAATTTTGCTAAATCTGTCTGCTCAGAGACAGCTCGGCTCGCAACACTGGCGATCGGAATTCAGATTGATGGCTCTGCAAGGGCTATATGGCTACAGAAACAGATCGACAAGGTGTATTTTCAGATTCGCCACTGGGTAGAATATGGCTGTGCTTATGGAACGGTATTCATCAAGCCAAATGGAGAAGGACTTGACATATTTACTCCAGCAGATGTGATGATCGTGGACTATGATAATCAGGAAATTAAGGGAATCATATTCAAGGATTCTTATACTGTTGGACGGAAATACTATACACGGCTTGAATATCATAGATTTGTTGAGACTACAATAGATGGCGTAACAACCTATCCGTATTATGTTTCTAACAGAGCCTACGTGTCGAAATCCCCTCAGAGCATCGGAGATAAAATTGACCTTAAACAGACCAAATGGGCTGACCTCATGGCAGATACGCCGCCGATACTCAAAGCAAACGGTGAGAAGCTGGATGGGCCTCTATACGGAGTGCTGCGGACACCACAGGCAAACAACGTAGACATTAGTACACCGCTTGGACTTCCGATATTTGCCGAAGCTATCGAAGAGCTGAAAGACCTCGACATTGCATACAGCCGTAATGCCGGAGAGATTTTTGACTCTCAGAAGATTGTTCTGGCAGATGATAGACTGCTGATGCCAAGCGGTACACCTGTATCAGCCATGTCGCCACAGGGCATGGAAAACAGACGGAATGAGATGAGCTTACCACACTTTGTCAAGAATGTATTCGGACAGCTTGAAAAAGAGTTCTACCAAGAAATCAATCCACAGCTCAACACGGATACCCGTATAAGCGGTATAAATGCCCTTTTAAGCCAGTTAGGGTACAAGATTGGATTCTCCAACGGGTACTTTGTTTTTAACGAATCTAGCGGCATTCAGACGGCTACAGGAGTAGAAGCGGAACAGCAGAGGACAGTACAGTTTATCAAAGATGTTCGAGACAAACTGGAATCTTGCCTGGATGAAGTAATCTACGCGCTGAACGTTTACGCTGACCTGTACGGGCTTGCGCCTGTCGGAGCTTATAAAGTTAATTATGATTTTGGAGACATCCTGTATGTCAGAGAAAACGATCGTGCAAGATGGTGGCAGTATGTGACCACTGGCAAGGTTCCGGCATGGCTGTATTTCGTAAAGTTTGAAGGAATGACGGAAAACGATGCGAAAGCAATGGTCAAAGAAGCTCAGCCAGACGAACCAAAACTGTTTGGAGATGAATAATTATGTTAAGCCCAGAATATTTACGCCGGATAACAGAGGGCAGTGAACAGATAGCAGAAGAACTGCATCAGTATATCATCTCTGAGATCGTGTCACGGATGATGGCAAGAATCGGCAGAGGTGAGGATTATATTCTGACCAATGCTGATGCGTGGAGAATCAGAACACTACAGGAATCCGGTGAGCTGCTAGAGGACATTTTGGCAGAATTATCCAGATATACCAAACGTGAACAGCAGGAACTTATTGAAGCGTTTGAAGATGCTGGAATCGCTGCAATGAACTATGATGATAAGGTATACAAGGCGGCAGGATTAAGCCCTGTGCCGCTCGAACAGTCTCCGGCTATGATAAGACTCATGGAGCGGAATATGCTTGCGACTATGGGTGAGTGGAAGAACTTCACAAGAACAACTGCAAGTGCCGCTCAGAGACTCTATATCGAGCAATGCGACCTTGCGTATAATCATGTGATGACTGGGGCAGTTGGGTATACACAAGCTATTAAAGAGGCAGTTAATAACGTTGTGAGTGATGGTGTTACCGTCACATACCCATCTGGCAGAAAAGACACAATTGAAACAGCAGTAGCACGTTCTGTCAGAACTGGTGTGGCTCAGGCTACGGGAGATATTCAGTTAGCAAGAATGAAAGAAATGGGATACGGTCTAGTACTGACATCGGCACATATAGGAAGCCGACCAAGCCATGAAGTATGGCAAGGGCAGGTATTTTCCATAGACTGGGAAAAATTAAAAGAAATCAAGCCGGAGTTTTTTCAGGAACGAGATACGCCAGAATATCGTAGAATGTTGGAGCAAAAAGCAAGCCGCTATCCAGATTTTATTGAAAATTGTCATTATGGCGAAGCTGATGGAATATGTGGAGTGAATTGCAGGCATCATTTTTCGGTTTGGGCGGAAGGAATGCCGAATCCTTATGCAGAACTATCAGCACAGGACAAAGCCAACAAGGGAAAGCAGTATGAAAAGGAACAGCGGCAACGTACTTATGAGCGAAGAATCCGCAAAACGAAGCGCGAAGTCCTTGGAATGCAAGCGGCGGTTAATAACTGCAAGGACGAACAGACAAGATTTGCACTCCAGCAAGACCTTGATCGGAAGTCTTTTCTTTTGCAGAAACAAAATGCTGCATATAAGGATTACTGCAAGCAGAATGACTTGAGGGAATTGCAAGACCGGCTCATGATTGCTAAGTGGAACCGTCAGAACGCCGCAAAAGCCAGAGGAGCGGCGAAGCGATATAAGACAGCAAAGGGGATTGACTGATGGACAGATGGGAATATTTTAATCCTAATCCTGTTAAGGGTAAGAGAACTGGAGATTGCGTTGTCCGGGCAATATGCAAGGCAACCGGCTTCGACTGGGAAACAGTATTTGCCGGATTAATGATACAGGCGTGCGCTCTGTCAGATATGCCGAGTGCAAATTATGTCTGGGGAGCGTACCTCTATAAACGCGGGTACAGACGCAAACTGATTGAGCAGTCAGAACGATATATCTATACAGTCAACGACTTTTGCGCAGACCATCCGACCGGCACGTATATACTCTGCATAGATGGTCATGTGGTGACAGTACAGAACGGCAAATATTTTGATACATGGGATAGCGGTAATGAGATCCCGGTATATTACTGGGAAAAGGAGTAGCTAAATGAGCATATCAGAATTTGTACAGATTTTCCTCTCTATCTGTGGAGGGGTGTCCATTGTCGGAGGAGCGGCAGCTGTAATCTTTAAGTGGATTACCCCGGCGTTCCGACTTAATAAGCGAGTAGAGACATTGGAAGAACATGACAAACGAGATTATGAAAGTCTTCAGAGAATCGCAGAACGAGATTCATTAATTCTGGAAGTGTTATCAACCATGTTGGATAGTCAGATCAGTGGGAATAATGTCGAGGAATTAAAAAAAACAAAACAGAAGCTTACAAATTATCTCGCACAGAATCAACGTTAGCATTAGTAAGGGGTATGCTCATGAAATTATATGTGTTCACAAAGAAAGATATAGACAGGTTCTTAATAGAGTGCAATTTTACACCGGATGAAGAAAGACTGTTCCGGCTGAGATGCAAGGAACATACACTCGAATACTGCGCTGAACAGATGAATGTGAGTATATCCACGGCGAAACGATTAAGTCGCCGAGTAAACAATAAAATAATCAAAGTGTGCTGATACTTTTTAGATACTTATATGGGTCTTAGACGAACTGTCTAAGGCTCTTTTTTTATTTTAGAATATAATCAGAAAGGTGGTGCATAAGATGGCATTATATAACAATCCTTATCAATACAGTTTTGGCGTTCCGGGGCAAATGAATCAATTCCAACAACAGCCTGTCCAGATGCCGGCTCAAACAGTACAGCAACCCCAACAGAATAATAATGGTATCCTGTGGGTATCTGGTGAAGTTGGCGCAAAATCCTATCTGGTAGCGCCCGGGACAAGTGTTTTGCTGATGGACAGTGAGAGCGAAAAGTTCTACATAAAATCCACAGACGTTTCCGGTATGCCACAGCCATTACGGACGTTTGAGTATCACGAAATAGGCACTCAGATGCCGCCTAAACAGCCTGTTCAGAACATGGACAGTAAATATGTCACCAGACAGGAATATGACGATTTAAAGGGCAAATACGAAGCTATCATAAACCGATTAAATTCTTTTTCTGAACCTGTTAGAGCTAATACCGCGCAGGAATCAGCAGTCAAGGGAGGAAGTGCAGATGAGTAATCCATTATTTAATGCCCTCGGTGGTGGAATGCCGCAGGGGAACGGGCCAATGCAGATGATACAACAGTTTGTACAGTTTAAACAGAATTTTAAGGGAAATCCGAAAGCAGAAGTCGAGAAGATGTTGCAGTCTGGGAAGATTTCTCAGCAACAGCTTAATCAAGTTCAGCAGATGGCGGGACAGTTTCAACACATGCTGAAAGGAATGAAATAGTACATTACAATCTGGCCAGATTGATGTAAATACACAATAAAGGAGACTATATTATGGATGGAAATTATAGCTTAGCAGATATTGCCGCTGCTACTGGAAACGGTAGAAATAATGACGGCATGTTTGGTGGAGATGGTAGCTGGTGGATTATTGTTTTATTCATTTTTGCTTTCTTCGGATGGGGAAACAACGGCTGGGGCAATAATGGAAACGGCGGTGGATATGCAGCCACAGCAGCTACTCAGGCAGATATTCAGAGAGGATTTGACAATTCCGCAGTAATCAGCAAGCTTGACGGAATCAATAGCGGCCTGTGCGATGGATTTTATGCCATGAACAACGGTATGCTTACCGGATTCAATGGAATCAACACAAACATCATGCAGACTGGCTTTGGAATTCAGCAGGCAATCAATGCTGATACTGTAGCTAATATGCAGAGCACCAATGCTTTACAGGCACAGCTTGCGAACTGCTGTTGTGAAACTAGGGAAGCTATCCAGGGCGTAAATTACAACATGGCACAGAATACCTGCGCATTGCAGAACACAATGAACAGTAACACAAGAGACATTATCGACAGCCAGAATGCAGGAACAAGAGCAATTCTTGATTATCTTTGCAACGAAAAGATTTCTAACTTGCAGGCTGAAAACAATGACCTCAGACGTGCCGCTTCTCAGGATCGCCAGAGCGCACTGCTCACAACCGCGATGGCTTCTCAGACACAGCAGCTTATTAATGCGATTAATCCAGCACCGATTCCGGCATATCAGGTTCCTAATCCGAACACATATTACGGATGCGGATGCAACACCGGATGTAATTGCTGATAACTTCATATCGAGAGTATCTTTCGATTGATTCGGATGTCGGCTTATGCCGTATTACACAGAGGGGCAGGCTGAGACCTGTCCTTTTGTGATATGAAAGGGGTAAAAATTATGGCTGAATTTACAAGTATAGCTGTTCAGACTGTAGCAGCAAATGGAAACGTAGTATTTTCAAACACAGCAGTTAAAGGTTCTAACTGTATTCAGCACAGAGAGGGAAGCGGAATTATTACGCTGAGAGGACTTACTAACCAGTGCAAAGCGAGATTCTTCGTGGATTTTTCTGGTAATATCGCAATTCCAACAGGCGGCACTGTTGAGGCTATCTCTCTGGCCATTGCAATTTCTGGTGAGCCGGTTCTTTCTTCTCAGATGATCTCCACACCGGCAGCAGTGGACCAGTATAACAATGTGTCCTCTGGTATCTATATTGATGTACCTCGCGGATGTTGCGTTAATATCGCGGTAGAGAACACAAGCGATCAGGCAATTTCTGTTGCGAACGCAAACATTGTCGTAACCAGAGAAGCGTAGGAGGTGTGATTATGAGAGACATTAAAGACTTATGTGCAAGAATCGAAGATGAGCTTTCCAAAATCGCTGATAATGGACTGACCACTGGAAATCTGGAAATGACATACAAACTGATTGATATGTACAAAGACATAAAGAACACGCAGTACTGGGATAAGAAAGTGGAGTATTACAACACTGTCCTTGATGAGATGCGTGGTGGATACAATGACGATTACAGCGAACGTGGAAGAAAACGTGATAGCATGGGGAGATACAGTGCAAATGACGGCAGAATGATGCCGGATTACGACCGGGGCAGTTCTTATGCCAGACGTGGTGAACATTATGCTAGAGGACATTACAGCCGTTCTGACGGACGAGATGCTTATGACGACTATATGACACAGAAACAGAGCTATCGCTCCGGCAAATCTGAGGACTGCAAGAGGAAGATGCTCGCCGCTCTGGAAGAGCACCTTGACGAACTCACAACAGAAATGAGCGATATGTCCAAGGACGCAGAGTGTCGGGAAGAACGTGATCTTGTTAAGAGATACGTGGAAAAACTCCGGGATATGCTATAAAAACACAAAAGTGGTAGAGAGGTAGTTAAAAGAAATCTGTTATAATGTAATTGTGCAGCAGGAAGCACAAGTAAAACGGTTGTTTTGACATTTTCGTTTTAATCCTCCTTTCTTTAATTTTGTAGCTGGTGCGCACGCTTTAACGGAAAGCTAGACAGGTTCAAATCCTGTCGTGCGTATTTGTCATCTGGCACGCAAGATGGCACACCTCCTTGATTAAGGTTTTTGTTATTCATACTTTTCTTTAAAAAGAAATAAATATCCGAAACAACTCGTGGCAGGCATGACACGTTAAACACCTTGCTAACCCGGGAATCCGGGTTATGTGGAATGTACGCTAGTGGTAAACTGACAGAGTCGCACTCTGGTCTCCGGTTCGATTCCGGGCGTTCCACTTTGATTCGGTTAAAATTATGCTGTTTGCTTGCAGGCGGTCTATGATTTGGCTGAATCACAACATCATGATGCTGTAAGGGTTATGTCTTATCCTGTAGACTAATATTTAGTCCAAAAAGGCATTTCGATGTGGCTTCGCCAAGTGGTAGGGCACCGGGCTTTGACCCCGGGAGAGGAACACTCATTCATTGGTTCGAATCCAATAGCCACAGTTACCCTGCCAGTGGTCTAACTGGCTTAATCCATTTACCTGCGGCGGCAGATCAATAAACACGACCAGGAGGATGTTATGCAGAAACTTATTGACACACTTAAATCATTTGGAATCGAAATCCCGGAGGATAAACAGGCAGATATTAAGAAAGCACTTTCTGAGAATTACAAGAACGCAAAGGAAGTTGCAAAAACTCTGTCAAAAGTCGAGGGTGAACGCGATGACTGGAAAGAACGTGCCGAGACAGCAGAAGAAACCCTAAAAGGTTTTGACGGTATCGACCCGGCAAATATTAAAAGCGAGTTAGAGACTTGGAAACAGAAAGCAGCAGATGCAGAAAAAGAGTTTAACGCGAAAATCTATGATAGAGATTTCTCAGATGCTCTGAAAGCGGCACTCGACGATGTTAAGTTTTCCAGTGAAGCAGCTAGGAAGTCTGTTATGGCAGACATCAAAGAAGCCGGATTAAAACTGAAAGACGGCAAAATTCTTGGACTGAACGACCTGATTGAGCAGATGAAACAGTCTGACGCATCCGCTTTCGTGGATGAATCTCAGCAGCAGGCTCAGCAGAATCAGGCAAGATTTACCACTCATGTTGGACAGCAGCAGACACCGGGAAGCATGACTAAAAAAGATATCGAAGCGATCAAAGACCCGTCTGAGAGACAGGCTGCAATCGCTCAGAATATCCAGTTATTCCAGTGATTTTTTACACCGACTATACGCCAGAGTATAGCCGCTAACCCAATACCTTAACAATTATGGGTAGAAAGGATTTTTTATGCCAGCAAAAACAAATCTTATTATGACTAATGATATTCAGGTCACAGCACGTGAGATTGATTTTGTTACCAGATTCGAAAGAAACTGGCAGCACTTACGTGATATTCTGGGTATCATGAGACCTATCAAAAAACAGCCGGGTGCTGTACTCAAGTCCAAGTACGCAGAGGGCACTTTACAGAGTGGACTTGTCGGTGAGGGTGAGGAAATCCCTTACAGCAAGTTTACTGTAAAAGAAAAGACCTATGCGGAAATGACTATTGAGAAGTACGCAAAGGCTGTATCTATCGAAGCAATCAAGGACCACGGTTATGAGAACGCCGTTCAGATGACTGACGATGAGTTCCTTTTCCAGCTTCAGACTGATGTTACCGGCAGATTCTATGACTATCTGAAAACCGGTACACTTACTTCCACAGAAACCACATTCCAGATGGCTCTGGCAATGGCTAAAGGCCGTGTTGAGAACAAATTCAAACAGATGCACAGAAATGTGACTGGTGTTGTTGGATTTGTGAATATTCTTGACGTATATGAATACCTTGGAGCAGCTGAGATTACTATTCAGAACCAGTTTGGCTTCCAGTATATGAAAGATTTCATGGGCTTCAATACTATCTTCCTGTTATCTGACAGCGAGATTCCAAGAGGACAGGTTATTGCTACTCCTGTTGAGAACATTGTTCTGTATTATGTAGACCCGAATGAGTCTGACTTCGCAAGAGCGGGACTTGTATACACTGTATCTGGTGAGACAAACCTGATCGGATTCCACACGCAGGGCAACTACCACACAGCAGTGTCCGAAGCATTCGCGGTTATGGGTCTGACTCTTTTTGCAGAATACATTGACGCAATCGCAGTAATCACCATTGATGAGACACCAACACTTGGCACTCTGGTAGTAACATCTGCGGAAGGAACAGCAACTGGTGATACAAAAATCACTGTAAATCCGGCTAAGGAAAATGCTGGGAATGTATATAAATATAAAGTTGCAGCAGATGCAGTAACTGTTGGATATGGACAGAACCTCAGAAACTGGACTTCTTGGGACGGAAAAGCTGACATCAAGGCAGCAACCGGACAGAAGATTACAGTGGTTGAGTGTGACGGAACATACAAGGCGCTGAATGCCGGAAGTGTAAACGCAACAGCAAAATCATAAATGTAGGAGGTAACTGGCATGACTTATGCAGATTATGAATTTTACACAACTTCATATTTCGGTTCAGTCGTGCCAGAAACCGACTTTTCACGACTGGCGGAAAAAGCCAGCGATTTTGTGGACACAATGACATTTGACAGACTGGTGGACGGACTGCCAGCAAACGAACGCTCACAGAAGCGTATCAAAAAAGCGGTCTGTTCACTAGCTGAATTAATGTATCAGATTGAGCTTGCTGAAAAGAATGCTACTAATGCCGCTGTGAGCGGTACGTCAATCGCAATTGGACCCGGTGGTAGCACGACAGGCATTGTAACATCTGTATCATCCGGCAGCGAATCCATCTCTTACGCAACGCCTCAGCAGATTGGAGCGAGCGCAAAAGAGTGGAGCGCAGTATATGCCGCCGCCGGAGATGCACAGAAAACAAACGACTTGCTCTTAAAGACAGCTTTACCGCTTCTGATGGGAGTAAAGACGGATGAAGGGATACCGATTTTATATGCAGGATTTTAAGGTTAATATCTTAGGCTCCGAATGGAACGTGAAGTTCGGGAGCGAGAAAAAATATCCGAATCTGACAAATGTAGATGGCTATACTGATTTATCAATACGGGAAATTGTGGTTGATGATATGGAGGCATCGCAGGGGCAGATTGGAGTAAAGGCAGACCTTGAAAGCTATCAGAAGCAGGTTGTTAGACACGAAATCATTCATGCGTTTTTGCTTGAGTCTGGGCTTGATTCCAATTCGAACAGTGCTAGCAGTTGGGCTGTGAATGAAGAAATGGTCGACTGGTTTGCTATTCAGTCACCAAAAATTTTTAAAGTATTCAATGAACTTAAATTAATGTGAATATCAGTATTGTATGCAGGAGTGTGATAGAAATGATGGAATTAAAACAGACAGTTGAAATGATGAACAGTGCAGATTACAAGGAACGCTTTAAGGCAGAGCATATGCAGGTGGTTATTCGATATAAGAAACTTGCGAATATGCTTGAAAAGTGGGACAAAGGAGAACTCACATTTACTCCTGCTTGTCCGAGAAGCACTTACAATATGCAGATAAGAGCAATGACGGATTATATTGCTGTTCTGGAAGCAAGGGCAGTTATGGAAAAAGTTGATTTGGAGGTATGATTATGGACATTGCAACATTAGGCTCATGTATTGCAATCGTTATGATTTGCTACATCGTAGGAATGGGCTGCAAAGCATCAAAAAGAATCTCTGATGAATGGATTCCAGTAATCATGGCGGTTATTGGTGGCATTCTCGGAGCGGTCGGAATGGGAGTTATACCGGATTTCCCGGCAACGGATTATATCACAGCAGTTGCGGTCGGTATGTTTAACGGATTGTCGGCTACTGGTGTGAATCAGGTTATTAAGCAGACAGTGCAGAAAGAATAATTAAGGAGAGGGTATCATGTATTCATCTAAAATTACACTTTTCAACTATTACGAAAGTGCCATGACAGGAGATGCGTACTGGTATCCTCATGTTTTATCCGGCGTCGACCTCATTACAGACAAGGGAGCAATCCTTAAAAAGTACGGACCAGACGCAACTGACAACGCACAGTTACACGTTCGATACACTGTCCAGAATGGCGATATAACAATTACTGATAAAGACGGCAAGATTCTTCCGTGGGTGCCACCTAAGGAGTGGAAAAGGCAGATTAACAACGCTCTGGAAGACACTATCACATTCTCGGATGAATCATTCTTCTGGGAGGGTGAGTGGACTGGTGGAACGGTAATTGACAGTGATTATCGGAATGGATTCTACCAGTACATGAACGAGAACAAGGATAACGTGTTTAAGATTACCAGTGTAGGCGGTCCATATGCACTGATTCCACATTTTGAGATTCTGGGTAAGTAATATGAGTAAGATTCATCATTTTAAAGGATTCTCCATAGTCGATGGAGATATGAAAATAAAGCTGAATATGGATAGATTCTCCAGACAGTACCAAGAAGCTCAATATCTCCTTGATGGAATGGTTATGGACAGCATGGTTCCATTTATGCCGATGATTACAGGAGACTTCATTAATCGAACAAGAGTTGAGAGTACATCCCTGCAAGGAACTGGATTTGTGTGTGCTGCGGCTGCTCCTTATGGACGCTTTTTGTATGAGGGAAAAGGAATGGTTGATGAAGCAACTGGAAGTCCCTACGCAAGACGTGGAGCAAAGAAAGTCCTTGTCAGCCAATTCTCTGGTCGGACAGCCGCAAAAGAGAATCTCGAATACACCAAACAAGCTCACCCACAGGCGCAGGCAAAGTGGTTTGATGTTGCTAAACGACAATATGGTAGCACATGGATTCGTAAAGTAAAAGCACAGGCGGGAGGTGGCAGACATGGCGGATAAACCTATCGGAAAAGATGCAACCGGATATGAAATTCTAACAGATGCCATGAAAGCACTTCTGAATCAGTATCCGGGGCTATACGAAAATGAAACAATCAAATTTGAGGAACTCGGCAAGGAATCAGGAATTGCATTCTCAGCAGACAACGGGGCGTTGGTCTATTCAGAAAAAGAAGATGTTTGCGGAATAATGCACCAAATTTGTCAGTACCCATTTTATGTAGTGTACCGAACAGCATCTGACAAAGAACGGCAGAAGCTATCCGTTCAGAAGTTCCTAGATAATCTCGGTAAATGGATATGTCGAGAACCAGTTGTCATAAACGGCTCTGAGACACGTTTAAATGCGTTTCCTGAACTTTCGCAGGGGCGAGTGATAAAACGTATCACCCGTGACAACTCCTATGGTTTAGAACCGCAGGAGAGTGGCGTACAGGATTGGTTATTACCATTGTCGGTACGCTACGAAAATGCTTATGAAGTAATATAACAAGTAACAACCGGCTATCAATCGGAGATAGTCGCTAACCTACACAGCCTTTTAAAAGTTATAGGCAGAAAGGACATTTCTATGGCAGTTACAGGTAAAATTGACCGTAAATATATGGCTCATTACATTGACGCAGGTTCCCTCTGTGGAGGGCTGACACCGAAATATGAACGCCTTGGAAAAGATCTGGAAGAGTATAACGTAGAACTCAATCCAGACACCGAAACATCTAAAAACATTCTCGGAGAATCCACATTTAAACACAATGGCTATGAAGTTTCTTCTGATGCTGATCCGTTCTATGCAGACACTACTTCTGATCTGTTTACGGCGTTACAGAAGATTGTAGATGGACGCCTCAAAGACGACAACCTCAAGACAAAAGCAGTTGAGGTTCATCTCTGGACAGAAGCCACAGCAGGCAAGTATGAGGCGTATCAGCAGGACTGCTACGTTGTGCCGACATCCTACGGCGGTGATACATCTGGATATCAGATTCCATTTACTGTGAACTATGTTGGTGAACGTGTCAAAGGAAAATTTGATATCAGTTCCGGTACGTTCACAGCTGACAGCGAATAATTTTTAGGAGGGCATAGAAAATGGCAAAAACAATTAACACAAACATTGATGATGGATTTCTTCTTTTCACATTCACAAACAAACAGGGTGAAGTATTCTCTTCATTTAAACTGAACCCCACTGACATTAACGTTGCGGCAAGAGCGGAAGAATTGGAAACTTTCTTTGAGCAGGCTCAGGAATCTGTTAAAAATGTCTCTTCTAGCAAAGAGATGGCGGAGATTAATAAGCAGATTGAGGACAAAATCAATTATATGCTCGGATACGAAGCATCTAAAGATTTATTCAGAGAGCCAATTACCGCAACGACTGTTTTTGGAAATGGTCAGGTGTTTGCCTATATCGTTCTGGACAAAATCAATGAAGCACTTACTCCGGAAATTGAAAAGAGAAAGAAAAAAATGCAGGAAGTGGTCAATAGATACACGGAGAAGTATACAAAATGACTGCCTATGAGTTACCCACCTCACTAAAAATCGGTGAGGTGGATTTTTCTATCAGAACGGATTTTCGAACAATCATTGACATTCTCATTGCCATGAATGCTCCGGAATTAGACGAGCAGGCAAAAGCAGTTGTTATGTTGCAGATTCTGTTCGAGGATTGGCAAAGTATACCGCCGGAACACTTATCTGAAGCCTGTCAGAAAGCGTGTGAATTTATTGACTGCGGACAGGCTGATGACAACCCGAACAGGCCAAAACCCCGTTTGATGGACTGGGAACAGGACGGAGATATGATTGTACCGGCAGTAAACAAGGTTGCCGGCAAAGAAATCAGAGCCATTCCGTATATGCACTGGTGGACGTTCTTCGGATACTTCATGGAATCCGGTGAGTGCCTGTTCAACACGGTCGTTGGAATCCGTTCAAAAAAAGCAAAGGGTGAAAAGCTCGATAAATGGGAAAAGAAATTCTATCAAGAAAATAAGAACATTATTGATATAAAAACACGTCTCAGCGAAGAAGAGCAAGCGTACAAGAATGCGCTGAATGAGATGTTGAACCTCAAATAGTTAGGAGGTGGATGCATGGCTGCTGATGGCTCAGTCATTATTGATACCAGAATGGACACATCAGGTGTGCAAAACGGCGTATCAGCAATCAGGCGGTCTTTTAATGGACTTGGCAGCGTAGTAAAAAAAATAGGCATACTGATTGGCGGAGCATTCGCAATTGGGAAATTGACCCAGTTTGGGAAAGAGTGCATAGAACTTGGTTCTAATCTGGCAGAAGTCCAGAACGTGGTTGATGTTACATTTACCACAATGTCGGATAAGGTCAATGAATTCGCCAAAAACGCCATGACCTCAGCCGGACTGTCAGAAACCATGGCAAAAAGGTATGTCGGTACGTTCGGAGCAATGTCTAAGTCGTTCGGATTCTCAGAAGCACAGGCTTATGATATGTCAACGGCTCTGACACAGCTAACTGGTGATGTGGCATCATTTTATAATATCAGTCAGGATCTGGCGTATATTAAGCTGAAATCAGTGTTTACGGGCGAAACGGAAACATTGAAAGATTTGGGTGTCGTTATGACGCAAAGTGCACTTGACCAGTATGCACTTGCAAATGGCTATGGAAAAACCACATCTGAAATGACCGAACAGGAGAAAGTTGCTCTCCGTCTGGCTTTTGTACAGAAACAGTTATCAGCTGCATCGGGTGACTTCATCAGGACATCTGACAGCTGGGCGAACCAAGTGAGAGTGATGCAGTTACAGCTACAATCTCTCAAGGTAACAGTCGGACAGGGATTAATCAACCTCTTTACTCCTGTTCTGAAAGTTATCAATATCTTACTCGGTAAGTTAGCAACTCTGGCAAATGCCTTCAAGTCATTTACGGAATTGATTACCGGAAAGAAGTCTTCTGGACAAACAGGCGCGAGTGGCGCAGGCCTTGCCGGAACGGATGCAATAGCCGACACAGCCGATCAATACGGAGAAGCTGCCGACAATGCTGAAAAACTGGCAGATGCGACAAATGATACAGCGGACGCAACTAAAAAAGCTACTAAAGCGGCAAAAGGGTATCTTAGTCCCCTCGACGAAATAAATAATTACTCAACGGATAAAAGCGCAGATTCATCGTCAAAAGTACCGGGCGCAACCGGCGGACTTCCAGATCAGATGAAAGATGCTGTACAAAATGTTGATTACGGAAAAGTGGCAGAGGGCGAGACGGTTCTTGATAAGATTAGTGATTCGGCAAAGAAACTTGCAGATTTGCTTAAAAAAATTTGGAAGCCTTTTCAGAATGCTTGGAGAAAAGAAGGTAAAAACACCATTGATGCAGCGAAGTTTGCTTTTTCCAGTCTTGGAGTGCTTGCCAAAAGTGTAGGCAAAAGTCTGTTAGAAGTATGGACAAACGGGACTGGCACTCAAATGCTTACAACTATGCTTCAAATTGCGCAAAATATTCTTAATACTATTGGAAATATAGCCAATCAATTAAATGAAGCATGGAACAAAAATGCGGTAGGAACACAAATTATTCAGGCAATTGCAGATGCATTTAATGTTGTTCTTGATTTTATAAATAGAATTACCGCTGCCACAGCAGAATGGGCAAGTAAATTAAATTTTTATCCATTGTTGGAATCTATTAAAAATTTATTTGAATCATTTTCTCCGCTTCTTACTGCAATTGGAAATTTTCTTGAATGGCTATATGTAAATATCATTCTTCCAATGCTGAAATGGATTATCGAAACAGGATTACCTACGGTAATTAATGCTGTATCCAAATTATTTACATTTCTTGGAGAGCATCAGTGGATAATTGATGCAATAGGAGCGGCTCTTATTGGAGCATTTGCGGCATCTAAGATTGTTCCACTTATTGAAACAATTGTAATAGCTATAAAAGGATTAATTGCTCTATTTACAGGAAGTGGAGGCTTGTTAGGTGGAATCAGTGCATTAGTATCGGCATTAGGCGGTCCGTTGACTATTGCCATTGCAGCTGCAATAGCGGTTGGCATATTGCTATATAAGAACTGGGATGAAATATGTGCAGCAGCAACAAAACTCAAAGATTGGGTTGTTGAAAAAACTCGCGTATTGGCAGAATCAGTAACGCGCACATTAAGCAACTTAAAGGGAAAGATAGTTAGTGTTTGGAATATTATCAAAATATCAACATCAACGGTCTGGAATGCAATTAAAAAGACCCTTTCTGGCTTATGGAGTGCTCTCAAAACCACAGCAAAGACAGTGTTTGATGCAATTAAAACTAAGGTTACGGGCGTTTGGGACAAAATAAAAGACAAGACATCCCGAACATGGGAAAGTGTTACTACTTTTGTGTCTGCTAAAGTCGAAGCAATAAAAACTGCTATTACTGATAAGTTTAATGCTGCCAGGGATGCGGTCAAATCAGCATTTGAAGGTATTGTGGATTTTATCAAAAGGCCAATTAATCAGGCAATTAGCATTGTTAATAATGCAGTCGGAATGATTAATAATGCAATTGGTGGAATCGAATCCGCGTTTTCTTTCGGACCGTGGGAAGTACCTACACCATTCGGAACAAAGAGAATCGGGTTCCATGCAACATTTCCGCGTATCGGAACTATCCCGTATCTGGCCAGTGGTGCAGTTATTCCACCAAGGTCAGAATTCCTCGCAGTACTAGGTGATCAGAAAAAAGGCAATAACCTGGAAGCGCCGGAAAACTTACTGCGACAGATCGTCCGGGAAGAATCTGGAAAAGGCAATAATAGTGGAAATACTTATAACGTAACAGTAAATGCATCTGGCAGAAAACTGTTAGACATTATCATTGATGAAGCGGAACTTAGGAGACGCAGAAACGGCGGTCAGAATCCATTCTTGTTAGGAGGTGTGTAAATGGCACAGGAGCAGTTTAAGATTGACGGGGTCACTATAAAGGCCCCCGACACATACAAACCGGTGTTCGCAACTACATCAACAGAAAGCTCTAAGAGAAGTCAGGATCTTGTTATGCATAACACGCCAATAGGGACTATCGCCGGATATGACATGGAATGGGGAGAACTTAAATGGGGAGAGATTGCGAGCATTCTGAATTTAATGATTAATAAAAGTCAGTTCACTTTTCATCACAAAGACCCTCGGACACCCGGCAAATGGATTGACAAAACATTCTATGCATCTAATTTCAACATGGCAGCGCAAACGCTCAAAGACAATGAGGAACGATGGACAGGATTAACTATTAATGTAAGGAGCATTCGACCGGTATGATTAATGTTACAAATCAGTTAAAGACAGAATCTCTCTTAAATAGCAACTATTATGTTACGGCGAATGCGGTGCTGCGTGATGGGACAACTTTAAACCTGGAAAAAGAAGATTTCTACCTTGGTGGAAACGGAATTGTAGATTCTTCTGATTCTGGGGATTTCCCGGTAGGTGTAGCTATTGAAAAGACAGCAACATTGGCATTGGTCAACGATGACGATAGGTTCTCTGACTACAACTTTGCCGGAGCACAGTTCACTCTATTTTTAAATTTGCAGCTGTCTGATAGATTGGAAACTATTCGCCGTGGTACATTCATTGTATCAAAAAAACCCGCCACGTCCGATGAGATCAATCTTACTTTGCTGGATTATATGAGCAAGGCAGAGATAGATTACAACACAAATCTTACCTTTCCATGCTCTGTCAGAGAGGTTTTAGAAGATGCCTGTCAGCAGACCGGGATTGTGATGGGTGACGCAACATTTAAAAACGCAGACTATCAGGTACAGAAGAAGCCCGAAAACACCACTTTTAGAGCAGTAATCGGAATGGCTGCAGCTCTGGCAGGCGGTAACGCTCGCATTGACGAGAACGATAATTTGCGAATTATCACTTTTGACGATAATACGGATACTATTACATTGGAAACAGTTCCATGGTACAACATTAATGGAAACACTATCCTTGACATCGATAGTAACGAGATTGAGACAATTCTCGAGCGAAAAGGATTTAAGCCAAATTTTATCAATAACCTTATTTATGATGTTGACGACGTGGCTGTTACTGGGGTCAAGTATACAGATAATGAGACGGAATACAAGTACGGTACAGACGGATATGTCATCACGATTGACAACAAGCTTCTGAGTGGCAATGAACAGGCGGGCGTTGACTTGATTGGAAAAGAGCTTGTCGGTATGAGATTAAGACCATTCTCTTGTGACAGCATAGCAATCGGATACGCCACATTTGGAGATAGAATTACATTTTCCGACATTAAAGGCAATATTTACTATTCATATCTGACAGATGTGGACTTTGCATTCTCTGGCAGTACAAGCTTCTCTTGTAATGCAAAGAGCATGGAAGACCTTAATGCCGATTACCCAGACAGTATGCAGGTCGAGGTTGACAATGTAAAGAAAGACACCGAGAAAAAGATTACTGCCTATGATGCAAAGCTAAAGCAGATGAACGAACTGGCAGCCAACACTCTCGGCTTCTACTATACAGAAGAAATCCAGTCAGATGGATCCACGATATCATACCGTCACGACAAACCTACACTTGCTGATTCTAAAGTAATCTACAAGACGGGTGCTGATGGATTCTTCTTGTCAGTAGACGGAGGGCAGACTTGGAAAGCCGGATTTGACAGCAACGGCGATGCAGTGCTGAACATTCTGTATGCTATCGGTATACAGTCGGATTGGATCAATACAAGAGGATTCACGGCAAAAGACAATGACGGGAACATTACATTCCGCATTGATGCAGAGACAGGGGCTGTCAATCTCAATGCTACGGAGCTTACAATTAAAGGGAAAACGCCTGAGAACGTGGCAAATGCTGAAGTTGAGAAATTCATTACAGAGGTATATTCTCCGCAGATTAAAGTTCTTCAGGAGCAGATTGATGGACAGATAGAAGCATTCTTCGGAGACTATGTTCCTGATGGTAATAATGAACCGGCGTCCACTTGGACAGATGATACAACTAAAGAAAAACACTTAGGTGACTTGTTTTATATCGTAAACAACGAAGAATATGGTGGACAGGCTTACAGATATGCAAAGATTAATGGCGAATACAAGTGGGACTACGTGAAGGATACTGCGGTGGTCAAAGCTCTGGCTGATGCGGCGCAGGCACAAAACACGGCAAATGCAAAGAAGAGAATTTTCGGAGCAGAGCCGGCTCCACCTTACGATATTGACGATTTATGGGTTCAGGGAAAGACAGGGGACATTCTTAAGTGTCAAAAGGCAAAGGCAGAGGGCGCAAGCTATGACGCCGATGACTGGGTGAGAGCATCTAAGTATACAGATGATTCAGCAGTTACAGCCTTTATCAAGGGCGTTTTTGCTGACACGATCGAAAGCCTCCAAGAGCAGCTTGACGGCAAGATTCAGACCTGGAGCCAGGATACAGACCCGGCGCTTGAATGGACAGAAACAGAAGAGATTCCGTGGACAGATGTTGATGGCAATTCCATTCTGGATGTAGGCGGAAATGAGATTTTAATTGTTTGGGAAAAAGGCAAATACGTCCACAAAGGAGACCTTTGGCAGAATACTGCAAATAACACACGCTGGCGTTGGGACGGAAATAAATGGGTAGAACAGGAAGTGCCAGACTATCTGTTTGATAAGATTGATGGGAAAGCAGCAGTTTATTTCGAACAACCTAAACCGCCGTACAACATGGGAGATTTCTGGGTTACATCAAAGGCAAATGGTGAAGCTTCTATCAAAACAGCAGTCAGAAGCCGAGCGGACGGTGCGTTTACTGACACTGACTGGATTGATTTCAAATATGCGGACAAAACCGACATTGATAATGCAGTCAAAGAGTATGACACGAGCCTTGGGCAGAATGAAGTTTTTAATAAGTTGACGAACGGCGGTGAAGACCAGGGGATTTATATACAGGATGGAAAGCTGTATATTAACGCAAATTACATCCTTGCAGGACTTTTAGCGGGTAAATTCATCAATGCAAAAGGGATTAAGGTTATTGATAAGGACAACCAAACGACCTTATACATTGATGATAACGGGAAAGTTCATATTCTTGCCACCGAATTTTCTTTGCAGGGCAAGAGCGTATCCGATATTGCCACGGATGCGGCTACGGAAGAAGCGAAGAAATATAAGACTCTAAATGTAACATTATCGAATGAGTATCAGGGTATTCCAACGGATGCGGAAGGCAATTACACGGCATTCCCTGAGTGTAAAACGACGGTGGCGGCGTTGTATGGCGATGAGAATGTTACAAACAGCGCAACTATAACGTTTACTGCCGGAAGCGGGGTTACGGGTTCAAAATCAGGAGCAACATATACAGTAACGGCACTTTCATCCGATACAGGAATTATTACCGTGTCAGTTTCTTATAATAACCTCTCTGTTGAGAAACAGTTTACAATTGCAAAACAGAAACAGGGTATTCAGGGATTACAGGGTATTCAGGGAATAAATGGAAAAGACGGAATAAGCGGAAAAGACGGTCAGGACGGAAAGACATCTTATTTTCATATCAAATATAGTTCTGTTGCGAACCCGACTTCTTCCAGTCAGATGAGTGAAACGCCAAGTACCTATATTGGCACTTATGTGGACTATACAGAAGCGGATAGCGACGACCCTGGCAAATACACATGGAGTCGATTTGAAGGCAAGGACGGGGCGCAAGGAATCCCTGGAACAAATGGAGATAACGGGCAAACATCTTATCTCCATATTGCTTATGCGACCAGTTCTGACGGAAAAACAGGTTTCTCAGTGTCTGATAGCGCAGGCAAGACTTACATCGGGCAGTATACCGATTTTAAAGAGAATGATTCTACAAATCCAAGTAATTACAGCTGGACGAAGATAAAAGGCGATACTGGAAACGGCGTATCTGTAATTGCACAACATTACCTTGCTTCTTCAAGTTCATCAGGTGTGACAACATCCACATCAGGTTGGACGGAATCCGTGCAGACACCAACATCATCTAAAAGATATTTGTGGAATTATCAGACAACCACATACACGGACGGAACGAGTGTGAACACTACTCCACATGTTATCGGTGTATATGGAGAAAAAGGCGATGATGGCAAAGACGCGTCAGATATGACTCAGTTGGAAATCTTTAATAAATTAACCAACAACGGGGAAACACAGGGATTATATCTTTATGACAACAAGGTGTATCTGAATGCCTCGTATATTGACACCGGGTATCTGGCTGGATGGGAAGTTGGATATAGGAAACTTTCAGCAAGTGGCACGTATGGAGAAGTAACGCTAGACGCTTCAGCTGGAGAGATCTATTCAGAGACGAATACGGGAATATATGTACCGGGGTACGGGACATTGTATGGAACGCGTATTAGAGGAATCAATCTTTATACAGGAACCGTACATGCAAGCTCAGCCTCGTTTAATAAAAGCGTTTCGGCAGACAGCGTTTCGGCATCAAAAAAAGTTACAGCAGGTACACATATAGAAGCCAGTGGCCATTTCTATAGCATCGGAACGGGAACAGACCTTGCAGATTTAAGTGTCCGAGGAACAAAGAAAAGAATCCTTCCAACAAAAAACTATGGTACGCAGGCATTTTATTGTTATGAAATGGCGTCCCCCATGTTCGGAGACATCGGAGAAGCATCCGTATCGGAAGACGGCACATGCCTGATAGACATAGATGATATATTCCAAGAATCTACCAATGTAAGGATTGAATATTATGTGTTTTTACAAAAGGAAGGAGATGGAGATTGTTGGGTAGATAAAAAAGAGCAGACATATTTCACTGTAAAAGGTACTCCGGGGCTTAAATTTGCATTTGAAATCAAAGCGCGGCAGGCTGACTATGAACACATGCGTTTTGCCGATGCAAGTGAAACAGCTTATGATAGGGCAATAGACACAGACATGCCAGAGCCAGACTACAGTGAAAGCCTTGAAGTGTCAGAACCAGATTATGAAAAGGAACTTCTTAATAACAGGGAAGAAATTATTGACGAAATGGAGAATGTATCATGAAAAAAATTCTTACAAGTTTTATGAATCTTAGTACTGGAGAGGGAAGCCGCATTGCTTACACCTATTCTGAGGTAAACGAGGAAACAGGAGAAGTTGTCAGTCAGAACAATAAAGGCAATTTTCTCGTGATGAATGACGATGTACAGGCTCATCTTGATGCAGTTAAAAAATATATCAGGGAAAAATATTTAGCATAAGGAGGAAATAGCCATGCCAAAATGGACAGATTATACGATAAAAGCAAATCCTGTGGACAAAGATGAGGTGATGATTCTTGATACCGCAGGCAAGGCAAACAAACGTCTTGGTTTGTCGGTGTTGTCGGGTTTTATTGAAAATAAAATAATGGGTAGAAGATTTGATAATTTAAACACTACTGACAAAACTGTTTTGGGGGCTATCAATGAGGTTGACAGCAATGGAAAACAGTTAAAACAGAGAGTTGATAATATATCAAATTTACCTGACGGTTCAACCACGGCAGACGCTGAACTTGCTGATATTCGAGTTGGCGCGGATGGGGTTGCTTATCCTAGTGCAGGTGAAGCTGTACGTGAACAATTTAAAGGCAACGACAAAAAGATTGATTCGCTAAAAGAAGATATATCCACCAAAATCACCAAATTCTACACCAGTTCGCAAGGCGAAACTCATCTTGCCGATTCTGATAATGGAAAGATTCAGGATATGATGCTGTATGGCAAGTCTGAGCAGAAACAGTATTCTGGGAAGAATTTGCTGAATCCTACGTTACAGACTACTACACAGAATGGTGTTACTTGTACGAATAACGGTGATGGGACTTATACTGTAAATGGTACAGCGACAGGCATTGCAGTTTTTGTTGTATATTATAATTTTGCAGATGTATATGGTAGTGCAAGCTCCCTTAAAATGGTTGGTTGTCCTAGTGGTGGTTCAGCACAAAAGTATTTTCTCCGATCATACAGAAAAGGTGGAAATCCAGAAATCTTAGATGAGTATGGTTCTGGAATATCAATTGGCAGTTTTAAAGAATCTGAAAGTAACATAGCAATTATAGTTAAAAGTGGCGCAACAGTAAATAATCTAATATTTAAGCCAATGCTTACAACAGATACAACAGCTACTTATGCAGATTTCGAACCATACACCGGCGGCATCCCAAGCCCAAACCCTGATTATCCGCAGGAGATTAAGAGTGTGGTGAATCCAACGGTGAAGGTGTGTGGGAAGAATTTATGGGATAATTTTAAAACATTATCATCAGGAAACGTTGAACAAAAAAATGGAACATATATAGCAACAACAGATACTATGCAAGTAGACGTAACACCTAGTTCTAATGGCAGTAGACCGTTGCTTTTAAAAGCGAATAATACTTATACATTTTCATTAAAAACCACAGTTAGTACTTCAGGTAATAGATATGTATGTTTAAGATATACGAATGGTGAAATCAAGGACATTCGTTTTATAAACAATAATTTTATTAATTTTGTTCCCGAAAGAGATGTAGAAAAAATAGGTTTTATTTTATATAGAAGCGTTGCAGGAGATAAAGTATATGATGTCCAGTTGGAAATGGGTTCAGAAGCTACACCTTATGAACCCTACCATGAACAGACCGTCACCCTCCCGTACACATTAAATGCCATCCCAGTAGAATCAGGCGGTAACGTCACAATCAACGGACAGCAGTATATTGCGGATTATGTGGATGTGGAACGTGGGAAGTTGGTAAGGATGGTTGATACTATACATCCAAAAACAGCTAGGGATATGAGTGCGTATGCAGGCATAAAAAAAAATGTTACAAATTATAGAGTAAATACAGGAAATACTGATAAAAAAGGCGTACTTAGTAATATGTTGTTGTTGAACAGAGGACTATGGACAGCGGATGTAAGTGGTGTGTGTATTTTCGAATACGATAATGTGGATTTTTCATTATCATACGAAAAACTTGGTATAAATTCTTCTGCAAATTCCGAACAACGAGAAATAGCATTAAAAACCTGGCTGGAAAATAATGACTTAATGTTTATGTATATACGTAGGACTTCGAACAAAATTGATTTAACACCTGAAGAAGTACAAGCATTCAAAGCCCTTGCCACATACTACCCAGTGACCAACATCAGCGTCAATAGCGAACAGCTTGACGGATATACAGTATTCAACTATCCAATTTCAATGGAGAACGGTTGGAACTACGTGAAACAGCAGATTGGCGATACGAGGGATTATATTTATGATATGGACGCACGCACGCAGGATACTGATTTACAGGCGGCAGAAGCCTATGTCAACAGCGAATATGCAGTAGCATTAACAGAATTGGAGGTATGATTTATGTTATATAGAACATTATTAAAACTTAAAGAAAGAAACGGTCTGACAGACGATTTAAAGAATAAGATTGATATTTTCTTCGCAACGGGCAGGATTACTGAGGAACAGTATAATGAGTTGATGGATATTAATAAGGAAGAAGAGCCGAAAGCGGAAACTAATTAACTAAAGAGGGCGTTAGTTAATTAGAATCTTATAAAATTACAAATACCTATCCAGATAAAAATAGTCTAATTGTGTCAGTATAAAATATAGGAGATTTACACATGACAAACGAACAGAAAACAGTTCTCAGGAAGATTATTTATGCGGTCGAAACCGGTGGACAGGCCTATGGGAAACAGGATTATTCGGACTTCACAGAAGCCTACACCAATTCTTCTGAAGAACACGCAATTACAATCGGGGCAGGACAGTGGTACGCAACCGAAGCTAAAACACTTCTAGAACGAATTTACGATGCCGACCCGGAACAGTGGGAGAAGATAGACAAGGTCAGACTTCTGGAACAGGTCCAGACCGCAAACTGGGAATGTTTCAATATTTCCAGAGTGTCACAGCTTGCTGATACCATAGTTGCTCTTATTTCGTCCGATTTGGGCGTTAAATGCCAAGATAGCCTTATGGATGAACAATTAGCTACCTATGCAGAAGAAGCACTTAAACAGGGCGTTACGGACACTAGAACGCAAGCTATGTGTGTGAACTTTAGGCACCAAGGCGGACAAGGAGCAGTAACGAGGATTTTGGCAAAGACTCAGAAACCATATACATTGGACAATCTCTATGCAGCCTGCCAGACGGACACAGGGAACCAGGTAGGAGTATATAAGGACAGACAGAGATTTGTTTATAATGCGCTGAAAACATATTTTCCAGAAAGTGAGGAAACAAACATGAACGCAATTAATAAATTAATCCAGATCGCAAAGAATGAAATCGGATATCTTGAAAAGGCAAGTAATAATCAGCTTGATAGTAAGACAGCAAATGCCGGAGAAAATAATTATACGAAATATTGGCGAGATATTAAGCCAGATTATCAAGGACAGCCATGGTGCGCTGCATTTGTCTCATGGTGCATGATGAAAGCATTCGGCTTAGACACAGCGAAGAAGCTTTTAAAGCACTGGCCATACGTTTACTGCCCGACAATGGCGGATTTGTTTACCCTGAACAGCAATCCGAAGGTTGGAGATATTGTTATCTTTTATCGAAATAGCGCATTTACGCACACCGGAATCGTAACAAAGGTATCAGGAGATCGGTTCTGGACAGTCGAAGGAAACACTTCTGGTGGCTCTACAATTATCGCAAATGGTGGCGGGGTGTGCCAGAAAAGTTACTACAACAGCAACCTTCCCGGAACAAAATTCTGCACTCCAAATTACAGTTTAGTTAAAAATACAACGTCAGTTTCAGGCTCAGATACGGCCAAAAAGCAGAACGCCAGAGCCTATATCGCACAGATTAAAAAAAGCACAAAATGTTATACAAAATCAAACAAAAACAGTCCATCTAAACTGTTCCCAAAACTGAAAAAAGGTGCCGTTATAGAAGTGATGAAGTACACGGAAACCGACAGTTCGGGGCTGAAATGGTACTTCATCCGCATCCCGCATCCAACAGAAGGGTTTGTTTTTGAATTTGTTCCAAAGGGAACGTTTACCAGAATCACGGAAATTTCTAAATAATTTTCCCCGGGGTTAATTCCCCGGGAGTTTTATCTTTAAACATATTTTGTATCATTTCGGAGGTTTTAGACTGTTATCGTTAGTCACGCGTTAGTCACAAATAAAAATATTGTTTCCTAATATAATAGTGGCAAAAACACTGTATTTACAGGCATTTGCGCATTATTCTAAATTTCATTTGTTAGTCACAAACAATAAAATTAGAATAATGAAAATGAAATGAGGAGATAAATGTGAAAAAAGTCATCGGAAAAAATCAGGTCATTATTACATCGCTGGCAATTCTGATTGCAGTGGCAGGATATCTGAACTTTGCAGATGTAGATCTTGGATTCAGGGATAAGGAGGCAAGTACGGACAGCAGCAGTATCCTTGAAGATGCAGGATATGATCTTACAGATGAAACTGCTCTTCTGGATGAAAATCAGGCAGATGGAGGTCTGACTGATAATAGTCTTACAGACAGTCAGGAAACGGATACTCCCGGGGAGGCTGTGTTTACGGGTTCTACAGGATTTGCCGCACAGGCAAAGATCAGCAGAGAACAGGTGCGCTCACAGAACAAGGCAGATCTGCAGGACATTATCAATAATGAAGAAATTGATGATGAAGAGAAGCAGGAGGCAATACATACGATGGTCTCGATGACAGACCTTTCAGAAAAAGAAGCGGCAGCAGAGCTTTTGCTGGAGGCGAAGGGCTTTAAGAATGTAGTTGTAAATCTTACCGGAGAAACTGCGGATGTTGTGATCCCTGAAGCAGAACTTTCTGATGCACAGAGAGCACAGATTGAAGATATTGTAAAAAGGAAAACAGGAATTGCGCCAGAAAATATTGTGATCACCCCACTGAAGGAGAGTGAAGATGCAGAAGATACAACACAGACAGATGAAACATCAGCAGATACTTCGTATGAGGAAGACAGCGAAACATCAGCACAGCCATATGAGGATACCGCAATCGATACAACTGATATTTATGACTGATATTTTGATATGAATATGCGAACATATATCTTGACAGAAAAGAGGTGCATATACTAGAATAGGAATGCTGTAAAAAAATAGAAAACGTAACTGATACCGGCTGTTGCCGGTGTTTTATGCAAACAATTATAAAAAAGCGCAACAGGAGGCTGAACGTGTCTAAGTATACGAATGAAATAGAAAAAAGAAGAACATTTGCCATTATTTCCCATCCGGATGCAGGTAAAACTACACTGACTGAGAAATTCCTGCTGTATGGCGGAGCAATCAATCTTGCCGGAAGTGTTAAAGGTAAGGCAACAGCCCGCCATGCAGTGTCAGACTGGATGGAGATCGAAAAAGAGAGAGGTATTTCCGTTACTTCCTCTGTTCTGCAGTTTCATTATGATGGTTACTGCATTAATATTCTGGATACACCGGGACATCAGGATTTCTCGGAGGATACTTACCGTACACTGATGGCAGCAGATTCTGCAGTCATGGTAATCGACGGTTCCAAGGGTGTGGAGGCACAGACCAGAAAACTGTTCAAGGTCTGCGTAATGCGCCATATCCCGATTTTTACATTTATCAATAAGATGGACCGCGATGCAAACGACACATTTGACCTTCTTGATGAGATTGAGAAAGAACTTGGCATCGCAACCTGCCCGATCAACTGGCCAATCGGTTCCGGTAAGAAATTCCGCGGTGTTTATGACCGTAATACAGAGAAAATACTTACCTTTTCTGATACACAGAAAGGTACCAAAGAAGGTGTGATCGAGGAAATCCCGTTAAGTGACAGCCGGGCAGATGAGATTATGGATCCGGAGCAGAAAGCACAGCTTCTGGATGAGATTGAGCTTCTGGACGGCGCAAGTGCAGATTTTGACCAGGAGCTGGTAAGCAAAGGTAAGCTGACACCTGTATTCTTCGGATCTGCGCTGACAAACTTCGGTGTGGAAACATTTCTGGAACATTTCCTGAAGATGACAACATCACCGCTTCCGAGAGTGTCTGATATTGGGGAAATTGACCCCATGGATGATGATTTCTCAGCGTTTGTATTTAAAATCCAGGCAAACATGAACAAGGCACACAGAGACAGAATCGCATTTATGAGAATCTGTTCCGGTAAATTTGACGCTTCCCAGGAAGTATATCATGTGCAGGGTGATAAAAAGATGCGTCTGCTTCAGCCGCAGCAGATGATGGCAGAATCCCGCCATGTGGTAGATGAGGCATATGCCGGAGATATTATCGGTGTTTTTGACCCGGGTATCTTTTCCATCGGAGATACAATCTGTGCACCCGGTAAAAAGTTTGCATTCGAAGGTATTCCTACATTTGCACCGGAACATTTTGCGAGAGTCCGTCAGATTGATACTATGAAGAGAAAACAGTTTGTTAAAGGTATCAATCAGATCGCGCAGGAAGGTGCTATTCAGATTTTTCAGGAGTTTAATACCGGTATGGAAGAAATTATTGTAGGTGTTGTAGGTGTCCTGCAGTTTGATGTTCTGAAATATCGTCTGGAAAATGAATATAATGTAGATATCCGTCTGGAAACACTTCCATATGAACATATTCGCTGGATTGCAAATAAAGAAGAAGTAAAAGTGGATAAGATCATTGGAACCTCTGATATGAAAAAAGTTACTGATCTTAAGGGAAATCCGCTGCTCCTCTTTGTAAATTCCTGGAGTGTGGGTATGACAGAGGACAGAAATCCTGGCTTAATATTAACGGAATTCAGTAAATAACCCTTTTCATTTATCTGTCGATTTGGTATAATGAACAAAGATTAAAGAATCCCTCAGGAGGTTTTCAGATGGCAGAGAAAAGAATAACATATAAAATACAGGATTTAGGAGGCATTGGTGAGGTCCAGATTGCAGATGAAGTGGTCGCTATCATTGCCGGACTTGCTGCTACGGAAGTAAACGGAGTTGCTTCCATGGCAGGCAATATCACAAACGAACTGGTAAGCAAACTTGGAATGAAGAATCTTTCCAGAGGTGTTAAGGTTACTGTACTCGAAGGAGTTGTAACAGTAGACCTGAACCTGAATATCGAATATGGTAAGAACATTCTTGAGACAAGTAAGAAAGTTCAGGAGAAAGTAAAATCATCCATAGAGAATATGACAGGTCTTGAGGTTGCAGATGTTAATATTCATATTGCCAGTGTAGATATGGAGAACGAAAAAGGAAAGTAACCCTTTCCTTTTTTGTGTACTTAAGAGATATTTAGAAAGGAAAGCTGTTTATACAGCAAAAATTATGCGAAGAAGAGAGCAGAGAGAACATATTTTTAAATTACTGTTCATGACAGAATTTAATTCAGAGGAAGAGATGAGTGAGCAGCTTTCACTTTATTTTGATACTCTGGAGGAACTTTCAGAGAAAGATCAGGAGTATATGAGCCGGAAATACCGCCATGTACTTGAAAAATTAGACGAGATCGATGCACTGTTAAATGAGACAAGCAATGGCTGGAAGACAAAGAGAATGAGCCGCGTTGACCTGACTGCCCTGCGTCTGGCAGTGTATGAACTGAAATATGACAAAGATGTACCTACAGGTGTAGCTATCAATGAGGCGGTAGAGCTTGCCAAACGTTTTGGCGGTGAGACTTCCGGTTCCTTTGTAAACGGTATCCTTGGCAAGATTGCCAACAGTGAAAGCGAAGAAAAATCAGAATGAAAAACACATATTCTGTAGGTCAGGTAAACCGTTATATCAAAAATATGTTTACCCAGGATTATTTACTGCAGAAGATTTATGTAAAAGGCGAGGTGTCCAATTGTAAATATCATACAAGCGGACACATCTATTTTTCCCTGAAAGATGAGACAGGAACATTGAATTGTGTGATGTTTGCCGGACACAGACGGGGACTTGCATTTGCCATGAAAAATGGCGATAAGGTGATCGTTGGCGGGAGTGTGGATGTATATGAACGCGACGGCCGCTATCAGATGTATGCAAAGGAAATTACTCTGGAAGGTGCAGGTGCTTTGTATGAGAGATATCTTGCGCTGAAACAGGAACTTGAAGATATGGGAATGTTTGCGCAGGAGTACAAGCAGCCCATTCCGAGATTTATCAGACGTCTGGGTGTGGTAACTGCACCGACAGGTGCGGCTGTTCAGGATATCCGCAATATTTCCTATCGAAGAAATCCCTATTTACAGATTATTTTATATCCGGCTCTTGTACAGGGGGCGGGTGCGGCAGAAAGTATTGTAAAAGGAATACAGATGCTTGATAAGACAGATGTGGATGTGATCATTGTGGGAAGAGGCGGCGGCTCTATTGAAGATCTCTGGGCGTTTAATGAAGAAATCGTGGCCAGAGCTATTTTTGAGTGCAGTACACCTATTATTTCCGCAGTAGGTCATGAAACGGATTTTACAATTGCTGATTTCGCTGCTGATCTGCGAGCTCCTACTCCTTCTGCTGCGGCAGAGCTTGCGGTGGATGATTACAGAAGTGTGATTGAAGCAGTAAGTATTTACAGGCAGCGGTTATATCGTGCAATGAGTGGTAAAACGGATCTGTACCGCAGCAGACTGGAGAATTTTCAGACAAAATTTGCTTATCTGAGTCCGGAGAACAGGCTGCGGGAGCAGAGACAGCGTCTGGCAGATCTGGAGAATGCTGTACAAAATGGAATGAACAGGAAACTTCAGGATGAGAGACACAGATTGTCTGTTTATCTGGAACGTTTTGCAGGACTTTCCCCTTTAAAGAAACTGAATCAGGGATATTCTTATGTGGCAGATAAATATAAAAAGACATTGACAAGTGTAGAACAGGTACAAAATGGGGATACCATTTATATATCTGTGACAGACGGTACGATAGAAGCAGATGTTACAGGTACGGTGAAGGAGGAGAGAATCTATGGCGAAGAAAGAAAACTGTGAGCAGTTACAGGAGGAGAAACCTCTGGAAGAGATGTTTGCAGAACTGGATCTGCTGGCTGAAAAACTGGAAAACAGAGACACATCGCTGGAGGACTCTTTTATACTGTACAGACAGGGCATGGAACTTTTGAAACTTTGCAGCGGGAAGCTGGATACAGTGGAGAAGAAAATGCTGCAGCTTAATGAGGATGGTACATTTAGTGAATTTTCAAGATGAATTAGCAAAGAGAACGGAAGAAACAGAGAAAGTGATCAGAAGCTTTCTGCCTGCAGAGGCGGGATTCGCCGGAACAATGGCTCAGGCTATGAATTACAGTATGCTGGCAGGAGGCAAGCGCCTTCGGCCAATGTTGATCCGGGAGACATATCGCCTGTTTGATGGTAAGGAAGAAGTTGTAAAACCGTTTATGGCAGGAATGGAGATGATCCATACTCATTCCCTGATCCATGACGATCTTCCTGCACTTGATGATGATGATTACAGGCGCGGTAGACTGACTACACATAAGGTATATGGGGAAGCCATGGGGGTGTTAAGCGGTGTTGCGCTGCTTAATTACGCATACGAAACCATGTTTCAGGCATTTGCCCTGACAAAAGAGCAGGATCGGGTAATCCATGCGTTGAGAGTGGTCTCACAGAAAACAGGCATTCATGGAATGCTTGGAGGACAAAGTGTTGATGTAGAAAATGACGGAAAGCCCCTTGAAAAAGAGATGCTTGACTATATTTACAGAAATAAGACGTCAGCATTGATCGAAGCCTCCATGATGACAGGCGCAATTCTTGCAGGAGCAAATGAGCAGGAAGTATCTGCAGTGGAGAAAGCTGCCGGAAATATAGGACTGGCTTTCCAGATTCAGGATGATATTCTGGATGTGACCAGCACTGCAGAAGAACTGGGAAAACCTGTACACAGTGATGAGAAGAATAATAAAGTTACTTATGTGACTCTTTTTGGAACAGAGAAGGCTGCTGAACAGGTGGAAGAACTCTCAGAAAAGGCAATCGATCTGCTGAAGAGTCTGAATAAAAATAACGAGTTTCTGTATTTGTTAATTGAAAAATTAATAAACCGCAGAAAATAAAGGAAGGATACAAATGATTCTGGAAAAGATTAAGAAACCCAATGATATCCATAAGATACCATTGGAAGATTTCGAGCCTCTGGCAGCGGAGATCAGGGACTTTTTAATCCGGTCAGTAAGTCAGACAGGCGGACATCTTGCTTCAAATCTGGGAGTAGTGGAACTGACTCTGGCTCTTCATAATGTGCTGGATTTTCCGGAAGACAAACTAATCTGGGATGTAGGACATCAGGCATATACACATAAGATTCTTACCGGAAGAAAAGATGAATTTAAGAATCTGCGACAGGAAGGTGGATTAAGCGGTTTTCCTAAGAGAAGTGAGAGCCCCTGTGATGCATATGATGCAGGACACAGTTCCAATTCAATTTCGGCAGGACTGGGATATGTGCATGCCAGAGATATTCTGGGACAGAAGCATCATGTGGTTTCTGTGATCGGAGATGGTGCTCTCACCGGAGGAATGGCGTATGAGGCATTAAATAATGCTGCAGAGTTAAAGACAAATTTTATTATTATCATAAATGACAATAATATGTCCATTTCCAGAAATGTAGGAGGCATGTCCACTTATCTGAGTGCACTGAGAACTGCAGAAGCTTATACAGGAATGAAGATGGGTGTGACAAAGGCACTGAAGAAGGTTCCGAAGGTAGGGACTGCTCTGGTAGATACCATGAGAAAAACCAAAAGCAGTGTCAAGCAGCTTTTTATTCCGGGAATGCTGTTTGAAAATATGGGGCTGACATATCTGGGACCTGTTGACGGTCATAATATGCGTCAGATGATGAAACTCTTTAATGAAGCAAAACGGGTAGAGGGACCGGTAGTTGTTCATATCCTGACAAAGAAAGGCAGAGGATACGAACCTGCAAGTGCCCATCCGGACAGGTTTCATGGAACAGGTCCTTTTGATATTAAAACAGGCCGGGTACTTCAGAAGAAAACAGTGCCGGGTTATACAGATGTTTTTTCCAAAGCACTGGTCTCTCTTGGTGAGAAAAATAAAAAACTGACAGCTATTACCGCAGCCATGCCGGATGGAACCGGACTTGTGGAATTTTCCAGGAGATTTCCGGACAGATTTTTTGATGTGGGAATCGCAGAGGAACATGCGGTGAGTTTTGCGGCGGGTCTGGCTCTTGGCGGCCTGGTTCCTGTTGTTGCCATCTATTCATCTTTTCTGCAGCGTGCTGTAGATCAGATCCTGCATGATGTATGTATGCAGAAGCTTCATGTGATTTTTGCTGTTGACAGGGCAGGGCTTGTAGGCGCAGACGGGGAGACGCATCAGGGCTGCTTTGATCTGTCTTATTTGTCCATGATGCCGAATATGACTGTTCTGGCACCGAAGAATGACAGAGAACTGGAAGAGATGCTTGCATTTGCGGTAAGCTTTGACGGACCGATTGCAATCCGCTATCCGAGAGGCAGTGCGCATCAGGGGCTTCGGGAATATCAGGCACCTGTGGAATATGGCAGAAGTGAGATTATTCGCAAAGGGAAAAAAATCGCTGTGCTGGGAGTGGGAAGTATGATCCCGTCCTGCATGGAAATCTGTAAAGGACTGAAAGATGACGGCTATGATCCTACTTTTGTAAATGCCAGATTTGTGAAACCACTGGATGTGGATCTTCTTGATGAACTGGCAAAGGATCACAGTCTGTTTGTGACAGTAGAAGAGAATGTGAAAAGCGGCGGATACGGAGAGCATGTGTCTGCTTATATGGAAGCCTGTCATCCGGAAATAAGAGTGTTGTCGGCAGCTGTCTGGGATCGTTTCGTACCCCAGGGAAATGTAGAAAGCCTGCGCAGCCGGATTGGACTTGGAGTGGAAGACATCAGACAGGCAATAGAAGATAGTGAGGAATTAAGAGAGCAATGAAGAAACGTTTGGATATGCTTATGATGGAACGCGCCCTTGCGCCATCCCGCGAGAAGGCAAAGGCATTCATCATGGCAGGCGATGTATATGTTGATGGTCAGAAAGAAGATAAGGCGGGAACCATGTTCCCGGAGACTGTAAAGATTGAGGTCAGAGGAAACACTCTTCCGTATGTAAGCCGCGGTGGGCTGAAACTTGAAAAAGCTATGAAAAACTTTGATGTCACATTGGATAGTAAGGTCTGTATGGATGTAGGTGCGTCCACCGGAGGGTTTACAGATTGTATGTTACAGAACGGGGCAGTAAAAGTTTATTCCATTGATGTAGGATATGGACAGCTTGACTGGAAGCTTCGTAACGATCCGCGTGTAGTCTGTATGGAGAAAACCAATATCCGCTATGTGGTACCGGAGGATTTGGGAGAACCGGCAGATTTTTCATCAATTGATGTGTCCTTTATTTCTCTTACAAAAGTACTGCTTCCTGTAAGAAATCTCCTTACAGATGAGGGTGAGATCGTATGTCTGATCAAGCCGCAGTTTGAGGCGGGGAGAGAGAAAGTCGGAAAGAAGGGGGTTGTAAGAGATCCTGCTGTTCATCAGGAAGTGATCGAAAAAGTGCGCGATTATGCCATGAGTATTTTTATGGAGCCATGTCATCTTTCTTTTTCGCCAATTAAAGGACCGGAAGGAAATATCGAATATCTTCTTCATCTGAAAAAACATCCGGAAGGTACCGGGGTTACCGACAGCCTGAAGGTATCTGTAGAAGCTGTTGTGGCAGAGGCTCATGGACAGTTGGATTAAAAAGGCTGAGTCAGGAAGAAACTATGGACAGGTTTTATATTATTACAAACAGTGACAAGGATAAAAAACTTGAAATCACAGAAAAAATCGCAGATTATCTGAAAACACATCACAAAAACTGTGAAGTACAGCAGGCAGAAAGGAAACATGAGGGTTCCTTTCATTATACAGATCCTGATAAGGTTCCGGACGATACACAGTGTATTATTGTTCTGGGAGGAGATGGCACACTTCTTCAGGCAGCAAGGGATGTGGTGCATAAGGAAATTCCTCTTCTTGGAATCAATCTGGGAAATCTGGGTTTTCTTGCAGAAGTGAATCAGACCTCTCTGTACAGTGCTCTGGATCAGCTGATGGCGGATGATTACGAGGTAGAAGAACGCATGATGCTGGAAGGAAGGGTGTACCGCGGCAGAAAACTGATCGGACAGGATATTGCATTGAATGACATTGTGATCGGCAGAGACGGTCATCTCCGCGTGGTCCGGTTTAAGAATTATGTAAATGATGTTTATCTTAACTCTTATAATGCTGATGGAATTATTATTTCAACACCTACCGGATCTACCGGATACAGTCTGTCAGCGGGAGGACCTATTGTATCGCCCAATGCCGCCATGACGATCATGACTCCCATAGCACCACACACACTGAATACAAGAAGCATTATTTTTCCTGCGCAGGATGTGATCACTGTAGAGATAGGAAAAGGAAGACACTGTGACTGTGAAAAGGGAATCGCATCTTTTGATGGAGATACATTTATCCCTATGGTCACCGGTGACTGCATTCAGATCCGGCAGGCAGATGTAAAGACAAAGATTTTGAAGCTGAACCATTTAAGTTTTGTTGAGGTATTGCGCCGGAAGATGAGAGACAGCTGATCAGCAGGAGGAAATAAGGTGAAAGTTGCGAGACATGAGAAAATTATTGAACTGATTCATCAGTATGATATTGATACACAGGAAGAGCTGGCCTCCAGACTTAATGAGGCAGGATTTAAGGTGACACAGGCGACTGTATCCAGAGATATTCGTGCTCTCAAGCTGACAAAAGTGGCAGGAAAGGACGGAAAGTCCCGTTATGCAATTATTAATAATGAATCAGGAAGTCTTGGAGAAAAATATACAAGAGTACTGGAAGATACCCTGCTTTCTATTGATGTGGGACAGAATATCATTGTGATCAAAACCGTTTCCGGAATGGCCATGGGCGTGGCAGCAGCCCTGGATGCGTTGAAATGGCCGGAAATACTGGGATGTATTGCAGGTGATGACACTATTATGTGTGCTGCAAAGACTGCAGACATGGCACTGGGAGCAGCAGAGAAACTGAGAAGTTTTGTCAGATTGAATAAGTGATCCCACGAGTAACTGCTCAATACCTTTGCAGTTACGATCCTGAATTTTTAACATTACAAATGACTTGATTATGGAGGCAATAAATGTTAGCTCATCTGCATGTGAAAAATCTTGCACTGATAGAAGAAATAGAAGTAGAATTTGGTCCCGGACTGAATATCCTGACCGGTGAGACCGGAGCAGGTAAATCTATCCTTCTGGGGTCTATGCAGCTGATCCTGGGTGCAAAAACTTCTAAAAATATGATAAGGGAAAATGCATCCTATGCACTTGTGGAGCTGCTTTTTCAGGTAGAAAACGAGAAAGCGTTGGAGACACTGAAAGCACTGGATATCTGTCCGGAAGATGGACAGGTACTTCTGTCCAGAAAAATCATGGATGGAAGAAGCATCAACAAGATTAATGGAGAGACAAGTACTGTAGGTCAGATGAAGGCCGCTGCTGCATGCCTTTTGGATATCCATGGACAGCACGAGCATCAGTCACTTCTGTATCAGGATAAGCAGCTTGCAATCCTGGATGCATATGGAAAAGAAAAAATCCTTCCTGCAAAGGAGAAAGTATCTCTGGCATACAAAGAATACAGCAAATGCAAAACAGAACTTGGTTCCATGAATATGAATGAGGAGCAGAGGAATCGTGAGCTGGCTTTTCTGGAGTTTGAGATCAAAGAAATCGAGAAAGCAAATCTGCAGCCGGGAGAGGATGAGGAACTGGAAGCCCGGTACAGAAAAATGAGCAATGCAAAACTCATCGTTGACTCCCTGCAGCTTGTACATAATCTCACAGGCTATGAAAGCAAGGAAGGCGCCGGAGAGACTGTCGGAGAGGCATTAAAGGAATTCTCTCATGTAACACAGTATGATCCGGAGCTTACACCTCTTGCAGAGACACTTACTTCTGTAGACGGTCTTCTGAATGATTTTAACAGAGAATTATCCGCTTATCTGGACGAGCTGACCTTTGATGAAGGAGAGTTTTATGAGACAGAGAGAAGACTGGATTTGATCAATGGACTGAAGGCAAAATATGGACGTACCATTGAGGAAATTTTCACATATCGCAAACTTCAGGAAGAAAAACTGGAAAAATTACATAAATATGAAGAAAATTTACAGGAATTAAAGGAGCGTCTCAGAGAACTGGAAAATATTCTTGAGAAAAAGTCGGATGAATTAGCAGAAATCCGTAAAGAATACAGTAAACAGCTTGAGCAGAAGATTATTCAGGGATTGAAGGATTTAAATTTCCTGGATGTGAATTTTGCCATTGATTTCCGGAAAAAGAAAAACTACACAGATAATGGAACCGATGATATCCAGTATCTCATTTCTACAAATCCCGGAGAAACTCTGAAGCCACTGGGACAGATCGTATCCGGCGGTGAGTTGTCTCGAATCATGCTTGCATTAAAGGCAATCCTTGCAGACAGAGATGAGATTGAGACATTGATCTTCGATGAGATCGATACTGGTATCAGTGGAAGAACTGCACAGAAAGTCTCTGAAAAGATGGCAGTGATCGGACAGCATCATCAGGTACTCTGCATCACGCATCTGCCGCAGATTGCAGCTATGGCAGACAGTCATTTTGAAATTGAAAAACATCTGCAGGGAACTGAGACTATTACCCAGATCCATGTGCTTAAAGAACATGATTCCATCCGCGAACTGGCAAGACTGTTAGGTGGTGCAGAAATTACACCTGCAGTTCTTGAGAATGCGAAAGAGATGAAAGAATTGGCACAGAAACAAAAAAATACAAGATTTAAATAAAATAATTGACCACATACTAAGAGAGGATAATCTTTGTGACGGATTGTTCTCTCTTATTTTTGTACCTTTCGGGTTTACTGTGATGGGAAGTGTTTTATGGCAATTTCACAGTTACAGAATTTCATAAATACAGAATGAAAGGATGTGCATAACAATGAACAAAAGAAAATACAGACTTTTTGTCATCTGTTGTCTTGTGCTGGATCTGTTGGTGATGCTGATATCAGGTTACAGATATCTGGACAGAAAGATACCTGACGAAATTCAGATTTCCAGAGGCAAAAAAACAGAAGATGTCACAGAAGTTTTGTCAACACCGTTTGTTACATTTGAAGAAGCAGTTACTGTTTCGCAGGATGGAGGCTATATTCTGCCCTGTAAACTTTTGGGTTATATTCCATTTAAAGAAATAAAAGTAACACCTGCAGATGATCAGGAAATTTATGTCAGCGGAAGCACCATAGGAATTTATATGCAAACAGAAGGTGTTCTGGTGATTGACACCGGTGAAATTCAGAATCGGAATGGTGAGACAGAGGAGCCTGCGAGAAATATTATCAGACAGGGAGATTACATTATCTCATTTAACGGAGAAAAAATCTCTACAAAAAGAGAACTGATAGATGACATCTCAGAACTTGATGGCAGCGAAGTTACACTGGGGATAAGCCGCAAAGGAGAGAGTATTCCTGTATCTGTAACTCCTGTAAAAGACAAAAAAGGAGACTATAAACTTGGAATCTGGGTAAGAGATGATACGCAGGGGATAGGAACACTTACCTACGTAGATCAGAATGGTAATTACGGTGCTCTTGGTCATGGAATCAGTGATATAGACACTGCCCAGCTTCTGAATATCCGAAACGGAGCTTTGTATAAAGCCCGGATTCTTGCGATTAACAAAGGAAGTAAAGGCAATCCCGGCGAACTTGCAGGATACATCTGCTATGATGACAGAAATATTCTTGGAACTATCGAAGCAAACAGCAGAAACGGAATTTATGGTCAGTTCACAGGGATTGCAGATGATGCGATCACTTTAAAGAAAATGCCGGCTGCGTATAAGCAGGAAGTGAAGATTGGAACAGCCACAATTCTCTGCAGTACAGATGGCGAGGTAAAAGAATATGATGCAGAGATCAGAAAAATAGATTTGAATCATGAAGATACCAACAAAAGTTTTGTGATAAAGGTGACAGATAAAGAACTTCTGGAAGCTACAGGAGGGATTGTACAGGGGCTCAGCGGAAGCCCGGTTATCCAGAATGGAAAAATCATTGGTGCGGTAACTCATGTATTTGTTCAGGATGCTTCCAGCGGATATGGAATCTTTATTGAAAATATGCTGAAAAATACAGAAAGACTCTTTTAATGGATAATCAGGATTATGAAACAAAAATCTGATTATTGTCGAAATATATCAGATGCCTGTGAAAAATGAAAATAAAGAAAAAAGAATCACCAAAGATGTCGACATAAAATAGGACAAATTTCCCTCTGTGTCTTGATTTTTCCGTAAGCATTCCTCTATAATATGTGATGAACCGAAAAAGAAAAGAGATTTATTGAAAAATGGGGGAGGAGTGAAATTTATGGAAAAATTAAATGTGGCAATTGCAGATGATAATGAGAAAATGGTGGAAGTACTTGGTCAGATAATAGAAGAAGACAAAGATCTGGAACTTGTGGGAAAAGCGCATAACGGAGAAGAAATCTGTAATATTATACGTGAAAAGGAACCGGACGTTGTGGTTCTGGATATTATTATGCCGAAAATGGACGGACTGGCAGTAATGGAGAAATTTGCCAATGACAAAAGTCTCAAAAAGATCCCATCATTTATCGTAGTTTCGGCAGTCGGTCAGGAACGTATTACAGAAAATGCATTTAACTTAGGGGCAGATTATTATATCCTGAAGCCTTTCGATAATCAGATGCTGCTTAATCGTATCAAACATGTGCGCAGAGCCAGCGAGAGAAGAATACGTCAGATCGGGCGGCAGCCTGAAAGGACAGAAGACAATCCGGTACCTGTGAGAAATCTGGAAACAGACGTGACAAATATCATTCATGAGATTGGAGTGCCTGCACATATTAAAGGATATCAGTATCTGCGTGACGCCATCATCCTGTCAGTTAATGACATGGAGATGCTCAATTCCATTACCAAGATACTGTATCCTACGATTGCAAAGAAACATCAGACAACAGCCAGCAGAGTGGAACGGGCTATCAGACACGCCATTGAAGTTGCCTGGAGCAGAGGAAAAATGGACACAATAGATGAATTATTCGGTTACACAGTCAGTACAGGAAAAGGGAAACCCACAAATTCAGAATTTATTGCTCTGATTGCAGATAAAATCAGACTGGAATATAAAAATCGCTCTTTCCAATAGTCATAGTTTGGAGTATAATTATTCAATAAAGGCTACCAAGGAGGGTTTTTCGCATGAAAAATATTTTATTTGCAACATCTGAAGCTGTACCATTTATCAAAACAGGAGGTCTGGCAGATGTAGCTGGCTCATTGCCGAAATATTTTGATAAACGATATTTTGATATTCGTGTGATCTTACCGAAATATGCCTGTATGAAACAGGAATGGAAAGATAAAATGAACTATATCACACATTTCTACATGGATCTTGGATATAAGAACTGCTATGTAGGAATCATGCACATGGAGTACGAAGGAATTCAGTTTTATTTTATTGACAATGAATACTATTTCAGCGGACCCAAACCGTATGATGGAGGAACATGGGATCTGGAGAAATTTGCATTCTTCTCCAAAGCTGTACTGTCAGTTCTTCCGGTTATCGGATTCAGACCGGATATTATACACTGTCATGACTGGCAGACCGGACTTGTTCCCGTATATCTGCACGACAGCTTCCAGCAGAATGAATTTTTCTGGAATATCAAGACGATCATGACAATACATAACCTTAAATTCCAGGGTGTATGGGATGTACAGACAATCAAGAATATCACAGGACTGTCCGATTATTATTTTACAGCAGACAAACTGGAAGCATATAAAGATGCCAACTATCTGAAGGGCGGTATTGTGTTTGCAGATGCAGTCACTACTGTAAGCAATACTTATGCAGAGGAAATCAAGACACCGTTCTATGGAGAAAAACTGGACGGTCTGATGTGTGCGCGTGCAAACAGCCTGCGTGGAATTGTAAATGGTATTGATTACAATGAATTCAATCCTGAAACAGATCCATATATCACAAAGACTTATAATGCAACAACTTTCAGAAAAGAGAAAGTTAAGAACAAACTTCAGTTGCAGAGAGATCTTGGATTGCAGGAAGATCCGAAGACGATGATGATAGGTATTGTATCACGACTGACAGATCAGAAAGGGTTTGATCTGATCGCATATGTGATGGATGAGCTTTGCCAGGATGCTATCCAGCTTGTAATTCTTGGAACCGGTGATGAACGTTATGAGAATATGTTCCGTCACTTTGACTGGAAATATCATGGAAAGGTATCTGCTCAGATCTATTATGATGAGAAAATGTCTCACCGTATCTATGCATCAGCAGATGCGTTCCTGATGCCGTCCTTATTTGAGCCATGTGGTTTGAGTCAGCTGATGAGTCTCCGTTACGGAACACTTCCAATCGTCAGAGAAACAGGTGGACTGAAGGATACGGTCGTACCTTATAATGAATATGAGGGAACTGGAAACGGATTTTCTTTCAGAAACTACAATGCGCATGAGATGCTTGCAACAGTGCGCAATGCGGAAAGAATCTATTATGATAAGAAACGTGAATGGAATAAAATGGTTGATCGTGCTATGGCAGCTGATTTTTCATGGGGTAATTCCGCACGTCAGTATGAAGAAATGTACAACTGGCTGATTGGTGATAAATAGAAACAGGGAGAAATATTAAAAACTACGAAAGAGCAGGGAATGTAAAAAAAGCACATTCCCTGCTTTTACTGTTATGTTGTTACTGTTTACACACCATTATCCCGCGAGGTGTTTTGGCATGAATATGCCAAAATCCCGAGACATACAAGCCGAAATTCCATTGCCGCAGGTAATCTGAAATGAATTTTGGCAACGTTACTGAGAACGGAGTGAACAGTAACATGAAAAGGTTATTCAGGCAGAATAAAAAGCTTGACATTTGACAGGAAGTATAATACTATAATGAATAGAAAACGAACATAAGTTCTTGAAGGGCTGAAGGAGATTAAAATAAATGATAAATGAAGAAAAGCAGAAAGCACTGGAAGCAGCGCTTGGACAGATTGAGAAACATTACGGGAAAGGATCAGTCATGAAACTCGGGGAATCCGGAGCAAATATGCAGGTGGAGACAGTCCCTACCGGATCTTTAAGTCTTGATATTGCACTTGGAGTAGGTGGTGTTCCCAAGGGACGTATCATCGAGATTTACGGACCGGAATCCAGCGGTAAGACAACCGTTGCACTTCACATGGTTGCGGAAGTGCAGAAACGAGGCGGGATTGCTGGATTTATTGATGCAGAACATGCTCTGGATCCTGTCTATGCAAAGAATATCGGTGTAGATATCGATAACCTGTACATATCACAACCGGACAATGGAGAACAGGCACTTGAGATCACAGAGACGATGGTGCGTTCCGGAGCTGTGGATATTGTGATCGTTGACTCGGTTGCCGCACTTGTACCGAAGGCGGAGATTGATGGAGATATGGGTGACAGCCATGTAGGTCTTCAGGCCAGACTGATGTCACAGGCTCTCCGTAAACTTACAGCAGTGATCAGTAAATCTAATTGTGTAGTTATCTTTATCAATCAGCTGCGTGAGAAAGTTGGAGTTATGTTTGGAAACCCTGAGACAACGACAGGTGGGCGTGCTTTGAAATTTTATTCATCTATCCGCATGGATGTCCGCAGAGTAGAGACATTGAAACAGGGCGGTGAGATGGTGGGAAACCACACCAGAATCAAAGTTGTGAAGAATAAGGTGGCTCCGCCGTTTAAACAGGCAGAATTTGATATTATGTTCGGAACCGGCATTTCCAAAGAGGGAGATATTCTTGATCTGGCAGCGGAATGCGGAATTGTAAATAAGAGCGGTGCATGGTACGCATATAACGGAGATAAGATCGGACAGGGACGTGAAAATGCGAAGATTTTCCTGAAAGAGCATACAGATATCTGTGATGAGATTGAGAAGCAAGTCAGAATCCATTATCATCTTCTTCCGGATGAAGAAGGACAGGCCAAAGAGCCGGTGCCGGCAACAGATGATGCACCGGATGCTTCTGAGGAGTGATCATGGGGAATTCATCCGGAGATCTGAGAGAATTTCTCAGGAATGCAGAGGCTTTAAAGAGACAGACTGTACAGAAACAACAGAAAAATTTAACGGAAGAACCTGAAGAATACAGAGACGCAAGGCGTAAAGCCATGCGTCTCTTAGAACATATGGATCGGACGGAGAAGGGATTGAGAGAGAAATTGCGCCAGGCGGGATTTACCAGTCAGGCGGTTGATCATGCTCTGACATATGTTGAAGCCTATGGATATATAGATGATGAACGATATGCCAGAACTTATATTGCATACAGAATGGATACAAAGAGCCGGCAGAAGATCATCCGGGAACTTATGGGAAAGGGAATAGACAGGAAAACAGCGATAAATGCATGGGAGGAAGAGGCTGCCTTAAATATGCCTGATGAAAAAGAAATCCTCTATCGAACCATAGAAAAGAAATATCCGCCGGATACTGAGCTGGATGAGAAAAAAATGCGTCGGCTCTATGGTTATCTTGTGAGAAGAGGATTTGGATATTCAGACATTGCAGATACTCTTGAGAATATGAATATCAGACTTGTACATACATATTCGGATGAATCATAGTATACTCCATTGTATGTATATTGCAAAATATATTACTGAGAACAGAACGAACAGTAATTAAATATAGGAAAAATATTCAAACAATTATCCTGAAAAACTTGACATAAGTATGAAAAAAAGATAAACTTGTATTGTTGTATTTGTACAATGAAAACTAAATAAGGAGGTGCTCCTGTGACAACAACAATTATTGTTGCAATTGTCGCTGTGGTAGTCGCGCTACTTATTGCAGTTCCTGTTACTTGCAAAGTCGCTGTGAACAATAAAATCCAGAAGGATGCCGAGATTGTTGGGACAGCAGAAGACAAAGCAAGAAGCATCATAGATGAAGCTCTGAAAACAGCTGAGACTAAAAAAAGAGAAGCTTTATTGGAAGTGAAGGAAGAATCTCTCCGTACAAAAAATGAACTGGAGAAAGAAACCAAGGAACGAAGAAACGAACTGCAGAAATATGAAAATCGTGTATTAGCAAAAGAATCCGCGGTTGACAAGAAAGCAGATGCAGTTGAGAAGCGTGAAGCGGAATGCACAGCGAGAGCAGCTGAGGTGCAGAAGAAAGAAAAACGGGTAGAAGAACTTGAGCAAAAAGGAGTACAGGAACTGGAACGAGTTTCAGGTCTGACCTCCGAACAGGCAAAAGAAGAATTACTCAGATCCGTTGAAGATGATGTAAAAGTGGATGTAGCCAGACTTTACAGGGAATTGGAAAGCAGGGCAAAGGAAGAAGCTGGTAAGAAGGCTAAGGAATATGTTGTCAATGCCATCCAGAAATGTGCAGTTGACCATGTAGCTGAAACTACCATTTCGGTTGTTCAGCTTCCGAGCGATGAGATGAAGGGAAGGATTATTGGTCGTGAAGGCCGTAATATCCGTACTCTTGAGACACTTACAGGTGTGGATCTTATTATTGATGATACACCGGAAGCAGTTGTGTTATCTGCTTTTGATCCGATCCGTCGTGAAGTTGCACGTGTAGCTCTTGAGAAACTGATCGTAGATGGACGTATCCATCCGGCCAGAATCGAAGAGATGGTTGAGAAAGCCCAGAGAGAAGTAGAAGCGCAGATTCGCGAAGATGGTGAGAATGCAGCTATGGACGTTGGAGTTCATGGTATTCATCCTGAATTACTGAAACTTCTTGGACGTATGAAGTTCCGTTCAAGTTATGGACAGAATGCTTTAAGACATTCTATTGAGGTAGCTCAGTTATCCGGAATGCTGGCCGGTGAGGTTGGCGTAGATGTCCGTATGGCTAAGAGAGCAGGTCTTCTTCATGATATTGGTAAATCAATTGACCATGAAGTAGAAGGATCTCATATTCAGATTGGTGTGGATCTCTGTAAGAAGTATAAGGAATCCCAGATTGTTATCAATACGGTCGCATCTCATCATGGTGACTGTGAGCCGGAATCTCTGATCGCATGTATTGTACAGGCTGCAGATGCTATTTCAGCGGCGAGACCTGGTGCAAGAAGAGAAACGCTGGAAACTTATACCAATCGTCTGAAACAACTGGAGGATATTACGAACCAGTTTAAAGGTGTTGATAAATCTTTTGCCATTCAGGCGGGAAGAGAAATACGTGTAATGGTAGTGCCGGAGCATGTTAATGATGCAGATATGGTTCTCCTTGCGCGCGATATTGCGAAACAGATTGAAGCAGAACTTGAATATCCCGGTCAGATTAAAGTCAACGTGATACGTGAAAGCAGAGCGATTGACTATGCGAAATAATATGATTGTTCATTTTATGGACTATCGTGGACAGTTTTTTGCAGATATAAACTGTGCAGATTGTATTTATACAGTCTGTGCAGTTTTTTTATGTTATGTTATAGGAAATTACTCCGTAATGTTCCTATAACATAAAAAAGCCCTCCGGACACGATTCTTTCTTGTAAAGACAGGAATACTTCCTGGAATTTCTCAGTAAACTGGTACAGGGTGATAGAATGAAGAAAAACAGAACGGGAACCAAAAAATTTCCTGCGCTTATTTTATTTCTTCTTGGATTTCTGGCCGGAAATCTGATACCGAATATAATCTGGAAGGCAAAATGGCAACAGAAAACATGGGCATCGGTATATTTTCTGAGTACATTTGCAGGAAAAAATACAGGCAATATTGAATATCTGAAAGAAATATTAAAATACAGAGGTGTTTTTTATCTGTTGAATATAATCTGTGGATTTTCGGTTTTTGGTGCGCCGCTTGCTGTTATAACGCTTCTGGGATCAGGATTGTATGCAGGTATGATAATGACTGTTTCTATACTGGAATTTGGATTTGCAGGCGGGGTGATCGGAATGGGACTTTTGCTGCCACAATATTTATTTTACATTCCGGTCTGGCTTTATTCTATGGAACAGGAATGGAAGATATCATCAGAAATATGGAGAAACAGAGGTCTGATTTCCGGAGAAGTCAGTATTTATCTTAAAAAAATGTGCATTGCAGCAGTAGGATATTTTCTGGGAATACTTATCGAATGCTATGTGAACCCTCTGATCATTGACATTATTCTGAAATATATAAAAATTTTTTAATGACATATTTACTATATTTAGTATTGGTTGTCATAAAATTTCCGACATATGGTATTTGATGCTGAAAAAGCTTGAAATACAAGGATTTTTCTCGAAAAAAAGGTTTGATTTTATGTAAAATAAACAGTATAATACATATACATTTTATCGGAGAGAGTACGATTTTCTGCTGATAAACTGCGAAGAGGATTAATTTTCGTCTGATCGCAGGAGCTACAGGCAGCGGATATTTTGATTAAAAGGAAACGGGAATATGGACATAGAAATAAGGGAATTTATTACATATCTGCATAATACAAAAAAAACATCGGCAAATACAGAGATCTCATACCAGAGAGATCTGAAAAAAATGGCGGAATTTCTGAAGGAACGGGGAATCAGAAATTATAAAGATGTAAAAGAACTTGAGCTTGAAGGGTATATCAGTTACATGGAACGTGAGAAGTTTGCGTCATCTTCCATTTCCAGAAGCGTTGCTTCTATGAGAGCATTTTTTCAGTATCTGTGGAAGGAAGGCGTGATCGCAGAAGATCCGGCAGATAACCTGAAACCTCCGAAGGTTGAGAAAAGGGCACCTGAGATACTTACCATAGAAGAAGTGGATAAATTACTTCAGCAGCCGAAATTGGATACCCCTAAAGGGATAAGAGATTCAGCAATGCTGGAATTGCTGTATGCAACAGGTATGAGAGTCAGTGAGATGCTTCATCTTCAGATTTTTGATGTCAATCTCCAGTTTGGATATGTGGTCTGTAATGAGAATGGAAAAGAGAGGATTATCCCTATTGGTATTCCATGCAAGAAGGCAATGGAACGGTATTTGCAAACAGCCAGAACTGTTTTTGTGAAAGATGAGAAAGAAACAGCATTATTTACAAATTGTTCAGGGAAAGCGATGAGCCGGCAGGGATTCTGGAAAGTATTAAAAGGATATGCGGATGATGCCGGTATCAAAAGGGATATTGCCCCGCATACATTGAGACATTCTTTTGCTGTGCATATGCTGCAGAATGGTGCGGATATACGAAGCGTTCAGGAAATGCTGGGACATTCCGATATTTCCACTACGCAGGTTTATCTGGGCATGAATATGAATAAAATGCGTGATGTGTATATGAAAACACATCCACGTCATTAAAAACTTATTATTTATGAGGATTGCTATAATGTCAAATGAAAAAGCTTCTATAGTCTGTTTTGAACAGTTTATAGAAGCTTTTTTAACTGAATCAAGTAAGTCCCCTGCTTTAATTGTGAAGAGCAATAAGCAGTGGGTGGCTGGCTGAATAGTTTTTTCCTGTAATGTCATAACATGTGCTATTTACAGATAATGTAATTACAGCGATCCATTTGATCAGAGAGTATGGAATGTTGTTTATAAACAATAACGGATCAACACATCTCGGCAATTGTATACAGAAGACGTTCGGATTCTTCCCATCCAAGACATGGATCGGTAATAGATTTTCCGTAAATATGATCACATCCGATCTTCTGATTTCCCGGTTCAATATAACTCTCGATCATAAGCCCTTTTACCAGAGTATGAAGTTCCGGGTCTACCTGGCGGCTGTGGAGAACCTCTTTTGCAATACGAACCTGCTGGTCATATTGTTTATTAGAATTAGAGTGGTTGGTATCAACGATAACAGCCGGATTTTTAAGGTTTTTCTCCTGATATTTCTCCCAGAGAAGACGAAGATCCTCGTAATGATAGTTCGGGATTGCCTCCCCATGTTTATTTACGGCACCGCGGAGAATTGTATGAGCCAGTTCATTACCTGTTGTTTCTACTTCCCAGCTTCTGTAGATAAAACGATGTCCACCCTGAGCTGCTACAACGGAATTGAGCATAACTGCAAGATCGCCGCTGGTTGGATTTTTCATACCTGCAGGAACTTCCATGCCGCTGACGGTAAGACGATGCTGCTGGTCTTCCACAGAACGTGCACCTACTGCCACATAAGAAAGCAGGTCAGAAAGGTAACGGTAATTTTCCGGATAAAGCATCTCATCTGCACAGGTCATACCACTGGTCTGGATTGCATGGATATGCATTTTACGGATTGCTACAAGCCCTGCAAGAAGATTTGGCTGTTTCTCGGGATCCGGCTGGTGAACCATACCTTTATAGCCTTCTCCTGTTGTTCTTGGTTTGTTTGTATAAACACGTGGAACAATCAGAACCTTGTCAGCTATTTTCTCCTGAACATTGCGTAATCTGGTAAGATAGTCCAGAACAGCATCTTCATTATCTGCTGAACAAGGACCGATGATTGCAAGGAATTTATCGGACTTTCCGGTAAAAACATCACGCAGTTCTTTATCTCTTGCATCTTTAACAGCCTGAATTTCAGCATCAATGGGATACTGATTACGGATTTCTTCAGGGGTTGGTAATTTTTTGATAAAATCGAATCCCATAGTAATATCTCCTTTGTGTCTATTTGTCTTGCTTTTTCGGAATTTATTATAAACCATTCCTATCTGAATGTCGATAGCCAAAATATTTTCGGATGACTTTCTGCGATCATATCAAGCGTTACTGTTCACTTCGTTCTCAGTAACGTAGCCAAAATTCATTCCAGATTACCTGCGGCAATGGAATTTTGGCATATCCATGCCAAAACACCTCGCGGGATAGTGGAGTGTGAATAGTAACTATCAAGTCTCTTAATCAATATGCATTATTTACGGGGATTGCTATAGTTGTTTTGCAGTATTTGTAAACTGTGCAGGATGCTGAGCGCCAGTTCGCTGCAGAGAATCCCGTACAGATATCCCCGGATTCCCAGAACAGGGATTGCAAACAGCACGAAACTGATCCGGATGCAGACGCTGATCACACTGTGCAGCAGGCAGATGCCGGATTTTCCAAGACCGTTGAGTACGCTGGTGAGAGTGGTGTTCAGGTACAGAAAAGGACAGATATAGGACATGGTATGGATATAGATTCCGGCTGTCTGACTGTGAAACAGAAAATTTCCAAGAAATTCTCCAAGAAACAGAAAAAAAACCAAGCAGGATCCGCCTAGTAGCAGACAGTATCGGAAAATCTTGCCGATCACATATTGGATTCGCTTTTGATACCCCAGAGTCTGCAGCTGGGTAATGGAGGGAATCAGCATGGCCGCAGCCGAGTTTGTAAGCGTAGCGGGGAAAAGAATAAGCGGAAGTGCCATCCCTGTAAAGATTCCGTAAACACTCAGGGAATCTTTGGGAGTAAGTCCTGACATTTGCAGCCTTGCAGGTATAAGAATCACTTCAATACTTCCCAGAAGGGTGAGCAGTATTTTATTCATGGTAAGAGGAACGGAAATATGGAGCAATTTTCTGAGAACAGAAAGCGGTCTTCTGATATTCCGGATATTATAATGTGTTACCTTAAAATGCATACTGACTGCGAAAAGAGAAATAAAAGATGAGGCTATTTCCCCGATAAGATTTCCGCCGACTGCAATTGCCGGAGTGATGTTTCGCCCTTGCGATGCACAGATCAGATAAAGAATATAACATCCGCCTGTGCGGAAAAGCTGTTCCAGAAGCTGGACTCCTGCGGGAAATCCGGCCTGTTTTCTTCCTAAATAATAGCTGCTGATACAGGTATGAAGTGTACTCAACGGAATACTCAGAGAAAGAATCCGTATCAGACCGGAGGTCTGTGACTCTTTCAGAATCTGTACTGCCCAGAAATCTGCATAGCTGTAAAGAAACCAGGAGAATACCAGGGAGAAAACAACAGAAAATACAGTTCCCACGACAAAATAATCTGAGATATGACGACTGGGATTTTTGGAAACTTTTTCTGCGGCAGTGAGGCGGGAGATTGCAGTCTGGATACCGGAAGCGCAGATGGACATGATCAGAATCTGCAGTGGAAGTATAAGCTGAAAGATACCAAGCCCATGTGCACCAATAGTGTGTGACAGGAATATTCTGTAAAAGAACCCCATAAGTCTGCTTAACAAACCGGCAAATGTAAGAAGTAAAGTTCCTTTGATAAAAAGTTTTTTTGACATAATGAAAAATCCAGACCTTTTCATGCGCAGCAGGTGCGAATATCCGCTTGACTAAAAAACAGTAACCTGCCGAAATGCCTTTACAGCAATATATGAACAAAACAGCCTTGACAGAACGGTTTGTTTCTGGTAAAGTAATCATGAAATCCGAGGGAAACACTGGGAATTAAAAAACGAGGTGAGAAAATGAAACTCTCAACAAGAGCCCGTTATGGCTTGAAAGCACTGATAGATCTTGGTTTGCACAGTGCGAATGAAGCGATATCTTTACAGAGTATTGCGGAGAGACAGGATATTTCCACAAGCTACCTCGAACAGCTTATGGCCATGCTTAAGAAGGCCGGTCTTGTAAAGAGCAGCAGAGGGGCTTACGGCGGATACCAGCTTGGCAAGCCGGCAGATGAGATCTCGGTCGGTGAAGTCCTGCGTGTGCTGGAAGGCAGCCTGGAAGCAGCAGCCTGTCCCGGGATTGAGAATGACGGAACCTGCCATGGCAGTGATGTATGTGTGGCAAAGCTCGTCTGGAAGAGAATCAATGACAGTATTACAAGCGCTGTCGATACCCTGATGCTTGGTCAGCTGATCGAGGAAAGCAGAAGAGTACATGAAGAAAAAATGGAAAGTCAGGGCATGGAAGAAAATGTACCGGACATACTTAAATAAAACAGGAGGACAAGAAAATGGGAAAAATGATTTATCTGGACAATGCAGCAACAACTAAAACAGCACCGGAGGTTGTCCAGGCAATGCTGCCATATTTTTCAGAATATTATGGCAACCCGTCCAGTATTTATGATTTTGCAGGCAAGAGCAAAGAGGCGATCACCAAAGGAAGAGAGCAGATCGCAGAAGTTCTTGGAGCAAAGAAAGAAGAAATTTATTTCACAGCAGGTGGTTCCGAGTCTGATAACTGGGCTCTGAAGGCTACCTTTGAGGCATATAAAGCAAAAGGAAACCACATCATCACAACAAAGATCGAGCATCATGCAATTCTCCATACCTGTGAATATCTGGAGAAACGCGGCGCAAAGATCACATATGTAGATGTAGACGAGAACGGTATTGTAAAACTGGATGAACTTGAGAAAGCAATCACACCGGAAACAATCCTGATTTCTGTAATGTTTGCAAACAACGAGATTGGTTCTATCCAGCCGATCAAGGAAATCGGACGTATCGCAAAAGAGCATGGAGTGCTTTTCCACACAGATGCTGTTCAGGCATTCTGTCAGGTTCCGATCAATGTGGATGAATGCAACATTGATATGTTAAGCTCCAGCGGACATAAGATCAATGGACCAAAAGGAATCGGTTTCCTCTACATTCGTAAGGGCGTAAAAATCCGTTCCTTTGTACATGGCGGTGCACAGGAACGTAAACGTCGTGCAGGTACAGAGAATGTGCCGGGAATCGTTGGATACGGTGTAGCAGCAGCACGTGCAAATGCATCCATGAAAGAACGTACTGACAAAGAAATCGCTATCAGAGATCATCTGATCCACAGAATTGAGACAGAGATTCCTTATGTAAAAGTAAACGGTGACCGTATAAAACGTCTTCCAAATAACGTAAATGTCAGCTTCCAGTTTGTTGAGGGCGAATCTCTCCTGCTGATGCTGGATAATTATGGAATCTGTGCATCCAGCGGATCTGCCTGTACATCAGGTTCTCTTGATCCGTCCCATGTACTTCTTGCAATCGGACTTCCGCACGAGATTGCACATGGTTCTCTGCGTATGACACTCAGCGAAGAGACAACAATGGAAGATGTAGATTTCGTAGTGGACAGATTGAAAGAAATTGTAGCGCACTTAAGAAGCATGTCTCCATTATATGAAGATTTCATGAAAAAACAGAATAAATAACAAAACAGAAGATAATTGTTTGTATTTTTGCAGTTACAACAGAAATAATATTAAAAGAAAGTCAGGATAACAGGAGGAAACACAAATGGCTTACAGTGAAAAAGTAATGGATCATTTTCAGCATCCGCGTAATGTAGGAGAAATAGAGAACGCAAGTGGCGTAGGTACAGTGGGAAATGCAAAATGCGGTGATATCATGAGGATTTTTCTTGATATCGATGATGAAACACATATCATCAAAGACTGCAAATTCAAAACATTCGGATGTGGTGCGGCAGTTGCAACCAGCAGCATGGCAACAGAGATGGTAATGGGAAAAACCATCGAAGAAGCTATGGAAGTTACAAATAAGGCAGTTATGGAAGCCCTGGACGGACTTCCGCCTGTAAAAGTACACTGCTCCCTGCTTGCAGAGGAAGCAATCCATGCGGCTCTGTGGGATTATGCACAGAAGCATCATATTGAGATTAAAGGTCTTAAGAAACCAAAGTCTGATATTCACGAAGGTGAAGAAGCAGAGGAAGAAGAATATTGATTATAGCAAAAAATCTGAATCTGTTTGTAATCTGAAATCGTTATTTATAAAGAAGGGGCGGGTGATACTCATCATCTGCCCTGTGCTTTATATTATGGCATTATATGATACCAGGGACAAAAGATATTTTGTGAAGCAGTTCCCGCAATTTTTATTATATGATGCTGCTATAAATATTTTCTGCAGGAGGTAGAAATGACAGGACTTACAAATGAACAGGTGCAGGAGAGGATTGCAGAAGGAAAAGTTAATGTCAACGAGAACCCGAATACCAGAACCTACAAGCAGATCATTTTGGAAAACACGCTCACATTTTTTAACTTTTTAAATATTGCATTGCTTGTTCTGGTGCTTTTTGTGAGATCTTATAAGAACTCCATGTTTATGGGAATCATTCTGATCAATACAGTGATAGGTATTATTCAGGAGATCAGAGCAAAGAAGACGATTGACAAACTTGCAATCCTTACAGAGAGTAAAACAGTAGTTTTGCGTGAGGGGAAGAAATGGAGTATTTCCACAGAGAAACTTGTTCTGGATGATCTGATCTTTCTGAAAACAGGAGATCAGGTTCCGGCTGACGTAAAGGTACTGGAGGGAACTGTAGAAGTAAACGAGTCTCTACTCACCGGTGAGTCGGACAATCTGTCCAAAAGCCAGGGAGACGAACTTTTTTCAGGAAGCTTTGTGACATCAGGGGAAGCTTGCTGTCAGGTAATCCATGTTGGAAAAGATAATTATGCATCGCAGATCACAAGTGAAGCAAAGGAATTTAAACGTCATAATTCGGAACTTCGCAATTCTCTGAATGCGATTCTGAAGGTGATCAGTATCATTATCGTGCCTCTTGGTGCCATGTTGTTTTACAAGCAATATATGATCGTAGGAGATACACTGAAGGATTCTGTGGTAAATATGGTTGCCGCAGTACTTGGAATGATCCCGGAAGGCCTGGTACTTCTGACAAGTGTGGCACTGACATTGGGTTCTATGGTTCTTGCTACAAAGAAGACACTTGTGCAGGAGCTTTACTGTATTGAAACGCTGGCGAGAGTTGACACGCTCTGTCTGGATAAGACCGGTACGATCACAGAAGGTACCATGAAGGTTGAAGATGTGCAGTTGTATGATACAGCACAGACAACTGTTGTACAACATACAGCAAAATTTGATCCGGAAACAGGGGAGCCTGTTCAGAATGTGTCAGCATTAAAACCGGAGGTTACGGTATCAGCAGAGAAGGAAAACGGACAGATACAGGAAACAGTAAATTCAGAAACGGTATCTCAGGAAGAAAGACAGAAGCTTCAGGAAATTGACCACATTATGGGAAATATGATGTCAGTTCTTCATGATCAGAATGCAACAGCAGATGCGCTGAGAAAGCGCTTTCCTTCAAGAAATGACCTGAAACTGATCCATGCCATTCCTTTCTCCTCAGACAGGAAATACAGTGGTGCTGTTTTTGAAGGAAGAGGAACTTATCTGATGGGAGCTGCACAGTTCCTTTTTCCGGAAGGAAATGAAGAACTTCTGGAACATTGCAGCAGTTACGCACAGGAGGGATACCGTATCCTTGTTCTGGCTCACAGTGAACAGGAGACAAAAGGAACGGAACGCCCGACAGGACTTGAACCGTTGGGACTGTTTCTCATCACTGACGTGATACGTGAGGAAGCACCGGATACTCTGGCTTTTTTTGACAGTCAGGGAGTTGACCTTAAAGTTATCTCAGGAGATGATCCTGTGACTGTCTCTGCGATTGCAAAGAAAGCAGGACTGAAAAATGCCAATCATTATATCGATGCAACAACAATCAAAACTCCGGAAGAAATGCAGCGTGCAGTTGCAGAGTGCAGTGTATTCGGGCGTGTAACACCACAGCAGAAGAAACAGATGGTACAGGCTCTTCAGTCACAGAAGCATACAGTTGCGATGACCGGTGATGGTGTAAATGACGTACTTGCACTCAAGGAAGCAGACTGCAGTATTGCCATGGCAGCAGGAAGCGATGCAGCTAAAAATATTGCAAATGTCGTTCTTCTTGATTCTAATTTTGGGGCAATGCCTCATATTGTAAATCAGGGCCGTCGTGTTGTAAACAATATCAGAAGTGCGGCATCCATGTTTCTGATCAAAACAATTTTTTCTGTTTTACTGTCATTGATCACAATTTTCTTTGGAGATGCATATCCCTTTGAACCAATCCAGATGTCACTGATCAGTGCCTGCGCAGTGGGAATTCCTACATTTCTTCTGACGCAGGAAAATAATTACAATAAGATTGACCATACATTCCTGAGGCACGTATTTATGAATGCATTTCCTGCGGCAGTAACCATTACAGGATGTGTATTTACGATCATGCTGGTCTGTCAGGATGTATACCATTCCAACGTCATGCTTAATACAGCCTGTGTTCTGGTTACGGGGTGGAACTATATGTCTGCACTGCGTACAGTTTATTCGCCGCTGAACACATACAGAAAAGTGATCATTTATGGAATGCAGTTTGCATTTTTTATAAGTGCGGTTGTATTGCAGGATTTGCTGACACTGGGTTCTCTGGAATTTGGAATGATCATTCTGGTATTTGTACTGATGACATTCTCTCCAATCCTGATCGAAACTATTACAGAATGGATCAGGAGGATTTATGAAAAGTCACTGGACAGAGAAGATGAAAATAAAGGATTTTTTGCAAGATTTTTGGAAAGAGTCCAGAAGTAAAAAACGAGGACAATCTGTAAAATATGCAGATTGTCCTCGTTTGCATTATGCGGTCTGCGTTATGCAGATTAATGGTTTATTTCTTTCTGCACAGCCAGAAGCATCCAAATGCAGGGATCATAACACCTTTAGCTTCCATCTCATGTCCTGAGATAAGATCAGTGTATATGCCGTCATCTTCGTTGATCCATGCAACCTTATCCTGATCGCTGAAGTTATAGATTCCGATGAATTTCTCCTCTGCATTTTCGCGTACGATTGCAAGGATAGAAGAATCCCAGGTATCGATTGTACGAAGATCAGCTGTTGTATCAAAAACGCTGTGTGAACTTCTGATATGTTCCAGATGATCCAGTGCGTGGAAAAGTTTTCCCTGTACTGTATCTGCGATATTTCTGTTTGGAGCAAGTGACCAGTTGAATTCTCCTCTGTGAAGATAGCGGGAATCAACTGCCTTGTCAGGATCATCTTTATAAGAATAGTCGTTTACCTGACCAATCTCATCTCCGCTGTAGATTACAGGGATACCTGACTGGGAAAGCATAAAAGCATGAAGTGTGATGTCATAGCGCACACTTCTGTCAACACCAACTACATTTCCTTCAAAACCATATTTCTCAATGCCGCACAGAGATGCGGTAGTACCGCAAAGTCTTGCATCACCCAGACGCGGGTCATCATTGTAAAGTTCACCGCGGCCAAATGTATCCGGATATTTGCCTGTAAAGAAATCATTCAGGAATTTCTTATGAGAAACCTCATCGATTGAGAAATTCTTCAGGAAATCATAATCCAGTCCCCAGCCAATATCATCGTGGCAACGCAGATAATTCTGGAAGATGTATTCTTTTGGAAGAGATCCCAGAATATCCAGCTGTCTGCGGAGCAGAGATACATCTTTGGTTGCAACTGTGTGCCAGGTGCTTGCCATAGTAGTAACGTTATACAGGATATGGCATTCCGGCTTTTCAAGTGTACCGAAATATGGAACAACTTTTTCAGGAGCCATGACAACCTCTCCGAGAAGAAGGACTCCCGGGCACACGATCTCGCAGATCATACGCATCATACGTACGATTGTGTGAACCTGTGGCAGGTTGCGGCAGTTTGTTCCAAGCTGCTTCCAGATATAAGGAACTGCATCGAGACGTACGATGTCAACACCCTGGTTTGCCAGATATAACATATTGTAGACCATTTCGTTAAACACAACAGGATTTCTGTAGTTTAAATCCCACTGGTATGGATAGAAAGTAGTCATGACATGCTTGTGAAGGTCATCCAGCCATGTAAAGTTGCCCGGTGCGGTAGTTGGGAATACCTGTGGACAGGTCTTCTCATAGAGAGCAGGAACATCGTAGGTATCAAAGAAGAAATAACGGTCCTGGTATTCTTTTTCACCTGCGCGAGCCCGTTTTGCCCACTCATGCTCTTCGGAAGTATGGTTCATAACGAAATCAAGGCAGATGTTGATGCCGCGTTCATGGCATTTGGAGGTAAGCTCTGAAAAGTCCTCCATAGTACCAAGCTCAGGCTGCACTGTGCGGAAGTCAGCTACTGCGTAACCACCGTCACTTTTTCCTTTCGGAGATGCGAGCAGAGGCATCAGATGAAGATAATTGACATTGCATTCTTCCACATAATCCAGATGTTCCTCCAGACCTTTTAAAGTATGTGCAAAATTGTTTACATACATCATCATGCCTACAAGGTCATTGCGTTTATACCAGTCCGGATCAGCCTCACGCTTTTTATCAGATGCCTTTAATGCTGAATTTCTGCTGTTATAGAAAGCTTCCATATTAGAAGTAAGATCATGCAGATAGGTCATGACATCATCACGATCCTGATATAATTCGCAATATAACCATTTCAGCTCATCATAATGTTTCTGAAAACGTTCGTTATATAAAGTAAGATCAACAGGAACGTCCAGTTTAACAGGTTCCACTTTGGAAGTCTCGACTTTAACAGGTTCTACTTTAGAAGTCTCGACCTTAAC